>Ga0228672_1000329_pt1 | contig 25821 bp, 25 predicted proteins | sample 90DmetaG_FD_182788 | JGI IMG/M metagenome (GOLD analysis project Ga0228672, IMG submission 182788) | Seawater microbial communities from Monterey Bay, California, United States - 90D | ecosystem: Environmental > Aquatic > Marine > Coastal | place: USA: California | collected 2016-11-08 | reverse complement strand
AAAACTTCTTAATAGAGTGTTGGAATAACTTTTTAAAAGAAAAAAATATATCTGAAACACAAGTTGACCCAAATGAATTTATCGTTTGGGGTTACAGAAGACTATTAGAAAATAGACTACCAAGATATCGCAAGATTGCAGAAAATTGGGGAATAGTCTTGAAAGCCAGTGATGTAGCTAAAGTTAAATCTGCAGATAATTTTACATCTTTAATTTCTGTTAATTTGAAGGGATAGAAAATGCCGATACGTATTCCTTCAAAATTACCCGCTTTTGAAATCTTAAAGTCAGAAGGTGTCAACGTGATGTCTAATGCTGATGCTGACCGCCAGGATATAAGACCCCTAAAAATTGGCTTATTAAATCTTATGCCTCTAAAAATTCAAACAGAAAATCAATTTTCAAGGCTAATAGGGTCGACCCCATTGCAAATAGAATTGACATTAATCAGAATGTCTGAACACAAAAGCAAACACACTTCTTCTGACCATATGAAGTCGTTTTATAAAAGTTTTGAGGATATTAAAGAACAAAAGTTTGATGGCTTAATCATTACTGGTGCGCCTATTGAACATCTAGAATTTAATGAGGTTACATATTGGGATGAGCTAAGAACTATTTTTGAGTGGACACAAAACAATGTTCACTCAACATTCGGTGTGTGTTGGGGTGGAATGGCAATGATTAATCATTTTCATAATGTAGAAAAGCACATCCTAGGTAAAAAAATATTTGGCTGCCACAGATGCCAAGTCACTGATCCTACATCTAGATTTTTAACAGGCTTTTCCGATGATTTAGTTATACCTGTAAGCAGATGGACAGAAAACAAAACATCTGAAATTCTTAAAGCAGGTTTAAAAATATTAATAGATAGTGAAACCTCAGGCCCATGTTTGGTCGAGGATGAAAAACATAATGCTTTGTATATTTTTAATCACTTTGAATATGATAAAGAAACATTAAAGCAAGAATATGATCGAGATGTAAAAAACAATACACCTATCAATATTCCAATGAATTATTATCCAAATGATGATCCCAAAATGCCACCATTAAACAAGTGGAGGAGTCATGCGCATTTACTTTATGGCAATTGGATCAATCAAATATATCAAACTACACCTTTTGATATCAACAGAATTGGATCATAAACTTAAGAGAATTGTAGTTAACCATGGATAATTATCTAATACCTTCAAATTCAAATATTCAACGTTGTCCAAGGTGCCAACATGAATTGGATACAATCGTAGTTCATGGGCATGAACAATGTAAAATATGCAAATCAAATATATTTGAATGTTGTTCAGGCGATACATGTGAAACAGATTTTAATTTAAAAATTGGGTATAAAAGATCATAGTTTATTGAGAACCATTTTAATACAAAACGGAAAGTTTTTTTGTACAGATTATTTAAAAATACAGTATTTCTAATTTGGCTATTTTGCTCTTTAGCATCACTAACGGTTTTTACATCAATTTGGGCTCTTCAGAAAACATATATGGTTGCAAAATTAAGCACCGAAATTACCGCAAATACAATCAAACATAACAAAGAAATCAAGAAAACAATTTCAAAAATAAAAGCAAAAGCTCGCTTAAAGCGCATGTTAACAATGCTACCTTTTGCAGGTGCCGCTGCTGGTATTTATTTTGAAGAAAGTGAATTTCAGGAATGGTTGCTGGATAACCCAGATGGAACAAGATCTGATTTTCTATGTGAGATAGCAGATATTACATCAGAGATTTTAGATGAAGTTATTAATGATTTACCACAATCAATTAAACCAAACAAAAAATTAATAGAAACAATTGCGCCTAAGTGCCAAATATAAATAGAAATTAATTTAAAGAATTGTAAGTATTCAAAAGTACATAAATTGAGAAGTATGCAAGCCCAATTCCACAAGAAATATTAATAAGCACCCATCCAGTTTGATTAATTGCTTTTCTAACAAAACCAATAAATCCTGCGCATAAAAAACACCAAATGATAGATGAAAACATAAATCCACCCAGAAAAACAATAAAAGCTTGTCCAGTTGGTTCTTTAACACCTAGCGTAGCAATTGTTCCCGCCATTCCAGCCCAGTAAGTAATATTAATTGGATTGGATAGTGAAAGAGCTGCACCAACCATCAATTCTGTCTTATCATCTTGTTTTAAGGTTAGGTTTATTGATGGAATTTTCTTTGTAGCATCCACAAAGCTATTGAAAGCCAACCAAGCAAGAAGAACGCCACCAAAAATTGCCATTGGAATTTTAATTACATCAATTTCGAATAATACTGCAGCACCTCCCAAACCAATAACTGCCCAAATCAAATCCCCCACTAGCGAACCAAATTGGACATAAAGGGCAGATTTAAATCCGCCTTTTATTCCACGCCTCAAACTTTCAGTAAATATTGCCCCTGGAGCTGCATTAAAAAGAAATCCAAGTGCCATGGCAGATATGAATAATTCTATCATAAAGCTCTCAAACTCTTTTTATTAAACTTTATTCTTAGAATACAAAACATCACCATGATCTGGTACTCGCCAATATGGATGTGAAGATAATTTAAATTGATTATTTTTCAGAAAATTATCTAGATCCTTAAATTTCGTTCCACCTTTATACATTTCAACTTTAGATACTTCACATTTTAAGAAGTCAAATTTTGAAATTAAATCTCCTGTTCCCTCTAGAACTGATAATTCATGACCTTGTACATCGACTACAAGCATAGATTTATTTTTTTTATTAAAGTTAATCCCATGTGAGTTCATGATCGTATGTAATGTTTTAGACCTAAGTTTTATGACTTCACCTGTTTCTCTAACTTCAGAAAATCGTTCCTTATGTATCTTGCCGGCATTATAAATTGAAGATGAAGCGCCATCACCGTTAAATCTTTGAAATTCATACTCATTATCATTTACTGATGACACAAGAGCACATTCAATTTTATGCCTTGTAGTATTTTCAGAATGAGAATCTAAAGTAGCTTTAAGAACTTTATAAGTATTAGGATCTGCTTCTATCCATAATACGTCTTTTGCCCCTAGCTCTTCGTAAAAAAACCGATCTTCTGCATAATGAGCTCCAACATGTACAATTAAATCTAATGGTTTTTCTTTTCTAATAATATAACGATATTTATTATTATTAAATCTATCCCTTAAAGAATTTGGTAAACGATTTTTTATCCAAGTTTCAAATCCTTTTGCAAATCTCATTTTAATCTACTTTTTTAAAATTATATTAAATGCCTTCAAATATTCGTATATCCCTATCTGCACCATTATCCAAGGCAGTTAATGCTTTTTGATAATCTGAAGAGTGATAAGCATTTATTGTTTCATCATAGGAATTAAATTCAATAAGTACTGTACTTTGCTTGATACCATTTTCATAGACAGTCAGGTTTCCATCAATTTTTGCCATCGCAATGATTTTACCTCCTGCCTTTTCAAGGGCATCTTTAGCCAATAAATTATAAGCTGCTTTTTTTATTGGATCTGCTTCACTTCGATGGGCACTTAAAATATATCCTTTTGACATGTACTATTACTCCACTTAAATTTTCAATGTATTTGATAACATGTTTTTATGTCCTATAGTGAGCAATGTTTGTCGATCGTACTAATTGACATAGCAATCACAAAAGTTATTGGTTGATTTTAATGTAGTTAATAAATAATTCACAATAAAATCTTTAGACTATTTACCAGGAACCTTGATGACAAATATTAAAGACAATCGATTGATTGATGGCATTGTAGTTAAAAAACGTATTATTGCTGAAGTTAAACAATATGCTGAAGAATTTACAGAACTGCCAAGTCTTGTTTCAATTTTGATAGGTGACGTTCCTGAAGCAGCTGTATACGTTCGAAATCAAGCTCGTGGCGCTGAGCAATCAGGAATGCCATTCAAGCAAGTTAATTGGCCATCTGATATCACTCAAGACGAGTGTAAGGCGAGGATACTTGCCCTTAACGATGATCCAGCAGTTCTCGGTATTATTCTTCAAAGACCTGTCCCAGACCACATAAATGTAAGATCCTTACAATCAGCCATTCATCCTTTGAAAGACGTTGAAGGAATGAACCCTGCTTCAATCGGGAATATTGTTTACTCTGATGTAGCCTTGGCTCCTTGCACGGCAGCAGCAAGTGTTGCTTTAATAAAAGAAACAGGCTTAAAGCTTGAAGGCTTAGAAGTTGTTATGATTGGGCATTCCGAAATTGTTGGAAAGCCCATAGCAATGATGCTTATGGCAGAAGGATGCACTGTAACAGTTTGTCACCATATGACACGCTCAGTCGCTATGCATTCAAGGAGAGCTGATGTTGTTGTTGTTGCTGTTGGAAAAGCCCACCTAGTAAAACAAGATATGATTAAACCTGGTGCTGTGGTCATAGATATTGGTATCAACCAAATAGACACCCCAGAAGGTCAAAAAATTGTTGGTGATGTGGATACTGATTCAGTGATAAATATTGCAGGTTGGATTACACCAGTCCCAGGTGGAGTTGGTCCGGTCACAGTTGCAATTCTCATGCGAAATGCGATGGTTGCACACAAGCGCCAAATTAGTGCAGGCTGGCTCTAGATTATAAATTTTAAAAAAGGCTTAGAAATGTTTAATAGAATTTTTTCGGTTATATTTATAGGCATATTAGCCTTACAAACTTCAGGATTTACAATGGCAAATACAACAGACTTAAAAATTGAAATTACTCAAGAAGGTTCTGGTGCAGTTGCAGAAAATGGTATGTCCGTTTCAGTGCATTACACTGGAAAATTAACCGATGGTACAAAATTTGATAGTTCTTTAGATCGAGGAACACCTTTTTCATTCACTCTTGGCCAAGGGCGCGTAATCAAAGGCTGGGATCAAGGTGTATTAGGTATGAAGGTCGGAGAGAAACGCACACTCACCATTCCCTCAGAATTAGGCTACGGCAGTGCTGGTGCTGGAGCGTCAATACCACCAAATGCAACCTTAATTTTTGATATTGAATTATTAGATGTACAGATGCCTATTATTCTAGGTCAATCCACCCCTACTGAGTTTATTGAGCTCCAAAAAGATGGATATATTGTAATTGATATCCGCCGTGAGGAAGAATGGATTGAAACAGGTATCATTGAGGGTGCAGAAACAATCACAGCTTTTGCTGAAAATGGCCAACTTCATCAAGATTTTCAAGAAAAATTCTTCTCTCTGGTGAAAGGTCCAGAAACTCCAATTTTATTATATTGTAGAACTGGAAATAGAACTGAAATGCTTGGGAATGCCTTAATCGATCAAGTAGGTTTAAAGAATGTCTATCATTTAACGGATGGTATAGTTGAATGGAAAAAATCTGGAAATAAAACTTCTGTTTATTCAACTTCTAAGTAAATTCCCAATAACAGGGAAATCCCACCCTTGCCAAATGAGCGTCTGAGTAAAGGCTATAGAAACGGTGATATCAAGGCCTTAGCCCATGCATCACACAAAACGCACGTCTGTATCTCCCTGAAACAACGCGGTTATTCACGCAATTATGGGCTAGTTTGCACTCTGGGGAAGCAGATGGCGGTGTTGTCAGACAAAGCCTAACACGTATCAAAGTGCCGCGCTCATGCAAGATATCCTCAACTTGGCGGAAACTGAGCGGGTAACGCACGTAATACATAACCGCTAAGCGGATGATTTTGGCAGACGTTTTGAAGTAGCTTCAATTGCTGTTCCATATTTTGGAAGCTCAGCCAAAGTTTTTCCATGTGCTGCCATCAAAGTATCTCTAACGTATGCAATATGCGCTGTTTCCTCGATAATTTCTGCTAAATACTGTGCTTTCATTAAATTTTCTCCAACACCAATAGTCCCATGGTTCGCTAAAACAGCTGCGTGAATCTTTCTATTAGTGAAAACTGGACTTATATCTTTGGCAGTTTGCGGGCCACCCTGAGTTGATAGTGGAATAAGGGGCATTTTACCGATTTTTTCAATTGTTTGAACTGTAAGACAAGGTATTTCAATACCTGCACTGGCATATCCTGTTGCCCAAGGACTGTGGCAGTGAACAATGGCACGAATATCATCTCTAATACGATATAAATCTAGATGAAATCCAAGATCTTTTGATGGTTTCTGAGCTGATTTCTCAATTGATCCGTCTAAATTAACTATCTGTAGATTATCATGGGTACATTCATTAAATCCTATCCCAGATGGCTTAATGATTATAGCGTCTTGTTTTTCTAAGCGGACAGAAAGGTTACCTCCTGCATTAGTTTGCAAACGTAAATCAAAACACCTTTTGGCAGTAGCAATCAATTCTTCTTTTTTTTCATAAATTTCAGACATCAATATTCCTTGTTAGTTGATGAGTATTCTTCGAGTGTATTTAATATTGAAACTGTTATTTCAGGATCGCTAATATGAACATTATGAGTTACTAACTTAATGTGACTTTTTAAATTTTGGTTAACCGTTTGAAGGAAGATATTTCTTAGATTTTCATCTTCAATGGCCCCACCAGAAATGTCCTGATGAGAAAAGCCACCCATTGGAACGATTAATTTTGTCGGACCTTTTGTCAAATTCAAACTATCACAAAGTGCCTTTGCAACAATAATCATCTCAGTTTCAGAAACTTTAACATGAGTAAAAAAACCAGAATGTTCATAGTGATCACGTTTAAGATATTTTTCTGGAATAAGTAATTTTTCACCTAGACCAATAAAGTTTAATCCCCCGGGTAAAACAATTCTTGGCAAATCCATAGAAACGCTAAATCTCGTTGGCATAGGCGCATGTGCACCTGCAATATGAAGGCGTGTAAGTTCATGAGGAGTTAAATCAATTATTGTATGAAATGCATTTCGTTCAGCAAAACGCGCAAATGCAGCTCCACCATATCCATTAGCATGAAATACAGTGGTTTCTTTATTCTTTTGACGCAATGCCGCCACAAGAGGAACAATTGCAGACTCTGTAGCTCCAAGAGCTGTAATCCCAATAGAAGATCCTGAACTGAAAGTATTTTCAACATTTTTTTTCATACACAATCCAGCAGTTATAGCCGCAGCATTATTCAAAACTTCACGTAGGGTTGTATTTAATCCACAAATATCTGCCAATGTTGGAACTAATATAATAGATGTATCAGACATCGCTGTTCTTGGATCAAATGGTAATGTTGTGACTAGTATCTTGGGGAAAGTAATGGGTAATGCTCTCATAATCTGCAAGATTATTTCACCACCTGTTCCTCCACCTAACCCAACAATTGCGCTGACACCATTTTCAATGGCATTCTCCACCTCGAGTATTGCTTTGTTACTAGTGAATGCCATTGCATTTATTTTTTGCACACCACTTAATACTTTTGAATCTGATATTAAGGACACATCTAATATTCGAACATCAATTTTATGTACAATCAATTGTGTTCTGAGATATTCTGCTTCTTCTAATTTTGTATTTAATGTACATAAAAGAAGAACACTGGAAGATTTCATAATCTTAACCTTTTACCGCTCCGGCTGTCATACCTGATATAATCTGACGTGAAGCAAATAATGTAAAAATTATTGGTGGGATTGCAAGCAACATTCCAGTTGCCATTATAACACCCCATTCAATATTAAATTCTGACATATTATTCACAATTAAAATAGGAACTGTTTTCGTTCCCCTATCCGATAAAGCTGATGCCAATAGGTACTCATTCCACGCTATTCTAAATGTAAAAATTGCTGCAGCTGCTAAACCTGGTTTTATCAACGGCAAAACTACAAGAAAAAATACTTGAAAAGGACCTGCCCCATCAACTCGAGCTGCTTCTTCTAATGACCGAGGGACTTGAATTATAAAGCTTTGTAGTATCCATATAACGAATGGTAAGTTCATTGCTACATATATTAATATGATACCTGAATGTGTTCCTGCCAAACAAACATCACCACGACCACCGAAGACATCACGAATTATTTCTCCAAAATAAGAATTTTTTGAAATGCAGAATTCATTATTCCACAGCCCAAAAACAGGCACAAGTAATACTGCGGGAGGAACCATTCTAACCATTAATGTAGTCAAAGATGCAGTATCTCGTCCCATAAACTTAAATCGAACTAGAGCATAAGCTGCCATACAACCTATCACCAATGTTAGTAATGTTGAAATCAAAGCAATAATAATAGAATTTATGAATGCTCCACCAAATTTTAAAGAACAAAAATCTAAATGATCAAGCTCGTACCATAAAACATCACATAACGCCGTTTCGTAATTCTGGATTGTAGGAAGAAATAGCAAACCAGATGTTCCACCAATTATATCAACATCAAGTTTAAACGAATTTGCAAGCATCAATACAATTGGACCCACAGCCATAAATATTAGGGTAATTAATAATGCGTAAAAAGCTGGGTTTTGGCGTTCATAATTCATTAGCTTTAATACTCTTCCTGGATTTGGCGTGCTAGTCGAGCCGCACGATTTTCTTGAATACGAGTTATTGCATACATGCTAACAGTTAGTATGAGCAGTATTATTAAAAGATAATTGGACATTGCTGCGGCAACACCCAGTTCACGAAATTCTGTTGCAGTACGTGAAATACGTAGAGCAAGAATTTCAGTGGAAAGGCCAGGTCCACCTTCTGTCATTACTAAAATTACCTCGAGAACTTTAAAAGCATCAATCAACCTTAATAGCGCCGTTACTATCAAAACTGGCATCATTAATGGTAATTTTATATGTATAATTTGTTGCCAAGATGTTGCACCATCAATTTTTGCAGCTTCAATTGCAGATCTTGGAAGAGACTGTAGTGCAGCCAATGAAAGTATAAAAATGAAAGGTGTCCATTGCCATACATCAGCGATAATTACTGATAAAAGAGCATTTTGCCCTAACCAATCAATTCCATCCAACCCAAATGATTTTAGTGTTTTATTAAAAGTTCCAACTGTTGGATGGTACATGTATCGCCACATCAAACCAACAACTACAGGTGCTATCATCATTGGAAGTATGAATAATGTTCGAAGTACAGACATTCCACGAATATTTCTATCTAACATTAATGCTAAACCTACACCAATTACCAATTCCGAAAACACTACACAGACCGCAAATGTCAGTGTTACGACAAGACTTTCACGAAATGCAGGATCATAAAAAAGTGTTATGTAGTTTTTCAAACCAACAAATTCAGATTCTGATATATTTTGACTTGGATCCCATGCCCTAAATGAACCATAAACCATATATCCAAGAGGATACAATAAAGCGAGTATTATGATTATTATAGCCGGAGCCATGAAAGTGTATGGCGTGAATCTATTTAATTTCTGCTTAATCACCGTTAGCTCCAAAAAGCATAAAAAAGATGCGACCCAATCTTCAGATTGGATCGCAATAGAGTATTTAAATTATTGCCAAGTATAGTATCCTGCTTCGTCCATAATACCTTTTGCACGCTCGGCAACTCCATCAAGTGCAGTTTGTATGTCAAGGTCCTCTGTCAACACTTTAGATAATGTTGTTCCAAGATCAGCGTTTATTTTACCCCAAACTGGAATAATTGGGCGCCAATCAGGATCTGCATGTTTTAATGCTTCACCAAATATTGACATATGTGGAAATTTAGCATTCACATCAGCATCAGCATGTGTGGAAAAGCGAGAAGGATTACCACCAGCTAGTGCTGTAAGTTTATCGCCTGTTTTTGATGTTAACCATTGCATTAGTAAAAATGCTGCATCTTTATTTTCCGCATTTTTTGGAATACCAATACCAAAACCGCCAGTTTGCGATCCACGACGAACACCCATTGGGTGCATTGCCCATCCAACTTTTCCTACTACTTTTGACTTCTTAGGATCATCAATTTGACCCGCTACAACTGTAGTATCTAGGAACATTGCTGTATCACCGTTTAGGAATGAACCAAGCGCTTCGCCAAATCCAAAACTTGCTGCCCCTTCAGGGCCACAATCTACGATTGTTTTTAGTGCATTTGCTGCTTCAACACCTGCAGCATTATTAACAATAGGATTCCAACTGTTATCAAATACACGCCCACCAAGAGGAGCTAGATGCAGTAGAAATGCATGCGCTGCGTGATGTCCAGATGCTGCGCGAGAAGATAATCCCCCCATACCGGGTTCAAGCTGTGGGATTTTACATGCGATATCTAACATTTCTTCGTAAGTTTCAGGAACTGCTAGATTATGCTTTTCAAAGATATCTTTTCGGTAACCAAGCACAGAAGTTTCGGAGCCATATGGAACTCCAAATAACGATCCAGTTTTACCAGCTAGATAACCTTTATTACCACCAGCAAAGCCAATATTATATACATACCCATCGATCAAATCATCAGGATCATAAGATGGATCTGCTAATTTTGGGTTCATGAAATATCGAGCAAGATTTTCTAATTGATCTGCATATACATAATCAGCTTTTGAAAACACAACATAAGCAACTAAATCGTAGTCGCCTTCATCTTGTCCAAGTTCCAATGTTTGGCGCTCTCGCATTTTCATGTATGGCAATTGATCAACTTCAACTTCAATGCCAGTTTCTTTTGTAAATTCAGGTAATACCTTCATTACAGCATTATAATGTGGATGCGCAGGAAAGTTAACAACAAGTGTTGTACCCGCAAATTCATCATATGGGCCAGCAAAAGCAGCTGTTGCCAACGCAATTGCTGTTGATGCCCCAAGGGATATTCTCTTAAGTGTTTTTAGCATATGTTTCCTCCATTTTGCTAAGTTAAGACGTCAAAGCGCCAGTTCTGTTTTGCTGTCAAAAAGATGTATTCCCTCTGATCTGACCGCAAACCTTAATGTTTCACCAAGTGCTATTGGTGTTTCAGACTTCAATTCAACTGTGATATCGGAGTCTCCGCACGCGCACATCAACACAGATTGTGCACCGACGTATTCAGAGACCACAATTCGAAGATCTAATGCCCTGTCTGATGTGGCTTTAGGATCATATATTAAATCACTTGGACGAATTCCGATAATTACTCGCCCTTTGTATTTTTTGAGTGATTTTGCTTTCTTTTTGGGAATTGCAATTTTAAATTCTTTACCCTCGGCAAAAAGAACATCATTCTCTTCAACTATTCTTGCGTCCATAAAGTTCATGGGCGGTGAACCAAGAAAGCCTGCAACAAATTTATTTGCAGGCTTCTTGAACAACATCTCAGGCGTTCCTTGTTGCTGAATATGACCATCATTCATAACAACAATTCGATCAGCCAGTGTCATAGCCTCGATTTGATCATGTGTTACATAAATCATATTCTTCTTAACACTTTGACGCATGACGGCAAGTTCTGCACGCATTTGCCCTCTTAATTTGGCATCAAGATTAGATAAAGGTTCATCAAATAAAAAAACCTCACTGTCTTTTGCCAATGCTCGCGCCATGGCAACCCTTTGACGCTGCCCCCCTGATAATGCACCAGGTTTTCGACTTAAAAAATTTGTTAAGCCCACTGTTTCTGCTACTTGTTTTACTTTATTTTCAATTTCAGCTTTGGGTAATTTTTGTAATCTAAGAGCAAATGATATGTTACGAGCAACATCCATATGAGGGTAAAGCGCATAATCTTGGAAAACCATTGCAAGATTTCGATCTTTCGGTTCAAGATGACTTATAGGATTATTATCAAAATAAATTTCGCCACTTGTCACAGTTTCTAGTCCAGCTATCATTCGAAGCGTTGTAGATTTTCCACATCCAGATGGCCCTACTAAAACTGTAAATTCGTTTTCTTCAATTTCAAGATTGATCCCATGCAATACCTTAAAGGTGCCATAACTCTTGGTTAATTTTTCCAAACGGATTTTAGGCATGAATAATCTCCAATTATGATAATCATTATTTTGTATACAAAAGCAAATGTAAATATACAAAATTGCAAAAGGCTATAAATAATGTTAAACATTGAGTTAAGCAGTATACAATGAGGTGAAACAATGGCAGTAACGAGCTCTAAAACTAATATCCCGCCTAAAAGATCAACAGCTCAACGAATCGAACGTGCTCTAGTTGAAGAAATTAGTGCAGGTGAATTAACCCCTGGCCAAAGACTTGATGAAGCTGGACTTGCCATTAGATTTGGCGCTTCTCGAACTCCTGTTAGAGAAGCATTATCAAGATTAACGGCCCAGGGCGTTTTAATAGCAGGACAAAAAAGAGGTGCATTTGTAGCAGAATACACACGCGAACAACTTAGCCAAATCTTTGAAACAATGCACGAAATTGAGTCTGCATGTGCAAGAATAGTTTCTCAGAGGCTGGACTTATTAGCTAGAACAGAAATTGAAACCGCACAATCAGAATGTTTAAGTGCTGCAGAATTAGGTGATAAAAAAGCTTACCTAAGAGCAAACGAAGCATTCCATATGGCAATATATAAAGCTACTGGAAATCCTTACATAACTGAAATTGCGAGCGAGTTTCGGCGTCGCACGGGACCATTTCGAGCCAAAAAATTCTTATCACATCAGGATTTACTTGATTCTGCAAATAGCCACCAAGCTTTAATTAATGATATATTTTCCGAAGATTCGGCAACTGCTTCACAAGGTATGAGAGCCCATATGACAGAAAGTTTCATGCAAGCACTAAAAGCAAATTAAAAAAAACATCATCTTAGGCTTGTATATGTGTTCAATATAATGTTTTTGTATACATTATCGATTCTTATTACTTGGAGGACACATGGGCATCACAGAAACAAAGATTTATCCGATTAATACTGGATGGCTTGAAGCTGATCTTGGTACTTATATATTTTGGAAAGGTCCTGCAGGAAAAAAATACTGGAATCCGGTTTATTGTTATTATGTAGATACTGGCAAACATAAGATACTTGTTGACACTGGATTATGCGATGAAGAGCGAGCAACAAAATATCACCACAAATGTGAAAAACGTGGATGCTTAGAAGTTCATGATCATTTAGAACAAAAACTCGGTGTTCATCCTGACGAAATAGATGCAATAGTCTTCACTCATTTACACTGGGACCATGTGCAAAATATGAAAAAATTCAAAAATGCCCGTTACATAGCTCCAAAAGGTGAAATTGAAATGGCATATAATCCACTGCCATTATATTATAGAACTTATGAATGCGGTATCTTAGATATTGAACCACCTTATGCCGGATGTGTTTTTGAAGCCGTTGAAAAGGAATGTGAAGTTCTACCAGGAATTACAATGTTCCATACACCTGGCCATTCTGTTGGACACATGGGCGTTACTGTAACAACATCAATGGGAGATATAGTTATTGCAGGAGATGCAATCTTCTGTGAACGTAATTTAGATCCTAATCCATCCGAAAAATGGCGCCATTGGGTTCCTGCACGTTTTGTAAATTCTTTTGAAGGGTGGAAATCAGTTGAAGAAATTGATAAACGCGCTGATTACGTATTACCTTGTCATGATGAACCAGCAAATGCTCGCTCTACTGTCTATCCGTATGAGGGTATGCCAATTCGTAAACGGCGACAACCAATTCCTGGATATAAATTTTATTTTGGTGATATGCCCGCTGGAATGGCTAATAAAGCTGCACCTGCAATGTCAAAGAAAGAGGCAGATGAATTTATTGCAAGTCTAGTAGATCCAAAAGATATGGCTGAATACTAAAAGTGACAACTCACATAAAATCTCTAAAAACAATAGCATCAAATTATGATGCTATTGTTTTTGATCAATGGGGAGTACTTCATAATGGAAGTGCACCATATAAAAATGCTGTTGGACTTCTCAAAGAACTTTACAAAGATGGAACACGACTTGCAGTACTCTCAAATTCCGGCAAAAGAAGTGAATTAAATGCAAAACGTATTTCAGAAATGGGATTTTCTAAAAAGTTATTTGAACAAATTATGACTTCTGGAGAGGCATTATGGAACGATATTTCGACTAAAGTGATAACAGAAAAGTGCTTTTTCCCAATTGAGCGTAACAAAGGCGATGCTTCAAATTGGGTTGGCGATTTATCTATAAAAATTACTTATAATCTCAACTTAGCTGATGCAATAATTTTAATGGGGCTACCTGATGAGCCACAAAATGATGATTGGAAAAATTTGATTAAGAAGGCTTTAGTAAAAAAGTTGCCTTTATACTGCTCAAATCCAGACTTAATGTCGCCACGAGCAGATGGAAAAATTGTTATATCACCAGGTACAATAGCGAATTATTATGAAAATAATGGTGGTAAAGTATTTTTTTATGGTAAACCACACCGTCCAATATTTGATGCACTAGAGCTTAAACTTGGTGTCAATAATATATTGATGGTCGGCGACAGCTTAAAGCACGATATACAGGGTGCGCAATCTATCGGCTGGGATAGTTTATTTGTACTTAACGGATTGTATTCAAAAGATTTTAGAAATGGTGAAATTGATATGACTTTAAATAAATTGATAACAGAGAATGATTGCCAAAGACCCACATACTTGATTGAAGAGTTGCAATGAAACTTAGCACTGAACTAATTACATCCAATTTTCTTTCAATGTCTGCAAGACTTGGCAATGACCCACTTCAAGTCCAAGGTCCAGGTGGAAATACATCAATAAAAGATGAAAAAATAATGTGGATCAAAGCCTCAGGCACTGAGCTTGCAAATGCAGAAACGGAAAGTATTTTTGTAGCCGTAGATCGAATTGCAGCAAACGCTCAGGCGAATGGATATGGGGATGGAACCTGCATAGATACTGTTATAGATCCAGAAATTAACTTACGCCCATCAATTGAAACAACTTTTCACGCTGCCCTAAATCACAAAGTTGTTGTACATACCCATTCCATATCTACACTTACTCATGTCATAAGCAATGAAGGCCGGGATGTTGCTAAAAATAAATTAAAAGATATGCCATTTATAATGGTTCCATATGCAAAGCCTGGCGTTCCTTTGACTAATGAAATTCTTGCCCGCGTAAATAGTGATACAAAAATTATTTTACTGCAAAATCACGGGCTAATATGTTGTGGTGAAACGGTCGAAGAGGTTTCAAATCTGATAAAAGAAGTAGAAACTAGGCTTTATTTACCACCAAAAAATATTTCTCACACTCCTCCAAATAAAATTATTGATAAAGCTTTTTCATGGACGAGTGAAAGCTGGATGGCACAAGATAAAATAGTAAATTCCTATATTACTAGTGGCTCATTTTATCCTGATCATGTTGTATTTCTTGGATCTGGCTTACCGGTCTCTGACGCAAACGGCAAAACACCAGTTGTACTCCATGAAGGTGAGGGCGTGGCTATAAGATCCGATACCACAAATAGCCAAAAAGCCATGCTAAAATGTTTATCTGATATCATGTGCCGTTTACCAAAATCATGGATACCACTAACAATTGGAGTAAATGCAGAAGCTGAACTTTTAAATTGGGACGCCGAAAAATACCGCCAAAAATTAGCAGCTGAAAAATGAGACTAAGTTTAGGAATTGATATTGGCACATCTGGAATTCGTACAGCGATAATAGATATGAGTGGTGAGCCAATTTCGATGATGCGGGTGAATCATAGAAAACAAAACCCTGATTTTATTAAAGCATCTTACTGGTGGTCTTCTGTACGTGACTGTATCAGAATGCAATTAGAACATTTAGAAAAAATTAATATTTCGCCCAAAAAAATAAGCCACATAGCCGTAGATGGTACATCAGGATCAATGGTTTTGACTGATAGTAATCTCACTCCTGTTACACGGGCTTTAATGTATAATTCAAAAGGGTTTGAAGCTGAGGCAAGCATTATAGAAAAATTTGCACCTTCTACGCATATTACACGCGGGTCATCTTCTGCTCTTGGCCGAGCAATGCGACTGATATCAGAGGATAAATTGAATAGATCTAATTATTTATTACATCAAGCAGATTTTATAGCATGTAATTTACTTGGACGTGGTGGTTTTTCGGATCATAACAATGCGCTAAAGTTAGGATATGATCCAGAATTAAATTCTTGGCCAAATTGGATTCAAAATGTAATTGATAAATCACTTTTGCCAGACGTAAGGCCTGTAGGCTCCTTACTTGGTAAAATTTCATTGGAAGTAGCAGATTCATTAGGCTTACCCAAAACAGCACAAATTTATGCCGGAACTACAGACAGTATTGCTGCATTTTTTGCTACAGCCCCTCTGAAAAGTGGTAATGCAGTGACATCTTTGGGATCAACACTTGCAATAAAAGTGTTAAGTAAAACTCGCATCGATGATCCTGAAATTGGTCTTTACTCTCATCGAATTGGTGATGCTTGGCTAGTGGGAGGTGCCTCAAATACTGGAGGAGCTGTGCTTGCGAATTTTTTTACTCAAGATGAACTAAAAAATCTCAGCAACAACATAGATACATCAACTCATACTGGCTTAAACTATTATCCCCTTTTGAACAAAGGGGAACGTTTTCCAATAAACAATCCAAACCTAGAACCTCAAATGAGCCCACGGCCAACTTCAAAAACAGTTTTCCTTAAGGCAATATTTGAGGGTATCGCAGATATAGAAGCAAAGTGTTACGAGTCCATAAAATTACGTGGCGGGCAATTCCCAGATAAGATTTATACAGCAGGTGGTGGTGCAAAAAACCAAACATTTACTAACATAAGGGCAAATTGCCTCGGAGTAAAACTCTCTCAAGCTCAACACAGCGAAGCGGCTATTGGAGTAGCACGTATTGCGTTGTTGGAGTAGCTTGAATTTAACCACGATAGATTTATTATTTTATGAATACTATTTTAAATATTTCTGGTTTCATAAGACACAAAACTAATATTTGGCGGTGTTGTCGGATCTACACTTCAGACATAATTGAAAGAACTTCACCCATTGTTTCTTCTACGGTGTTGTCAGACAAAGCCTAACACATCTCAAAGTGCCACGATCACATAAACCTATGAAGCGCAGATTTGGAACCACTCAATGAGAGCGGCACTGCGTTTTTGTTTGTAAGTCTGTCTGTTTTGAAGATGTCTTTCATGATTGAAGTGGTTGTATATTTGACTGTGATAACTGACGAACCTCTGAAGCGTGGCTGCTGTTTTAAATAACTGCATTGCTCGCTCTCGCCTTCGAAACGGTAAGTGTGAGTTTTCACATCTGTTGTTGGACCGGCCTCCACATAATTGCCTGTTAGCAATTCCAATCTCACGAAAAGCAGCGCTATAGGATGGTAACTTATCTGTTGTGATAATCTTAGGTGAGCCGTGTTTACGCATTGCTTTTATAAGGAACTTCTTTGCAGCTGTTTTATTACGTCGCTTTGTAACGAAGCATTCAAGAACTTCCCCTTCATGATCAACCGCGCGCCAAAGGTAAAAGCGATCTCCATTTATTTTGACGAAGACTTCATCTAAATGCCATTGCCAGTTTGAGTGTTGACCCGCCCTCTTCTTTCGAATCTCCTTAGCAAATTTTGAACCAAACCTATCAACCCAGAACCGTACAGTTTCGTGACAGATATCGATGCCGCGCTCATGCAAGATATCCTCAACTTGGCGAAAACTCAGCGGGTAACGCACATAATACATAACCGCTAAGCGGATAATTTTGGGAGACGTTTTAAAGTACTTAAATGGATTTTGTGTTGTCATCAACCAGAATTAAGGATTAGCCGCTTGCGCGTCAAGTTTGTCTGACAATGCCGACTTGTATGTCCAATGCTCTAGGCCAGCAGATACTTGAGAAGCAAACATTATGACTGCAGCTGTTACTAATAGTTTCTTCATTTTACATCACACCTATCTGTTCTACTATTTAATATGATCAGACTAGTGTGTCGTATTGAGATTATCAACATTATCTCATAAAGACATTGCAACTAAGTAAATGCGTAATAATGTAGTGAAAAAATGAAAGCTAGATTCTCATGTTGAAACCATTATTAATCACATTAATCACCGTACTAACTGCCTCAACTGCATTAGCAGAAACATTCAATATTACTTCTGGTAGCGCAACAAATGCAGGTAATACTGTCAATGGCTCTGATACAGTTAACATTACTGGAACATTACAAACGGTAAACAATGCAAATGAGCATGGAATATCAACAACTGGCGGTTTGAATACTGTAATCCTCAAAAGTAATGGTAAAATAATTACTACAGCTCAGGATGCATATGGTATTTTTAATGTTGGCGATAAAAATGAAACAACTATACTGGGTGAGATAAATGTTAGTGGAAGTGCCGCAAGAGGAATTTATAATTCTGGTGACGATAATATAACCAGTGTTGCTGGTTCAATTATATCATCAGAAAGCGGCAAACATGCTATCGACAATACTGGTGATAACAACACTACAACTATGTCGGGAAGTGTTAGAACATCAAGAGACAACGCAACTGCAATCGACAATGTCGGCAATGGTAATAAGACGATATCTTCGGGAACAGTAACTACAACTGGAGATGCTTCACAAGGCATTGGAAATACAGGCGATGACAATGTAACCACAATGTCGGGCAATATTTCCACTAGTGGAGACAGTAGTTCAGGTATTAATAACTATGGTGGTGGAAACTCAACAACAGTATCTGGAACAATAACTACATCAGGAGAAGATTCTGATGGTGTTTGGAGCGGTCACGGAACAGGCATAAGCAATACCGTTTCAGTCACTGGCAGTATCACAACAACAGGCACAGGATCATCAGGTGTAGAATTCTACGGTGCAACAAATTCTGCAACTATTTCTGGAACAATTAATTCATCTGGCACAGATTCAAGTGCGTTAAGAAACCAAAATGGTAATGGAAATAGCTTCCAATTAAACGAAGGTGCAATAATTATTGGTGATATCCTTGCTATAGGTGGCTCAACCGTCACAAATGGTAAACTTATCTTTAATTTAGGTGAAGGTACTTCTTATGCGTATTCTGTTTCAGGCAATGGCTCAGGGACAGGTGCTGGACAATGGACATTTAGTGATTTGGATGGAAGAACTCAGGGAATATCAACCACTGGTTCTGGTTGTAACCTATCAATAGCAAATGCAAACACTTCAACTTGTAATCTTGTTACCGCTGTAACGCCTGGAAATATCGAAGCTCAAAATGAATTACAATATGCTTCTAATCGCTCCTTTATAAACTCTTTAAACTTTGGCCTAGCAAAAGATAGATCAAGTGGTAAGGGTGTATGGCTTGAAGCTTATGGAGATAAAGCTGATCGTGACGCAAGTACAACTAATGCAACAGCATTTGCATTAAATACAAATTCATCTGGCTTCACTCTTGGCAAACCACTGAAGTTTGGTGAAAGCATAAATTTAGACCTAATATTTAATGGCTCTTCAACAGATTTAGATATTGGAACGACAAAAGATCAAAAAATAGCTTTGAAGTCATATAACCTTGGCTTGGTCTTAAACAATCTCTCATCGTCAGATAATTGGAAAGTTAATGCTTTTGGGTTTGTTGGTAACAATTCTTATGATGGCAAAAGAAAAGTCATGAACAACCAAGTATCTACAGGTTCAGAAACAGTTACAGCATCTTACAAAGGCAAAGAATTACTTTTAGGATTTAATGCAGGATACAATAATGCCATTACTGACAATCTTAGTTTTATAGCTAATCTTAATGCAAATCTAAGTTATGAGACTATTGGTGCATATTCAGAGAGCAAATATTACTCGTGGGACAAACGTGATCTTACTCAAACAGCTGGTGGCTTGAAGATTGGTCTCAACTACACGAAGAACTCCTTCTCAACATTTGCAACAGTTGGGACAGACTTTAATTCATTACAAGATGGTAACAAAGCAACCTACAAAAATAATGGAACGACAGCCTCTTACACAGATACTGAAGACGGTGATACATTTGGAACAGCCTCGTTTGGTATAAGCTATAAAGCAGAAAATGGTCCAACTTTTACCGCTGGTATTGATGGATTTTCATCTAGCAAAGGCTTATCAGGCAACTCAGCCAATGTGAGTTTAGATTGGGCGTTCTAAAATAATAATCTCACTTACTTAAGTAACATCATAGTACACATAAACATTGCACAAGATGTTACGCACTAGATGTAATATTTATGTCTTTACATAACACATGTTACAGACTAGGTGTAGGGTCTAGAGATAGATGTTACACATATGTGGAGTAAGATATGGCTATTGTAAGTTACATACGGATTAGTTCTTCAACCCAGAACTCAGCAAGACAAGACCTTGGTGAAGTAGATAAAGAGTTTAACGAGATAGCTTCTGGTAAAAATGCATCTGAACGTCCGCAGCTTAAAGCCTTGATAGATTATGTACGAGATGGAGATACCGTAAAGGTGTATGATATATCTCGCCTAGCTAGAAACCTTCGAGACTTACAAGAGATACTGGAAACACTATTAGCCAAAGGCGTAACAGTTACATTCAAGAAGGAAGCATTAACCTTTAGTGCTGATGAAACAAACCATATAGCCAAACTTCAGCTTCAGATGATGGGTGCATTCGCAGAGTTTGAACGTAACATAATAGCAGAGAGACAAGCCGATGGTATTGCCAAAGCAAAAGCTAGGGGTGTGTACGCTAACAGAGAACGTAAACCTAGTATTAACCATGATGAGGTTAAACGTTTAAGCAAAGATGGAATGACACCAACTAACATCTCTAGACAGTTAAACATCTCACGTATGTCTGTGCATAGGATATTAAAACAGTCTGCTTAGAAAAGTTCATAAGCTTTATTGTTTGAGGGGTACGGGCATGGGCCACCCCACCCCCATACGTAATATATATATGTAGCTTTACACAGAAGTGGATTTTCAGATTGGAGAGTTGGGAAAGATTAACCGTGTCTGAACAAGGGTTTTCGGTATTCCCTATGCTTTGGGTATATGCTCACCCAGGTAGACTCCAGACACGCTTATTTCGACTCTGAGAGTCATTCTAGAATGCATTACTTTAATATAACTAGAAATAGATGAACGTTGCGTAAAAGTCATTCATTTACGATTGATTTTATATTGATATTGAGTACCTTACAATGCGGCGAAAAGCTAATTCGTGTGTTTATAAACTTTTAGTAATTTAGTTAGAAAAAAGATGCAGCAGCTTATTATTAAAGTCATTTTTATAATCACAGTTTTCATTTTTGGAAGCACAAAGGCTTATGCTAACTTTACTCACATAGCGGCTTCAGCACCTATGGTTGATAGCGATACAATGGATGCTGGTTCAGCGATGACCTTTGACGATGTAACAGAGTCCGGTAAACGGGTTGTATTCACCAAAGACTGGATTAACGATAATATCTTTAATGCAATGGGAAGTCCTGGAACCTCTAACAACTCTGTCTATATTGGTTTTCAAAAGACTGGTCAAAACTGGGCAACTACAGGTGCACATCATCTTAAGTTTGGTTATAAGTTCTGGAAAGAAGTCATAAGTGGTACTCACTATAAGTATGTTAGTACCATTGTTAACGGCTATACCGTTCAAAATGCTAGTTTCTCTACTAACTTTGACCGTGATGTCGTACTATTCCACGATTTTCCAGGTTCAGGCAAACTACACGGAACTCCCATGGCAATAGCGGGTACAGGCGCTACTGCACCTACTCTTACGTCTGGTGTTATTCTTCAAAACGACTGGTACACTGCTACGGCAGCAGATGAGCAAGTGGTTATCTTTACTACAAACACCACTGCAAATGTGTCTGATACTGGTGTGGCTGAATACACTAGCCCTGTGGTAGATACCACTGCACCAACGATGGCAATCACTGCAACTGAAGTCAGTGATGGAGATACATCTAATGATGGCACACTATCCCTCACATTCACCTCGAGTGAAGCAACAACTGACTTTGCAGAAGCTGACATTACAGTTTCTGGTGGAGCATTAAGTAGTTTTGCTGCTACTTCATCTACTGTTTATACTGCAACCTTCACACCAAGTGGAGCTGGAGCAACAACGATAGATGTGGCTTCAAGTAAATTCACAGATGCAGCAGGTAACAATAACACCGCAGCTACACAGTTTAATTGGACGTATGATGGGACTGCTCCCACACTTAGCTCTGTCAGCATGGCTTCAAATAATTCAACAAACACTCAAGCTGTAGCAGATGATGTTGTCACCCTTACATTTACAGCAAGTGAAGCGATTAGCACTCCAGTTGTGACCTTCCAATCTGGTGGCGCTGCAATAACTGACACTTCCATTACCTATACAAACACAAGTGGAAACACCTGGACAGCTGCATACACAGTCAACGCCAGTGATACATCAGGAGCAATCACCTTTAGTATCGCTTTTGTAGATACAGTTGGAAATGCAGGTACAGCAGTGACTGCTACATCAGATTCAACCAGTGTTACCGCTGGCTTAGATACCACAGCACCCACACTCAGCTCTGCAAGCATAGTTACTAACAATTCCATTACGTCAGTTGCAAATGATGGAGATGTAGTCACCCTTACACTTACAGCAAGTGAAGCAATATCTACTCCAAGTGTCACATTTAAATCTGGGGGTGCAGCCATAACTGACACTTCCATTACCTATACAAACACCACTGGAAACACTTGGACAGCGGCATACACAGCCAATGCAAGTGATACCTTTGGAACTGTAACCTTCAGTATTGCTTATAGTGATACAGCTGGAAACACAGGTACTGCTGTGACCACTACAACAAACTCAACCAGTGTAAGCTTTATGCCCACACCTTCAGCAGCCTTTGCTGCCGTAAAGTCAGATGTTGAAAGCAAAATGGCTGCAAATGCCAGAACGCAGCTAAATGATTTTGCAACAAGCACGTCCTCAATTGTAGGCTCTGCACGATCTCGCTTCATGAATACATCAGGCGTAGCAAATAGCTCAGATACAGCCCTAAGTGGGGATGTCTCATCAGGCAGCTCAGACCTCAAGGGGTCAACCAAAAGTGTCACATCAACAGATGATGGAAAGAATACGTCTATCATCGAAGTACAGTATCAATACACTGAAACAAAAGAAGGGCTGAAGTCTCAGAACGCTTCAGGTCAAATCATCAATGAGGCTAAACTTTCAGACAGCCTCTCATTTGGGCGCTTCTTAGGGGCGACACTTGGTGATGGAGAAGCTATTGTGACAAACAATATAGACATCGAGTTTATGGGCGCACAGGCTGGAGCTTATTTGGTTGGGAATACCAAGGGTGGTCTTGTCTATGATACTTACTTTGCAGGTTCAGTTATCGAGAATAAGATGGGTGTCACAACCAGCTTGATGACAGCTGATTCAAAGTATTACAGCTCAATGCTCACAACTGGTGCGTCAATCACTGGAACACTTCAAGTGAAGAAGGTTGAGATACGCCCAACGATTTCAACAGATCTTAGCTACATGTTTAGAGACACAGCTGACTTTAATGTCAAGGTTGGCCCTGCAACATCTGTAGAGCAAGCTGCCTATGGGGACATATCTACAGCACAGATTACTTTTGCCCCTGAGTTTAGACTGCCGCTTGGAGAAGGCTCAGTATTAACTGCGACGCCAAATGTGAAGTGTCGCTACCTAAAGCAAAGCACAGCTAAAGAAGACTGTGGTCAAGGATTATCACTTGGGATTCAAGCTAAAAGTACTGATGAGCTTAAGAGCCTTATAGCTAAAGCAGGTATGGGTCGCATTGGAAATGAAACAACCAGTACGCTTAAGTTACAGTTTGAAAAAAGGTTCTAGATAAAATTCGATTGCTTATCAAATAACTGATGCTTACTCAGGGGCTACCTCAGGCAAACTCATATCAGGCCAACGCAGTAACAAACTATCATAGAACTGGTGGTAGCTTAGATTACGAAACTTGGGTGTCTTATACACCTGTAAGATAAACTGAATGTCATCCTTACAACGTATTAAACGAAACCGTTTACACTTAGATACCCAAAGCGATGGGTAGTCTTGGTGGTACTCTGGGATTGTTATCGGTTCAAACTTCATCAGCATCACTCTGCTTTAGCCCTGCGTCAGCTATGAATTGATTAACATCTGATTGTTTAGGCTTGAGTGAATCTACATAGAATTGTGCTGCAGCTTCACGTTCAAACTTTGGTTTCTTCTTATATCGTGGGACAATGCTTTCCTCTAAGATTGGATCTGTCTCTTGGAGTACCTCTGCAACTAATGAAAGCAGATCATTATTAGATTTAGGGTACATGGATCGTAATAGCTCACCGTAAGTTTCAGGTGGTGCGCCGTGAACTTTCCTCTGCATACGAGCTGACATATGTGCAATTCTACTTTGTGACATCACTGTCTTTAGATCAGCTTCTGATAAAGCAGATAGCTTCTCTTCTAGTGTAGGCTCTTTACCTGTTGAGGGAGTTAATGCTTTCTTAAACTGATCGAGTATTGGAGTTGCAACAACAGGTGCTTCCATAAGGCTTGGAGTGTTTTTCATTAGTTATGTTCCTTGAGTGTATTCAGGTAAATTGAATCACATTGCCTATGCAAAACTGCATAATATTAATGATGAAATAATTTACTACTGATGGTTATATAATTTATGTAATGATTACAGTAAGTTAGACAAAATATATCTAATGTAAGTGTAATCTTTGTATACTACGTTTGTATACTAAGTGATTAAGAAAATCGTTATTTATCAATAGCATAGGTATTCACTTATTCTTAAGGGAATATAGCATTTGATAGGGGTAGTTATACTATAAAAAAGCAAAAAAGTCAATAAATATAGATATAAAACTGGGTACAAACTGGGTACAAGGGTATGTATAGCAACCCTTAAGTATCTGAAATATATGGTAAAAGCCTATAGTGGCGGTGTTGTCAGTCTTACGAGATCGTGCATCAGATTATCACAATTTATTTCTCTTACTTACAAACTTCTACAATAAACCCTTAATTAGATTTCAATTAATCCACGCTATCAAGAGAGTAACCAAATCCTCTTATAGTTCTTATTAAATTTTTATTAGACACTTCTTTTAAACTTTTTCTAAGCCGACCAATATGAACATCAACTGTTCGCGTTTCAATTTCGGTATTACTTTCCCAAACACGATCTAAAAGTTGTTTACGTGAAAAAACTTGCCGTGGCGCTGACATTAAAAAATATAGTAATTTATATTCTATTGGGCCGAGACTAATATTTGATCCATCATATGATACCGTGTGACGTGCAATATCGATTCTTATATTCTCAAACGTCATAACTTCAGGCATTGAAAAGTTTTTTTGAATTCGCAAATTTGTCCGAACTCTAGCCAGTAATTCCTTTATTGAATATGGCTTAACAACATAATCATTGGCTCCGATATTTAAACCTTTGATCTTGTCTTCTTCCTCGCCACGAGCTGTAAGCATTATTATTGGTAAATTACTGGTAGATTTATCAGCACGTATCTGACGGCAAATTTCAATTCCTGAAATATCAGGCAACATCCAATCCAACACAACCAAATCAACTTGATGTTCTTTTAATAACAGCAAACCTTCTTCTCCAGTTTCTGCTTTTAAGACGTGATGTCCTTCGACATTAAGATTATAAGCTAATAGCTCAAGCTGAGAGGGTTCATCTTCAATAATCAATATTTTTATTAATTGTTCTACCATGTTTACTCTTCAAGTAAATCTCCAGTTACCAAATAATGTACCTGCTCTGCTATATTTGTAACTTGATCACCCGATCTCTCTAAATTTTTTGAGATAAATAGTAAGTGAGTGCACGCTTCTATATTTCGTGGGTTCTCCATCATATATGTTAACAATTCACGAAATAATGCATCTGTTTTATCATTAATTTCTTGAT
>Ga0228672_1000323_pt1 | contig 26060 bp, 25 predicted proteins | sample 90DmetaG_FD_182788 | JGI IMG/M metagenome (GOLD analysis project Ga0228672, IMG submission 182788) | Seawater microbial communities from Monterey Bay, California, United States - 90D | ecosystem: Environmental > Aquatic > Marine > Coastal | place: USA: California | collected 2016-11-08 | reverse complement strand
TACCACAAACCAATGCTCTAACCAGCTGAGCTACAACCACCGTTTGGCATCAAATAATGCGTTTGCAAATGTAGAGTATTTCGTATTTTATACAAATCTTTTTTTGTATTATTTTAAGTCAAATAGTGAATCTATTGCTGGAAGCCTTTCAACATTAAATCCTTCTGCAAAGTCAACGCCTACCAAACGTCCTAGATCGGCGGCTCTGTAACGAATACTTTCGATAAAGTTTTTTGATGAAATAGGAGTTTCAGCTGCTTGACTATTAGGATCATAGAATTGAGATGAGTAGGCTAAAACTGCTGCCATTTTTTGATCTATTTGCGCACTAATATCCACTACAAAATCTGGTTGAAGTGTTTTCCATTGTATGTAATGATAAATTGATTTTGGTCGCCAAGGCTCCTGAAAATCAGTACTCCCATCAGAATGAGTCTCTAGTTTACCCAATCCACTTAAAAAACAAGCATCACTTACAAGTTTACTTGCCTTTCCGTGGTCTGTATGACGGTCGTCAACAGCATTACACAGTACAATTTCTGGTCGGTACTGGCGAATTATTTTTATAACCTTTAACTGATGGGCTTTATCATTCATTATAAAACCATCTGAAAAGTTTAGATTTTCTCTAAAAGATACGCCTAATAGTTCAGCCGCATGTGCTGCTTCTTTCTTTCTAATGGCCACAGAACCTCTTGTGCCCAACTCCCCTTTTGTCATATCTATAATTCCAACGGTTTTTCCGTTCTGAATTTCTTTATAAATTGTACCACCACAGCTTAATTCTACATCGTCTGGATGGGCACCAAAAGCAAGGATATCAATTTTCATGTTGTTGTAAATGTATTATTTAGTTTAGATGACTTGCAGAAATGGCCTGCTCTATATCTTTAATTAAATCTTTAACGGTTTCAATTCCAACAGAAAAACGAATTAACTGATCTGTAATTCCTTGATTTTTACGATCCAATTCAGAAAGTAAAGAATGAGATGTTTTGGATGGTAACAACATCGTACTTTCTACACCTGCCAAACTCATTGAGGGTTTTATAAGTTTTAGCGCTTTTAGGAATTTTTCAGAATCAAACCGATCTTTGAGCTCAAAAGATAACATCGCACCAAAGCCTTTCATTTGGATTTTAGCCAAACTATGGTACTCATTAGATTTTAAACCAGGATAATATACAGATTTGACTGCAGCATGTTTGTTTAAATATTTGGCCAATCGTTTCGCATTACGTTGCTGTGCTTTTACACGTATCCCTAAGGTTTTCATACTTCTTTCGAGTAACCAAACCGTGTAATCACTTAAATTCCCTCCGAAATCTTTGGCTAAATCCCATATTTGATCCATTATTACTTGAGAGGACGCTACGGCACCAGCACTAATATCGCTATGCCCTCCAAAGTATTTGGTAGCACTATGTATGACAACATCAATACCTAAGTTAATCGGATTTTGAATAATTGGTGATGCGAATGTATTGTCTGCCGCTGTAATAATTTGATGGCTTTTAGCCAATTTAGCAATCGCAAATATATCAACAAGTTTCAATAAGGGATTTGAAGGGGTTTCAATATAAATAAGTTTAGTATTCGATTGAATACAGTTTTTAAACGCTTCTGAAGATAAATCTTTTGTAAAAGAATACTCAATACCGTAAGAATTGAAATGCGATTCAATGAAATTTCGGCTTCCTCCATAAATATCATTTTGAATGACCGCATGATCACCCGATTTTAAGAAGGTTAAAAACGTTGCCGAAATAGCTGCCATACCAGAGCCAAAAATCAATGCGGATTCTGTATGTTCTAAAGCTGCAATTTTTTTACAAAGATGCTCTTGATTAGGCGTATTAAAATACCGTGGATACCGTTTGGTATCTACGTCCATAAAATTAAAAGAAGTTGACATATATAGTGGAGATACACTCCCCTGGTATGTTTTATCTTCTACAGCTCCAGAATGAGCACATATCGTATTTAATCCTGGTTTATTAGAGTTCATAGGAGGTTGATTAGAAATCTCAAATTACTACCTGTCAATATCGTCGAATTGTTTTATAAGTACATACGCCCATACCACAACACACAGTGATACAAAAATGGAAAAAAATAGAACAATGTTATTAGCGGTCAAGACGGAAGAGTTTAAAGAATATCATTAGACCTAAAAGCATAGGAGCCCAGATCCCTACAAAAATACCGTGCAACTCGTCACCAGTCAAAAACATATATTCCGAAACACAAATTATGGTTGCACACAAAGCAAGCAATAAAATGTTAGTGAGTCCAAGTTTTTTTAAAAATTTCATTGAAGTAATTAATAAGTCTCGAAAATATAAAAAATTTGTTATTTATTAACAGTTTATTGCTGAAATATAATGAACTCTATTTATATTCTTCTTGTTATCTTCGTAAAAAAAATAAAAAATGTTAAAAGCAGTACTTTTTGATATGGATGGCGTCATTGTAGATACCGAGCCTTTACACCACAAAGCCTACAAAATGATGTTTGATGATGTAGGAATCGATGTTTCTGATGCGATGTACAGAAGTTTTACAGGTCAATCCACAAGAGGTATTTGTGAGTTTTTGTGTAAACATTTTGAATTATCACTAGATCCCATTGTTTTAGAAAAAGGTAAACGTGCCCATTTTACGAAGTTATTTTTTGAAGATCCCGATCTTCAACTTCTAGATGGTGTGGAAGACCTTATCAAAGATTACCATGCAAATGGATTGACTTTAGTCGTTGCCTCCTCAGCATCGATGTTTACCATTAACAATGTCATGAAACGCTTTAATCTAGACCCTTATTTTAGAGATAAATTAAGTGGTGCCGATTTAAAAGCATCCAAACCCCACCCTGAAATTTTTATCAATGCTGCCAAAGCTGCTGGAGTTTCTACATCAGAGTGTTTTGTAATTGAAGATTCAACAAACGGTATAATTGCAGCAAAAGAGGCTAATATCTATTGTATTGCTTTTAAAAGTGAGCATTCCAAGGATCAAGATTACACAAGAGCTGATATACTTATTTCGGACTATGAAACTATTAAGTACGAAAACATAAAGCACATCTTAAACTAAAATTAGCTCTTGAAATATTTTAAGTGTTTTCGATATGCAAATACGGAAATTAATGTGATGATCACAAGTGCGGTTACTATGTAAGTAATACTAATTTCTTGATCGTCTTTTGCATAGGAATGCAACCCTGCGAGGTAAAAATTTACACCAAAATAGGTCATCATAATACTTCCAAATGCCACAACGGATGCGACACTAAAACCAAATCGACTTCGCAATCCGGGGATTAGACGCATGTGAATAACAAACGCATAAATCATAATACTAATCAATGCCCAAGTTTCTTTAGGATCCCAACCCCAATAACGCCCCCAGCTTTCATTGGCCCACATCCCTCCTAGGAAGTTTCCGATCGTAAGCATCACTAACCCAACAGTCAAAGCCATTTCATTTATGATGGTTAATTCTTTGATGTTTAGAGCCATCTTATCTTTGTTTTTGGAAGTGGTTAAAATCATCAATAATAAGGTTATTAGTCCTAAAATCATTCCAAGTGTAAAAGGACCATAACTCCCTACAATAATGGCCACGTGAATCATTAACCAATAGCTATCTAAAACGGGCTGAAGGTTTCCAATTGAAGGATCCATCCAATTCCAATGTGCAATCATAAGAATCATAGCGGTTACAAAGGCAGTAGATGCAAAGGTTAAATCGCTTTTAACGCCTAACATCACTCCAAAAGCCATAGTAGCCCAAGCCACATATATCATCGATTCATAGGCATCACTCCAAGGCGCATGACCAGAAATATACCATCGAACTATGAGTCCAACTGTGTGAAGCGCAAATAGTCCTAAAATAGTAAACTTAAAAACTTTGATAGAAATGTTTAAATATCTACTTCGGTCTTTAAAAATTTGAAATATCAATAATAAAAACATCAAAGTACTCGCATACATATAATACTCAAAAAGGGTTTTGAAAATATCGTAGCGGTTATACAGAATCTCGGTATCAATTTTTTCTTCAGAAAGCATGGTCTCACCGCCAAATTTTACTTGTGTTTTCTTGATGGCATCTAATAATTGTTGGCTTTTGGAAAAATCCGTTTTGGATTTTTTATCATTTTGCAAAGTGGCCATATATGCCATAAACCCTGTTCTGATGAAATTACCGTATAGTGAATCTTGTAACTTGTAGCTCCCTTCTCTAAACTCATTTGAAGAGACCCATTTATTATTTTCATCGTTTGGAATTGGAAACAAACGCAAGGTACTTCCTTCGAGAGTATTGAACAATAAGCTCACTCGCTGATCGGTATCTTTAAATATTTTTTGAATGGCTGTTGGCACTTGAGCACTGTAAGCATCATCCAAATAAGGACCTAATTTGTAATTTAGGTTTGGATCTAGAAAATCTATTAAAGCCGCATATTTAGCTGTTTTTTCTAAGCCTAGAAGTGATCGAATGGTATCCGCTTTTTTGGCGGGTAAGTAAATAATTGGAACGTTGTACCAGAGTTGTGGGCTTTCTTGCATTGACAAAAACACTTGATTTGCATCAAAATTTTTATACACATCTTTTTTACTCAGTTTGCGTAATAATTCAGAAGCATAGGTATGAATAGGTTTCATACGTCCATCCATGTCTTGAATGACTAGAGCACCTAAGCGATCTGTCTCGCTAACTGGGGTAATGTTTAATTCTAAAATGGAATCGAGCTGTACCGTTGACGGACGCACATTGTTATGATCTGAGCTATGAGAGGTTTGTGATAAACCATTAAAAGACAGCATTAATAAAACCCCTACGGCTAGCTTCGACTTCTTTTTCTTTATTTTATCAAGTTGGTTACGTAACGACTCCATACGAGCATGTTTTGATAGCAAAATTGCCATTAATCCGAAGTACAATAAATAGTACCCCAAATACGTAAACCAAGTGCCCCAATAGTCATGATTTACAGAGAGAATAGTTCCTTTTTCGTCTGGATCAAAACTCGCTTGAAAGAATTTATAACCACGATGACTGAGGATGTTATTCATATAAATATGAAAGTCAAAATCATCTTCTTGAGGCTCTAAAACAGTGACTTTACTTTCAAACGATTTATAACTTTTTTCGGTGCCTGGATAACGTTCAGCAATAAAATCATTTAATTTAATTTCAAAAGGGAGTTCTAAAAGTTTTGACCCATACTTAAAATTAAATTCTAAACCGCCAACTTCAATTTGCTTAAACGGATTGTTTGTCCCCTTCCCTCCAAGCAACTTTAGTGTCTTGGTGCTACCATTAGCTGATATTTTTAAAGCAATACCATCTTCGTCGCCTTTAAGTAATTTCGATTTTTTAACCACATCAAACACCCCTTTAATAACAGGTTTTGGAAATACAATAGCTTGATTTCCGATAATGTAACGTGAACGTAAAGCGAGCGGTTGAATACTATCTTTTACTAACCGCCCTTGTACCCCAGTTGCCATCGTCATAAATTCTCCTTCATAAGGAGACTGAATAGTCAGATCTGTTTCGGAGTAGGTAATATTAATAGCGCCTTCAGTTGATTTATTCAATGCATACAATACATTATGAATACTACTCACCTGCCCTAATTTCAGAAAGTGATTATGAGGAGCGCCATCACCTGCTTCAACAAGTTTTAGGTAATATTCTCCATCTTCAGAAGGGATAATATCTTCCTCCGCACCCGAAATAAAATCGACTAATTCAATAGAAACAGGGATGGTGTCGTAAGAAGTTTCAAGACGAAATTCGTTAGAAAGACGAGGAGAAAAATCAACTTCTTGTTCTTTTACGCGTCGTTGAAGCTGACCGTTGATTTCAAAATTACCGTCAATATAAGTTGTTAAGTATGTTTTTTGAGATAAGAAGGTGTTTTCAGTGGCACCTTCTCTGATTGACATCATTCCTTCAAAACCATAATAACGGGTCAAAAAAGCACCAAACAAAATAAATATAAATGATAAATGAAGCGTTAGCGTTGCCCATTTTTCTTTTCTTAACAGCCGATATCTAAAGATATTTCCTATAAAATTAATAATAAAGATTCCCATAATCGCCTCAAACCACCAAGCATTGTATATCAGTGTGCGAGAGTATGGTGTTGGCGATGTGCTTTGCCCTTGATCCATAAATGTACCAACCGCCATTGCAGTAGCAAAAACGATGAAAAGCAGCCCAGTTAGTCGGGTAGAAAAAAGAAAATTTATTAGTTTTTTTAGCATTCTAAATTGACTCATTTATTGAGCTGCAAAGGTACTTATTTAAATAAGAAAAGTCATTTATGTTTATTGGTTTTAACACTAATTTTAATAAAATTTTGGCATTACGTTATTTAAACTTTCAAATGAATGATTACTTGTTTATTTTAGCTGAATGATAAGTGTATCAATATTAGGAGCTGGAAATGTAGGAACTCACTTGATGAGGGCCGTTCAGTCTGCCAAAAACTTAAACTTGGTTCAATGGTATTCTCGTAATCCCAAAGCGGTTAAGTTTCCGATCAAAGACATTGAGTTTTGCCATGATTTAGAACGTTTAAAAATGGCTGATGTTTATATTATTGCCGTAAGTGATAAAGCAATTTCTGACCTGTCCAAACAGCTCCCTTTCGAAAACCGTTTGGTCGTGCATACATCAGGAAGCGTAGCTATGAAACACTTGGACATTAAACATCGAAGAGGTGTATTTTATCCCTTACAAACATTTTCATTAACTTCTGAAGTGGCATTTTCTGAAGTGCCATTTTGTATTGAAACAATGCAAAAAGAAGACTCAAAATTTCTTAAAACTTTAGCAAATGAGATGGGGAGTCCTTCGTATATGATCAATACCGAGCAACGACAAGCCTTGCATTTATCGGCAGTATTTGTTAATAATTTTACCAATCAAATGTATCGAATTGCTCACGAATTATCCGATTTTAAAAGCATTAATTTTGAGGTCTTAAATCCCTTAATTTTAGAGACAGCAAAAAAAGTACAACACATCTCTCCATACAGCGCACAAACAGGACCTGCCAAACGCAATGACCAAGTGACCATTAAACAGCATTTGAGGACTTTAGAAAGTCATCCAGAATACCAATCAATTTATGAACTACTTACAAATTCAATAAAACACACACATGGATTCAAAAAGTTATAAAGAATACTTAAAAGATATTAGAGCATTTATTTTTGATGTCGATGGCGTCCTTACAGATTCTTCTGTTTTAGTTACCTCAGATGGTGAGATGCTTCGAAAAATGAGTACAAGAGATGGATTCGCATTAAAAACTGCAGTTGATGCAGGGTTTTTGGTTTGTATCATTTCGGGAGGAAAAAATGAAGGTGTTCGCAAACGCCTAGAAGGTTTAGGAATAAAGGAAATCCGCTTAGGAGCACATGACAAGGTGGTTCATCTCAAAGAATTATTTGAAAAACATCAACTAAAGTCCGGAAATGTAGTGTATATGGGCGATGATATCCCAGATATTCCTCCCATGAAACTTGTAGGACTTCCAACTTGCCCACAAGATGCAGCACCAGAAGTAAAAGCGGTTTCAAAATATATTTCTCATATAAATGGAGGTGCTGGATCGGCGCGTGATATTATAGAACAAGTCCTGAAAGTACAAGGGAAATGGATGAAAGCATTTGATGCTCAGTATGATTAAATTCTAAGGATGCTTGCAGAAATTTTAAAATCCAAACACATTATTTTAGCCTCTTCTTCTCCTCGCAGACAAGAATTAATCAAAGGTCTTGGGCTGGATTTTGAAATACGAATTAAACCTGTTAAAGAAGAATATCCAACTAGGCTTCGACATTTTGAAATATCGGATTATCTAGCGCAACTTAAATCCATGCCATTTTTAGAGGAATTAAAACCAAATGATATTCTGATTACCAGTGATACTATTGTGTGGTTTAACAATAAAGCCCTCGGAAAACCAAAAGACAACAATGATGCTTTTGAAATGCTAAAAGCCTTAAGTGGTAATACCCATGAAGTGATTACTTCGGTTTGTTTTAAATCTATAGATTCTCAAAAAACTATAAATTCAATTACAAAAGTGACGTTCAAGAAACTGAGTGATGACGAAATATGGTATTACATCCATAATTTCAAGGTGCTCGATAAAGCTGGAGCTTATGGGATTCAGGACTGGATTGGTCAAATTGGGGTTACAAAAATTGAAGGGTCCTATTTTAATGTGATGGGATTTCCTATGGATAAAATCTACAAAACTCTACTGACATTCTAAAAAGAATTCAAGTGCACGTGTTTCATTATAGTAAAATCCTTTACGTCTTATAAATCCTACATGACCGCCATGATCCGGCGTTTCTAAAAACACATTTGGGTTCATTTCCGCTGTTTTAAACGGGTAACAAGCTTCCGACAAAAACGAATCGTTCAAAGCGTTTAAAATCAATACAGGGATTTTAATTGAACTTAGAAATTGAAGACTACTGCATTTTGTGTAATAATCTTGTGCATTTTTAAAACCGTGAGCTCGAGAGGTGTAGACTTCATCAAAATCATACAATGTTTTAATAGACCTAATTTTAGCATTTGTAATCGCTTCCGGAAATTTTTTTTGTTTTAGCTTCAAACGATTAACCAATGCCCATTTAAAATTGATATGGTAAGCTAAATTTTTTGGGGCATGTAATGCTTTTGCTGACCCCGAAAGATCACAAGGTACAGAGACTGCCATAGCTGCTTTGACTTGTGGGGGTACAACAGATCCGTCACCTAAATATTTCAATAAAATATTTCCGCCAAGACTGATGCCTTTCATGAATATTGAATCGTATTTATCAAGTGAAACCACATGTTTAATAATATCTTCAACATCATCTGTTTTACCAGAGTGATAGCTTGTATAATACTTATTTAATTCACCGCTACAACAACGAAAATTAACACAAATTGCATCAATATTTTGTTCATTAAAATGCAATGCCGCACCTGTGATATATGGGCGTTGTCCATGTCCTTCTAAGCCATGAAATAGAATAATAACTGATTTTGAAGGTGACGAGCTGTAACTCCAATCTAAATCAATAAAATCATTATCCCTAAGAGTGATACGCTCCCTAAATTGCTTAATTTTTAGACGTCGAATCAAACCCGAATACACTGTAGAAACAAATCCACTTCGAAACCTAAAATGTGGTTTAAATTTACTTTTAACTATGGGCATTGTATTCTATTGATAGTTTTAAAATTTTAGTGCTCTTCTCATTCGCTATAAATCTTTGGTCGGCTCGCATTCCAACAATCCAAACAACTGCGTTATTACTGTAAAGGACAACTGTGTTTTCTTTTTCTATTAAAGACAATTTTTCATCTTTAAAATACTTACTAAGCTTCTTTTTTCCCTTCATACCTCTAGGATAAAAATAATCACCTTCATTCCAGCTGCCCAATCTCAAGGGAAATTGTAATAATTCTAAATCTAAATACACTACAGTATTTGAAGTTGAACCTAAGGATTCGCTAAGTTCAAGTTTTAAATCAAATGATTGACTTGGAAGTAAAACAAATGTATCTGAAGCATCAATCGAAATGGAAATTTTTGATTTCTTGTCTAAAGGAGTTAAAATTAATTGGGATCTATTTTTTATTAAACGATGAGTTGACGACCTAATCTGCTTTCCAGATTGTGCTTCCAAAAGTGCTGTAATTTGTGTCCAATCTGTAAAATTATAACCTTTTAAAAATTGGTATAAATATCCTTTTGGGTTGTTTAAAGATAGAATTCGGTCTACATTATAAATCATTTGATTTTCATCAATGGATTCAACGACCTTGTCTTCCACTTCCAACATATAATCTTCTAAAATAGATTGCGTATCCTTCAAATGATTTTGGGTGTTTTGAAAACTTTCAATAAATGAAGGATTCATTTCTTTTAAAAGTGGGATAATGGTATGTCTTAAATTATTACGCACATACTTAGTACTATTATTTGAACTGTCTTCACGCCACGAAAGTTTGTGGTACGTTGCAAAATCGTGAATATCTTCTCTATCAAATTCCAACAACGGCCGTACAATAGACCCATTAAGTTCTGGAATTCCAGTAAGTCCATCTAATCCGGTGCCTCTGGACAGATTAATAAGCATTGTCTCTAAATTATCATCGGCATGATGAGCAGTTAAAATATATTCAAATCCTTTTTGATTTTTCAACGTTTCAAACCATTCATAACGCAACTGGCGCGCAGCCATCTGAATGGATTGTTTTTGAGTTGTTGCAACGGTTTCTGTTTCAAAATGGGTTATAAAAACTTCTAAATTATTTGTTTGAGCAAACGCCTTTATAAAGTCTTCGTCCTCATCACTCTCTTCGTTTCTCAGTTTAAAATTACAATGTGCTAAGGCAATATCTAAACCCGATTTTATACATAAGTCTGCCAAAACCATACTGTCCAAACCTCCAGAAACTGCAAGCAGTAAAGGGGTGTCCTTTAAAAAAGAAAAACGGGAATTTAAGAGGTTTTGAAAGGGATCCAGCATGTGGCAAAACTACAAATTAATTTTCCAAAACGCTACGCATTGCTTTGGCTTTCACAAGGCATTCCTGGTACTCTTTTTCAGCAGTACTTTTTGAAGTGATCGCACTTCCAACAGAAAATGAAATATAGGGTTTAGAAGCATTGTATAGTATACTTCGAATTACCACATTAAAATCAAAGTCTCCATCTGAAGTAAAATATCCAACTGCTCCAGAGTAAAGTCCTCTTTTGGCCTCTTCAAGATCCTCAATAATTTTCATTGCCGAAATTTTTGGAGCACCTGTCATGCTTCCCATCGGAAAAGTAGCTGCAATGATGTCCACTGCCGAAATGGTTGGTAATGCCTTTGCTTGAACCGTAGAAATCATATGATGAACCTGTTTAAAACTATAGATTTGACAGAGCTCAGTTACCTTAACCGTTCCTTTTTGGGCAATTTTAGAAAGGTCATTTCTTACTAAATCTACAATCATAATATTTTCACTCCGTTCCTTTGGGTCAGTCTCTAAAATCGATTTCAACTCTGCATCCTCTTCAATAAAATCTGATCGCCTTGTGGTTCCTTTAATAGGCTGAGATGTTATTTCTAACCCTACTTTTTTTAAATAGCGTTCAGGTGAAGATGATAATAAAAATTTATCTCCTGTTTTGAGAAAAGTTGCAAACGGCGGTTGTGAAATTTTATTGAGTTTAAAATACGTTTCTAAGGGATCCAAATCTGCTTGCGCATAGAACTCTTGACAAAAATTGGCCTCATAAATATCACCACGATGGATGTGAGACAATAGAGTACTCACCTTATTTATATACTGTTTTTTAGAAATACGAGATTCGATTTGGATGTCATTTTTATTTGAGGAATCGGTTTGAATTGAGAACGTTTCTATGGATTTAAGATCAGCATCAACCTCATCAGAGATAAAATTGAGATATCTAATTATTAACGTGTCATCCTTAAATAAAAATAATTTTTTAGGTTGAAAAAAGCAAAGGTCTGGAAAATCAAGCCCGTCAAAGTTATCTGACTTCAAAGGTTCCGTGTCATTTTTTAAGTCGTACGAAAGGTATCCGAAAATCCAATCCTTGGTAATGGATTGGTATTCTTTTAATTTTTTGAACCCATTAACCGAATCGGTCTGAATGGCTGTAAAAGCATCCACTGCTAAGATAGAATCATAGCTGCTATGTGTGTGTTGATACAGATTAGAATCTAGCCAAACAATGTCTTCAAATTGTTGTGCCCAAGTTAATAACTGAATTTTAAACTCCTCTACTGAATGAAGAGTAATTTGTTTATGATCTCGCAATGACTGTTAATTTTACATTACAAAGTTAATCAGTTCTAAATAATAAATCGTCACTTTACTAGAATACCTTACCTTTGAAGCAAAATTAGTTCCAATGGTATCTTTTGAAGACTTTAAATTAACCACCTCTCTAATAAATGCTCTTGATGACTTAGGTTTTATTGAGCCCACCCCAATTCAGAAGGCAGCTTTTAGCGTCATTTGTTCAGGAAAAGACGTTGTTGGAATTGCTCAAACAGGAACAGGTAAAACATTAGCTTACTGCTTGCCTCTTGTAAGAAACCTAGCCTATTCGACGCAAGATAACCCTCGTATTTTAATTTTAGTTCCCACAAGAGAACTTGTTGTTCAGGTAGTGGAATCTTTAAATGAACTAAATGCGTATACAAATAATCGTATTTTGGGGGTTTATGGCGGAACTAACATCAACACTCAAAAACAACAAATCTCAGAAGGAATTGACATTCTTGTGGCAACTCCTGGGCGCTTGTATGACTTGGCATTAAGTCGAGTATTACAGCTTAAAAGTATTCAAAAACTGGTTATTGATGAAGTGGATGTCATGCTGGACTTGGGCTTCAGACACCAGTTGATTAATATTTTTGATTTATTACCAAAACGCCGGCAAAATATTATGTTTTCAGCTACAATGACTTCAGATGTTGATGCATTGATAACTGACTTTTTTATCAATCCTGAACGTGTTTCGGTGGCAATATCTGGAACTCCACTCGACAATATCAATCAACTTCGTTACGACGTTCCAAATTATTATACAAAAGTAAATTTGATTCGATTTCTTATGGAAGAACGCGATGTGTATTATCGTGTTCTAATTTTTGTATCAAACAAACGTATGGCAGACCGGCTTTTTGAATCTCTTGAAGATGTTTTTAATGACGAATGTTGTGTAATTCATTCCAATAAAACCCAAAATTATCGTTTGCGAAGTATAGAACAGTTTAGAGAAGGTATTAATAGGATTTTAGTGTCAACTGATGTAATGGCACGCGGATTGGATATTGACGATGTATCACATGTAATTAATTTTGATACACCCGAGTATCCAGAAAATTATATGCACCGTATTGGTCGAACAGGACGAGCGAAACGAAAGGGAACAAGTATATTGCTTTCTAAAATCAATGAGATAGAGTCTAAAGATGCGATCGAAGCATTAATGAATATGAAAATTGAAACTATAGAAATCCCTGAGGTTGTGGAAATTTCAACAGATCTTATCGAGGAAGAGCGACCACAACTAAAAGAACCTTATAACCCTCATAAACAAAAAGATGAGGATGCACCAGGACCTGCTTTCCATGAAAAAAAAGACAAGAATAAAAAAGAAAATTTAGGAGGATCTTACAAATTTAAAATCGCTAAAAAGTATAAGAAACCAAAGACTAGAGGAGATAAAAATTACAACAAACGCAATAAAAGGAAATGATCAAAGTAATGCTTGACAATAGACAGCTTTGTAAACACCTAGTATTTTTTCTTTGGCACGTTTTAGTCTCATTTTAATGGCACTTTCTCCGACTTTATGAAGTTCCATAAGGTCTTTAATACTTTTAAATTCTTGATACTTCAATATTAAAATTTGCTTGTCTTCAATAGGGATTAGTTCTAATTCTTCGCTCAATTTCTCTAACTTTAACAACTGAATAAGATCTTCATTACTCGCTTGAGCTTTGACTTCATCACACATTTGTTCGATATTCAAAATGTTTTTTTCAAACTTCCTAAACTTGTTTCGATGATAATAATTAACACAATGGTTGTACGTAAATGAATATAACCATGTTGAAAATTTAGACGCCCCTTTATAACTATCAATTTTATCCAATAATTTTACAAAAATATCCTGACAAAGATCTTCAGCTTCTTGATAGTTTTTTAAAAAACTTAAACATTTAGTAAAGATTTTAAATACATAGCGTTCATAAAGAACCTTGAAAAGTAAAGAATCTTTTGATCTTGCAATTAACTCCACTAACACTTCATCAGTTAGTTTGTATGGTAAATATGAATCCCTCAAAGTTAAATTTTGGTGTTTTTAGTGGCTTCTCAAAATGAAACCAACCTGTTATTAATTATTTTGTTTAACTATTTTACAAAAAACTTAGTCAAAACATTGACAATCAACTAGTTAAATATAATAAAAATTAATAACTTCAACACATAAAACTTAAAATATAAATAAAATCAAAAAAAATGCAGTCTAAAAAACACGTTTTTAGACTGCAGATTATAAAATGAAATATTGAGTTTAGATATGCAGCGCTCGATCTTCGGTCGCAGCCAGAGCAGCTTCTTTAATGGCTTCAGCAAAAGTTGGGTGTGCGTGTGACATTCTAGAGATGTCTTCAGCAGAGGCTCTAAATTCCATTGCAACAACAGCTTCTGCAATTAGATCGGCACAACGTGCTCCTATCATGTGGATTCCTAAAACTTCATCTGTTGTTTGGTCTGCTAAGATTTTTACAAATCCATCCAAATCCATACTTGCACGGCTACGCCCAAGAGCACGCATAGGAAATTGACCTGTTTTGTAAGCAACCCCTTGTTCTTTAAGTTCTTCCTCAGTTTTTCCAACTGAAGCAACTTCTGGCCATGTGTAAACAACACCAGGAATTAAGTTATAATCAATATGTGGTTTTTGACCAGCTATGGTTTCTGCTACAAATACGCCTTCTTCTTCAGCTTTATGTGCTAACATTGCCCCTTTGACAACATCACCGATAGCATAAATATTAGACGCAGAAGTTTGTAAGTGTTCATTTACTTCAACTTGACCACGATCTGTTAGTTTAACTCCTGCAGATTCAGCATTTAGTCCCTTTGTAAAAGGGCTTCTTCCAACCGAAACCAAACAATAGTCTCCTTTAAATTCTACTAAGTCCCCTTTTTTATTTTCAGCTTTGACCGTTACTTCAGATCCTTGACGTTCAACATTTGTGACTTTATGAGAAACATTAATATTGAATTTTTGTTTTCTAAAAACCTTATTAAGTTCTTTAGACAGCCCTGCATCCATTGTTGGTAAAATACGATCCATATATTCGATAACAGTGACCTCGGATCCTAATCGTTTATAAACCTGACCAAGTTCCAATCCAATTACTCCACCTCCAATTATGATCAAGTGTTTAGGGATTTCTTTCAATTTTAAGGCTTCTGTAGATGTAATTATGCGTTCTTTATCTACTGGTGCAAACGGTAAACTTGTGGGTTTACTTCCCGTTGCGATAATACTATATTTTGCTTCAATTTCTTCAATTGATTCTCCACTAATAGTGATATGAGTTGAATCTTTAAAAGCCCCTATACCATGATAAACATCAATTTTATTTTTAGTCATTAAAAAATCAATTCCGCCCGTTGTTTGATCCACAACAGCTTGCTTCCTGCCTATCATTTTTTCAAGGTTGACTTTGATTTCACCAGGAATTTCGATGCCATGAGCTTCAAAATGCTTTACAGCATCTTCGTAATGATGGGAAGAATCCAATAATGCTTTACTTGGAATGCAACCTACATTTAAACAAGTACCTCCTAAAGTTGCATATTTTTCAATAATCGCAGTTTTTAGTCCCAACTGTGCACAACGAATAGCAGCCACATATCCACCGGGACCAGATCCTATGACAGCAACATCATATGATTTCATAATAATTTACATTTTAAATTTGAAACAAAAATACAAACATATATTCAATGCAAGACTAATTTGAGGTCTAAATATTTACGGCTGTTGTATGTTTAACTTCTGAAATCACAAACATACTATTGCTGCTGCCTATGTGCTCAATATTAGTGAGCTTATTGACCATAAATTTCCGAAAGGATTCCATGTCTTTTACATGCACTTTGAGAAGGTAGTCATAATCCCCGCTCAAATGGTAAACCTCCAAAACTTCATCAATGGTTGCCACTATTTTTTCAAATTGATTTACTAAGTCTTGAGAGTGCTTTACAAGTTTTATATGGCAAAATGCTACAAAAGCGCGTTCAATACTTTTTTTATTAAGTAAGGTTACATAAGAGTCTATTACGCCTGATTTTTCAAGTTTTTTGATACGTTCATAAACAGCAGTAACTGACATATTAAGTTTTGATGCCAATTCTTTATTAGTTTGTTTCGCATCTTGTTGAAGAAAGTTAAGTAATTGTCTGTCTATGGAATCTAATTTCATTTCGTATAAATTTCTAAGTAAAACTTGTTTTTATCAAAAATATAAATTTATTATCTATGTTTATTAAATAATTAAGTTTTATTTATTGAAAATAAAGAAAGTCATTGTTTTTGATTCTATAAATATTGAAATTTGATAAAATTTAAACTACATAACTATGGCTTTTAAACCAGCAGACAACATACAAGATTTACAATATTTTGGAGAATTTGGAGGCGTTAATCCCTCTATATCCGATGCCACAACTTTTACATTTGTTTCTGCCAAAACAATGTCAGACACTTTTGAAGGCAATTCTGAAGGCTGCTATTTGTACGCACGACATACAACCCCTTCAAATTTATACCTAGGAGAAGCTCTTGCCGCTCTAGAAGGCACTGAAACAGCGACTGTATTTGGATCTGGAATGGGCGCCATTACTGCTGTACTGATGCAACTCTGTGGTGCTGGCGATCATATCGTTTCTAGTCGAACAATTTATGGAGGAACTTATGCCTTTCTAAAAAACTTTGCTCCAAAACTTGACATTAGAACAAGTTTTATTGACATCACTAAGTTAGAGAGTATCGAAGCCGCCATTACACCTCAAACAAAAGTTCTTTATTGCGAGTCTGTGAGTAATCCTCTTTTGGAAGTAGCTGACATTACTGCGTTGGCAACCCTTGCAAAAAAACACAAATTACAATTGGTCGTTGATAATACATTTTCACCCTTATCTATTTCACCTCAAAAATTGGGTGCTGATATTGTAATTCACAGTTTAACAAAATTCATTAATGGTACATCAGACACCATAGGAGGTGTAGTTTGTGGCACACAAGAAATGATTGATAGTTTACGAAGTGTTATTGACGGTGCAGCCATGTTATTTGGATCTACTATGGACAGCCGACCAGCATCATCCATATTAAAAAATCTTAGAACGCTTCACATTAGAATGAAACAACACAGTATGAATGCACTGTATTTGGCTAAAGTGTTTGAACGCGATGGTATTGTAACCGTTTATCCTGGACTTGAATCGCATCCCTCTCATGAGACTTACAAACAGATGATGAATCCTGAATACGGATTTGGAGGCATGCTAACCATTGATGTAGGAAGTTTAGAAACTGCAAATGCATTAATGGAATTAATGCAAAAAGAAAATTTAGGGTATTTAGCGGTTAGTTTAGGGTTTTACAAAACCTTATTTAGTGCACCTGGCAGCTCTACGTCATCTGAAATCCCTGAAGATGAACAAAAGGAAATGGGACTTAGCGAGGGCTTAATTCGATTTTCTGTAGGACTAGACAATGATATTGAACGAACGTATCAAATGATGAAATCTTGTATGAAAACATTAGGAGTTTTATCTTAGATCCCTTTTAGACGCGTCCAAAAAACATCTAGATCTGCTTTATTTACATCGGAATCATAAAAGGGAGCTGCTTCCCAACGGTCTCCTTTTTTAGAAATCATAAATTTAAAAATTGATGAGTTCGGATCGTTTTCATTCATTAACGGGTAACGTAGATCTTTAAATAAAAAAGTGTTTGGTGTCTCTGTTTTATTCAAGTTATAATAACCACTACTAAACCAAGCAAGAGTTTTTAAATCTTTGGGCATCCCTTGAATTAATTCATGGTTTTTAGGAAGCATATGCCACTTACCCACAGTAGCCTCGGAATCTAAAATTGAGTAAAATCCGACATAATAAGCGTCGGTAGTTTCTGCAATACCATACCATAAAATAGAATTCAATATGGTGGGTTGAGTTTGAAAACGTACATACTCAATCCCTTCAAGTTTCAAAGACTTTTTATATACGCCATGAACGTGATATTTATTTACGAATGTAAATAACATATATAGAGAACTTATTCCAAACCCAATTTTTAGAAAAAAGCGACGCTTGAATGAAGTCCGCTTGAAACACATCACAACAATTAAAGCAACTAAAAAAGGAAGCGTGTATAGTGGATCTGCAACGGCAATATTATTAAACGCTACTCGATAATTTGAAAAGGGAACAAATAACTGTGTTCCATAGGCGGTAAAGGAGTCCAAAATAGGATGGGTAAAAATAGAAGCAGAAAAGAGCCATATCCAATCTTTACGAGTGGTCATACTATGGCGTTTTCCTCTGTTATAAATCCAAAATACAAGTATTCCAAATACAACAGCTGCCAAAATAGCAAAGAGGAATGAATGCATAAACCCACGATGAAACGCCATCGCATCGATTTGATTGTTGTAAAGCAGTTTTCCAACAAATACATCCATATCAGGAATTGTACCTCCGATTGCGCCAAAAAACAAGGCGCGGTTACCAATTTTTTTACCGAGAACAGCTTCGCCACAAGCAGCACCTAATACAATTTGAGTGAGTGAATCCATAAAGTTCGTAAAAATACAATTATTTGAAAGTGTACCGATTTATTTTAAATAATTTTTATGTTACAAAAACATTACGCTTTTCTTCACTTGTGTTGTTTCTTTTAAATTTGTATCATTACAATCGCAATGAAAGCAGCCACTGTAGTACAACTCAAAAAAGAATTAGAAACCTTAGATTCCGAGCAGTTAAAAACGCTTTGTTTGCGGTTGGCTCGTTTCAAATTAGAAAATAAAGAGTTACTGACGTATTTACTTTTTGAATCTGAAAATGAATCCTATTACGTTGAAGGAATAAAAGAAACAGTAGATTTATTATTTGAGGAAATAAATATCAAAAGCTATTTTTACATCAAAAAAAGTGTACGAAAAATTCTAAGGATGCTAAAAAAACATGCTCGGTATTCAAATAAAAAAGAAACCGAAATTGAGCTCCTACTCTATTACTGTTATAAACTCAAAACCTTTAAACCTTCTATAAAAAATAATGTAACACTTACCAATATTTATTTACGACAAGTGCAGACCATTGAAAAAAAAATAATTAAATTACACGAAGATTTACAGTATGACTTCAATATCCAACTGAAAGATATCATAAATCTTTAAAAATACAACTTATGCAAATTTTAGGAATAGACATTGGTGGCACAGGAATGAAAGGTGCTATAGTAGATACCAAAACAGGTGAACTTATGAGTGATCGTCTTCGCATACCCACACCAAAACCTGCGACTCCCGACAGTGTATCAAATGAACTCAAAACCTTGATAAATTCTTTTGAATGGGATGGATCTGTAGGAATTTCGTTTCCAACTGTCATAAAAAATGGAAAAGCTATGCACTACGGCAACCTCGATAAGTCATGGCAATTCACACAAGTTGATGACTTATTTAATTCCAAAACAGGCAATGATTTTTACGTTGTAAACGATGCCGATGCTGCCGCTATGGGTGTCATGGAATTTGGAATCGGAAAAAATCAAATGGGCTTGGTTATTACAATTACTTTAGGAACAGGCATTGGATCTGGTGTATTTTTTAATGGCCAGTTATTATCTAATTTTGAATTGGGACGAATGTATGGACGTAAGGGGGATATTATGGAGTTATTTGCCGCTGATTCTGCGCGTAAACGTGAAGACTGGAGTTTTAAATCATGGGGGAAACGCGTTAATTTCTTTTTGAAACACGTCGAGAACACCTTTAACCCCGACTTAATTATTATTGGGGGTGGCGTCAGTAAAAAAATGGAGAAATTTGAATCCTATATCGATATTCAAACGCCAATTAAAGCAGCCGAATTAAAAAACAATGCTGGAATTATTGGAGCTGCGATTTTTGCCAAAAAAAACCAATAAACGAGTATAGTCTTAACATTTTTATTTTTTTTACATTTACATTAGCAATTCCCAAATCGCTATATTATGAACAATTCTACAGACCTTATTTTTCGATCACAATCCTCAGATGATATCAAGCTTAGACGGATGCTGATCACAGAAATTTCAATTACTCAAGATTCTACGCCATCTATTTTATGTCAAGTTTCTTTTGAACTTACAAAATCACCTAGCAGAGCTTGGAAGGAAGCATTATTAGACACTTAGTATTCTATAACAAAACATAATAGTGAAGTTTTTGGAAGCATTATATGGGCTATTCAAGATTGCATATTGGTTAATAACGTACCAATTGAACTGGTAGGAAATGAATTAGAAACCATTGTATCTACTACAGTTGACCAAACAAATAATCAGATGGCAATATGATTATAACTCATTATTTAAGAATATTATAAATCAACTCGTTATATAAATCTTTAGGAGAAAGATTGGCACCGACCCCTTTACTTTTGGTGTCGTATGTTCTTAAAGTTTCAAGAACACCACTAATCCGTTTCATAGGAAAGTTTCGAGAAGCTGCAATGTATTCATTTACAAAATAGGGATTGATTCCCAAAGATTTTGCAACTGTGCTTGGGTTTTTATCGCGAACCGTATGCACAGTCATCAATTTTGTAAAATACACATATAAAGCTGATATGGTTAAAACAAACGGATGTTGTTTTGAATTTTGAGCAAAATAATGTACAATTTGATACGCCTTTTTATGGTTCAAATTTCCTAACGCTTTTTGTAATTCGAAATTGTTAAAATCTTTAGAAATTCCGATATTATCTTCAATTATTTCAGGTGTAACCTCTTTTTTTGCACCAACCACAATTCCTAATTTATTGAGTTCATTTGCAATTTTACTCAAATCATTTCCTAAAAATTCGGAAAGCATTAGAGCAGCTTTTGGGGTAATAGAAATTTGTTTTGATCTTAAAAAACTTTGAATCCAACTAGGAATTTTATCTTCATATATTTTTTTACTTTCAAAAATAACGGCAGCCTTAGAAAGTGTCTTATAAAGTGTTTTTCGTTTATCCAAGGTTTTGTATTTGTAATTAAACACTAAAACCGTTGTGGGTTGGGGGTTTTTAGCATAATCTACAAGTTGTTCAATCGTTTTATTAAGATTTTGAGCTTCCTTAACAATGATCACTTGACGTTCAGCCATCATTGGATAGCGTTTAGAATTGGATACGATGTCCTGGATTGATACTTCTTTTCCATAAAGCACCATCTGATTGAATCCTTTTTCTTCTTCTTTTAATACATTAGACTCAATATAATCTGAAATCATATCAATGTAATAGGCCTCCTCGCCCATTAAAAAATAAATAGGGGCAATTTTACCTTCTTTAATATTAGATATCAGCTGGTTTGTAGTATTCATTCAAAAAAAATTACCAAATTTGTAGTGTGCAAAATTTAAATTTTCCTCCATATTCGTTCAGGCTCAAAAATAGCGAAAATAATACTCATATATTTGATGTTATTCGTAAAAAATTTGTTGTACTTCAACCCGAAGAGTGGGTCAGACAACATTGTATTCAGTATTTATTACAAGAAAAAAACTATCCAATTTCTCTAATTAATGTTGAAAAAGTTGTTTTAATTAATGGGCTTAAAAAACGATATGACATTGTGGTATTCAATCCCGATGGTAGTATCACTCTAGTTGTCGAATGTAAAGCGCCAAAAGTAAACATTTCTCAATCTAGCTTTGATCAAATTGCACGTTATAACCTCACTCTAAAAGCGCCCTATTTAATGGTAACCAACGGATTAAATCATTATTTTTGTACTATGAATCACGATTTGGGAAACTATGAGTTTTTAGAAACCCTTCCAAACTATAACACCAAATAAATTTGAAATTTGCACTTGTCATACTGAATTGGAATGGACATAAACTGTTAGAAACCTTTCTACCCTCCGTGGTTAAATACGCTGATGGGCACAAGATTTATGTAATTGACAATGCTTCTACAGATTCTTCGGTTTCATTTTTAGAAACATATTTCCCTGATATCAACTGTATAAAACTTAAACAAAATTTTGGATATGCTGGCGGCTATAATGAAGGCTTGAAGCAAATTGATTCAGATGTGTATTGTTTATTAAATTCTGACATTGAAGTGACTAAAAATTGGTTAAGTCCAATTGTAGATCAATTTAACACTCAAGCGAATATAGCTATCATTCAACCAAAAATTTTGGACTATCATCACAAAACTAGGTTTGAATACGCTGGAGCTGGTGGTGGGTTTATTGACCAGTTAGGATACCCATTTTGTAGAGGACGAATTTTTGATACATTTGAAGAAGATCAAGGACAATACGATGACCAAAAAGATGTGTTTTGGGCTTCTGGAGCTTGTTTTTTTATAAGAGCAAATGCCTTTAAGGAGTTAGGTGGGTTTGACGCTAAGTTTTTTGCCCATATGGAAGAAATTGATTTGTGTTGGCGTGCGCAAAATAAAGGGATGACCGTGTCTTATGTAGGGAAATCGACAGTTTACCATGTTGGTGGGGCGAGTTTAAAGGCTTCAAACCCTAATAAAACATTTTTAAATTTTAGAAACAGCTTATTTACCTTGGTCAAAAATACCGATAAACCACTATTTATTGTTGTATTATTAAGATTAATCCTAGATGGAATCGCAGGAGTTCGTTTTTTATTAATAGCAAAACCAAAACACATGATTGCTATTATTAAAGCTCATGGCGGGTTTTATAGGACACTCCCCTATTTAATGCAATTTAGACGTCAACATCCCACTAGAAAGTCACACCACCAACTTCGATCAATCGTTTGGTCTTATTTTATAAGAGATAAAACGTATTTTAATAAATTGTAAATAATTAGGTTAATCATAGCATTAAGTGTAATAATTTTATAATTTTACAACACATTAAAAATAATAAGATGAATAGAATATTTGTATTAGGAGTTACCGCACTAATTGTGCTTAATTCATGCGGTGCAAGAAAAGAATTGACTGCTGCACAGGAAAAGTTAAAAAATACTGAAGATTTATTAAACACAGCTACTGTAAAACTAAACAGTTGTTTATCAGACAAAGCTGTTGCAGATGCAAATCTAACAGCTCTTAGAGATCAATTACAGGATTTAAGAAAAACGAACGACGCCCTAATTAGCAGTACAGAACAGATGACTTTATTAACTTCTAAAGGTGCTGATAACTTAGAAAAAACTTTAGAAAGTCTTCAAGAAAGAGATTTGAAAATCAATCGTTTGCAAGATGCGATTACAAAAAAAGATAGTATCACGTTGGCGATTGTTTCAAGTTTGAAGAAATCAGTCGGCATTGACGATCCAGACATTGAAGTAAGCGTAGAAAAAGGTGTGGTTTATATTTCAATTGCTGATAAATTACTATTTAAAAGTGGAAGTTTTGTAGTAACTGAAAAAGCAAAAGGTGTTTTAGAAAAAGTAGCGAAAGTTATTAATGACAAACCTGATTTTGAAGCGATGATTGAAGGACATACCGATAGTCGTTCATATTCAAACGGAGTTTTGGTTGACAACTGGGATTTGAGTGTAAAACGCTCCACTTCAGTGATCAGAATCTTACAAGGTATGGGTGTTAACCCTGCTCAATTAATTGCAGCTGGACGTAGCAGTTATGTTCCACTAACAGATAATGACACTGCAATGAGTAGATCTAAAAACAGACGCACACGAGTAGTTGTACTTCCTAAAATTGATCAATTCTATGAAATGATTGAAAATGAAGTAAAAACTCTTTCTGGTCAATAGGCACTTGAATCAAAAAAAGATTACAAAAGCCCACCTATTGGTTGGGCTTTTTATTTGAAAGCTAATCCCTTTATTTTATATTTGCCAAAAGCTATAATTCCGCATAATGAAGATATCGTATAATTGGTTAAAACAATTTATAAAAATAGATTGGACTGCAGAAAAAACATCAGAACTCCTTACAGATTTAGGTTTAGAAGTTGAAGGGTTAGAACCCTTTCAATCCGTAAAAGGTGGATTACAAGGAATTGTAATTGGACATGTGCTCAGTTGTAAGAAACACCCTAATGCCGATCGATTGAAAATCACAACTGTTGATATTGGATTAGAAACTCCCCTTTCGATTGTGTGTGGCGCACCCAATGTAACTACGGGCCAAAACGTAGCCGTTGCCACCGTAGGAACAACTTTATATTCTGCGGAAGGAGAAGCTTGGACCATCAAAAAAGGTAAAATACGTGGCGAAGAAAGTCACGGTATGCTATGTGCCGAAGATGAGTTAGGTTTGGGAGAATCTCATGACGGAATTATGGTTTTAGAAGATTCCTTAGAAATTGGAAGCCCTTTAGCGAACCACTATGAAATTGAAGATGATTTGGTATTTGATATTGGGTTAACTCCAAACCGTGCAGATGCCATGAGTCATTATGGAACCGCAAGAGATTTAATGGCTGGGTTGTCGCAACACGGCATAAACTCAAAATTAATAAGCCCCTCAGTTACTGCATTTCACGTAGATGATCGTAGTCTTAAAATCGATGTTAATATTGAAGATAAATTAAAAGCGCCTCGATATTGTGGTTTAACCATTTCTGAAGTTGTAGTCAAAGACTCTCCTTTATGGCTACAAAACCGATTGAGAGCTATCGGATTAAGTCCTATTAATAATATTGTAGATGCTACAAATTATGTGTTACATGATTTAGGGCAGCCCTTACATGCCTTTGATGCTGATCGAATCTCTGGTAAAAAAATCATAGTAAAAACAGTCAAAGCAGGGACGAAATTTGTGACTCTCGATGGTGTGGAACGTACACTTCATGACGAAGATCTTATGATTTGTGATGCTGAAAAACCGCTGTGTATTGCAGGTGTTTTTGGAGGCGAAAATTCAGGTGTTTCTAAAGAAACCAATTCCATTTTTTTAGAAAGTGCTTATTTTAACCCTGTAAGTATTCGAAAATCAGCAAAAAGGCATGGTTTAAACACAGATGCATCGTTTCGATTTGAACGCGGCATTGATCCAAATATTACTAAATATGCCCTCAAAAGAGCCGCTTTACTAATAATTGAAATTTCAGGAGGAAAAATAACAAGCGAACTCATCGATGAATATCCTAACAAAATCGAAGATGCTCAAGTATTTTTAACTTTTGACAAAACAAATAAACTCATTGGAGAAGAACTCCCTAAAGAAACTATTAAAAGTATTTTGAGTGCATTGGAAATAAAAGTGAATAATGTAACCGAAAGTGGTTTGGGACTAACCATTCCTGCATATAGAAATGATGTTCAACGCGAAGTAGATGTCATTGAAGAAATTCTAAGAGTTTATGGATATAACAACATCAAAATTACAGACAAATTAAATGCTTCAATTTCGAATACCTCTAAATATGAAAGCTACAAAATTGAAAATGTAATCGCAAATCAGCTTGTTGGACAAGGGTTTTATGAAATCCTAAATAACTCATTGACATCAGATAAATACACAGATTTTAGTGGCCAGTTGCAGGAAGCATCTGAAGTTAAAATATTAAATCCATTAAGCAAGGATTTATCAGTGATGCGTCAATCCTTGATTTTCTCTGGTCTGGAATCTATTGCATTTAACATCAACAGGCAACAAACTGACCTAAAGCTTTTTGAATTTGGAAAAACTTACCATAACTCTGAAGCTCATAAAGAAGAATTAAACCACCTTTCGATCTTTGTAACCGGAAATAAAACCGAAAAACATTGGAATACAACAGAAACAGCTGTTGACTATTTCTATTTAAAAGGGTTGGTTACTTCAGTATTTGAACGTTTAGGAATTCAAAAACTTAAAAGTGCTCCTTTAAGCAATGATATGTTTAGTGAAGGACAACATTTAAATGTTGGAAAACATGCTCTTGTAGAATTTGGAAGTTTAAAAACCGCTTTACTAAAACAGTTTGGAATCTCTCAAAATGTGTTTTGTGCTAACTTTAAGTGGGACAACTTACTCAAAGTTATCAATCAACAACCCATTAAATTTAAGGATATTTCTAAATACCCAGAAGTTAAACGAGATTTTTCACTGTTAATTAATGAAGATGTTACTTTTGAAAGCATCTTTAAGTTAGCAAAACAAACAGAAAATAACGTACTGAAAGATGTAAATCTATTTGATGTATATACAGGCGATAAATTACCCGAAGGTAAAAAGAGTTATGCTGTAAGTTTTACATTACA
>Ga0228672_1000320_pt1 | contig 26303 bp, 19 predicted proteins | sample 90DmetaG_FD_182788 | JGI IMG/M metagenome (GOLD analysis project Ga0228672, IMG submission 182788) | Seawater microbial communities from Monterey Bay, California, United States - 90D | ecosystem: Environmental > Aquatic > Marine > Coastal | place: USA: California | collected 2016-11-08 | reverse complement strand
CAAAAGTGCGCCATAGACAGACATTTGAGGCCGCCAACTTTTGCACCCCTCTCGGCCAGGGAGGGTCAACTCTCAGTGCTCAAATGTCTGTCTATGGCGCACTTTTGCTCGAGAAAAATGCCGCCTGGCGGAATGGTGATTTTACACAAGTTTGATCGGGTGTAATTTATGCAAAATAATCGTCAAAATCACCATTCCGCCAGGCGGCATTTTCTCGAGCAAAAGTGCGCCATAGACAGACATTTGAGCACTGAGAGTTGACCCTCCCTGGCCGAGAGGGGTGCAAAAGTTGGCGGCCTCAAATGTCTGTCTATGGCGCACTTTTGTCAAATATACACGTTTGTGTTCGCATCGGGTGTCACATATGGTGCAATGACCATCGCTATCTTTGCACATATAATCTCGGTGAACCCGACACATGTAGCATTGGTGCTGCTTTCAGTAGCATGGGCGCAGACACCACTACGCTGTACCAGACGACACAAGAACAACGACTCGCTGTGCTTGATGAGGAGGGTGCTGACTTATGGAAACAGGCGGAAATTGCATTTGCCCTTCGAGAAGAAGAGCAGAACGAGGGGTCCATGGAACTTGCCTTGCAACATGCTGCCAGTGATGACATAGAAGTGCATCTGTGCCCTGGCCCTTCATGTGTTCACTGTGAGCCCACCAAAGAGGGGCTCGTGTGTCGCGTGAGTGGACTCGCATGGCCTCGATTTGCGACACACGACGCCATTGCCGCTGGACACGTGCTTTCACACGATGATAACGGTGTGCCTTCAAGTGAACAAGAGGATCTGAGGCGGAAGTACGTGTCGCGCGCCCGGGACGCGTACCAGGCATCTCAACTTGCATATGCGTGTGCAAACTCAAATATTTGCCATAACGACGACGAGTTCATTGCATACGGTATTAAACAAGAGTTATCGCATTGGAGACATGCGTCAAATATCAAACGCCGTGCCCCATCACAAAGTCGCCGATGCCGCACGTCGAAGCGCGACATCACACGCATCAACTTGAATGCGTTAGTCGCAGAAGCGATGATTATGTTTGATCGTCTCGTTAAGTACGATGGTATCAAGTATGAACAACGCTCTGCTCAGGGTCGATCGCGATTGACGTGTCCTGGCGACACCAACCGCGAGTTTTCAACCAATGGAAAAGACATACGGTATTATGTTGAGATGTGTCAGGCCAATGGCGAGGAGGTCAATTTAGACAAATTACATGGGATGTTACGACAACATGATGCAGATAAACTTATGGATGGAAGGCGTAACGTTATGCGTAACGAGCATGACAAATACACTGCCTGGTACCGCTCGGTACGAGAACATGCATCAAAACTGGCTGTCTGCTTATGGAAGTGTGCAGTCAATAGCCCGTATATGAAAAACGGACGTCGAACGAGTGACAACTTCCGACCGTTCATCGCGGGCATCTTTTTCAGTACAAGAAGAGGGGTGAAACTGGAGAACGACATGGTGCTCATACCACGTTGTCTGACGATCGCATCGGCATTGCCCAGAACGAGGGTCACAACGCAGCCCAGCGACACCCACCATATACACATGTCCTCACACAAGGGAGTGTGCACGTTGCAAAAATCAATCAGGTCTGTAAGCGCGACAGACCGAGACGCGTTTTTTGCGGATGCGATTCAGATTGCGCGTGTTCTTTACGAAATTGATCGCATGAAGTCGCGATAGGACCTCAGAGTTAAACCCGTATTGCTTCATGCGCAGCGTTGACGCTTCGCAGACTTCTTTTCCATCACGGCGGCATCATGTGACAGCCAGGTTCCGGTAACTAGCAAGTGGTAAATCCTACCGACCTTATCTTTTTTTTCATCATGATCAAGTTTGCGGACAATCTCTATGGCATCCTCCACGCGGGTTTGAAGTAGACGGAGTGCGCTGCTTTGAACTATTCCGAGATGATGAATATCTTTGAAGAAGTTTTCGTCTTCGCCGGTGGCATGTCTGTAGCCACCGTAGGCTAGCTCGAGCGCAACAAAGATAATGCCTACCAAGTGCTGATCCTTTAGCGTAAATCTGGTCTGGCGATCGACATCGCGTTCTAATCGAGACAACGTGGTGTTCATAATGTCCAAGCAGGCGACAGCAATGTGCGACAACTGTCGTTCAGTCAAAGTACCCGCAGAATTCCTCGGATTTTCTAATACTTGGTCGAGTGAATTTACACTTGTTATGATAGAAATCCGCTCAAAATAACGCCGCGTTAGGCTTTGCTTGTCGAGAGCAACCAAAAAGCTTGCTTGGTACTTGTAGAAATCGTCAACCAGGATTCTTTGCAGAATGTGAGCGTCAGAATTAATGTTGTCTTCGTCTAAGCCATCCACTGTAAGCGCACGGTACTTGATTGCCATCTCGCTGTTCTTTGCACGGCGAATCTTCATTCGTTCTGCTGGCAGAAGAGGCGTGCAATTGTTTGCTTTCTCTGCGCGGGTATAAGCTTCGTCGTTTGACATCTTAATCGGGAGATCGATCATGCAAATCCGTGTGTCGTGAATTGCCGCTAAGGCGGTCGGTGGGATAGTCGCATGATATCCACCAATATCATTCCTTAAAGCGTCGTCTCGTGCCTTGTCGGTTGCGTAAATAAAGACTGGGCCGCTTGGTACAATAGATTCGTCTTCCAAATCAAACCATTTCATTTTCTCCGACAACGATAATAGTGCAATTGGAAAATCCCCCTTGATGTATCCATAATAACAAGGCCACAGGCGGTGATTCCCGTCAAACAGGTTGTATTCCGGTTCACCATCTCTTCGCGGGCGTCCCTTTTCCGCCTTGTAATCTATTTTTTTGCGCATCATTGTTTGGATGTTGTTGTTCATGTACATGTCTTTGACGCGTTCAGCCTTTTCTTCATGACTCAGCTTGCCTCTACCAGCAAATATTGTCCGGTTTTCAGGTGCCATTGTGCATGTCTGACACAACAAGACATGGTTACTGGATGCACTTGTGCACAGAGATAAATGGGCAGCATTACCTCCGCAACCGACTTGAACGTAACCTCCGAGCTGACCTCCTTCATGCTAACGCGCCGGCCGTCAATGTAGAGACAGGATCCATTGTCTATCGATTCGTAGAGAGGAACATTGCTTAAAGCATCAGTTTCTTGGGAGATCTTGTACGACATTTGAGCTTGCGGTGTGTGCGTTGCGTCAGTGCGATTTTGTGTGCGTCGGCTCAAATGGCGATGCCAGTGTGTCAATAGTATTTACCTGCGTGGCACCATTCTTCACGTCGGTAACACGCAGGTGCTGAACGACCTTTAGTACGGGTGTTTAGTGTTCGCTAGTGCTCAGGTCCTTGCACCAAACACTCTTTTGGGTAAAGACAGACTGTTGGACACAATGGGTCGACACAACAAAAGGTCCACTCGTCAAGCATTGCGTTCCGCAAACGCGGTCGTCGGTGAGACAGTGTCAACAAAAGAGCACGTTCCCAAGTTGCGTGAGTGTGTGTCTCTGCAAGACAGCGATTCCTTTGATGACATCATTCGCAACCCTGATAAATACACACCAGAAGGATACGATAACCCAATCGACGCAGTGAAGATCCTGGAGTGTTTGACCGCACCGGGTAAGGGCATTATGTCGCAGGGTATTGTGATCCATGGCCCAGCAAGCCCACTCACAACGACCGCAGTGTACAAAGAAGTTGACGAATCAGACGCGAATGTAACCGTACGCGACCCTTGGGGAAGCCCGGTCGAGACTGGTCCAGGGTGGTTGGCCTACATGCGGAGTTACCCGGCCGGGAGCATGCTAAAACTATATACAACTGGAGAGATGCCAAGGTTAGTTCTTATCAAGCATGCGTGTATTGACCAAGTGAGGACTAACGTATCCATTATCATGACGACGAACACAACGACACATGCGGGGGACAAAGCGTACGCCGGAGCGTGTGATGTGATTTCAAGGCCTGTACTGTACAGGCCATGGCTTCCGCTGACGACAGTGCGGGATTACCGCCGAGCCACACCAGAGACCATCCGATCATTGTACAATTTGAACAAGCAATGCACGATGATCCCACCTGATATTGGGTACAAACGCACGTTACCAAACGCGGAGTGTACAAGCTCCCAACACGAAGCGGTCGGCGTTTTCCCCTTTTGCCCCTCGAGTGGCGTCCACAACGTCGTTGGACAACTCTTTGGTATCAGCTCGTTGGTGGACGACGTGACCAAGGAGGGACTCGCACATGCTACAATGCACGACAACGTGCCAGAAGCAATTGCGTCACACATTGGAAATGCAATTGGCGTATTGCACGGAGTCGAACGCGACAGAAAGTGTGATTGGAGGAGTGCTGTTTTTTCTATGGATTTGGCGCGGTCTGTGATGCGTGCTCTCGACTTGAGCACCGTTTGTGCGCTGTGGGCGTGTACAGCCACTCGCGTGGCACTTCCCATGAAATTAAACTCGCCCACAGGGGCACCTCTGGTTCTTGCGTTATGTGTTCGTCTGGCTACGAATGAAGATCTGTGCATGGCAAACAATCCACACTTCAGCAATCTGCTCCCACCCAGGTCGGAAAGGTGCCGCTCTGCACTCTCAAAGATGGACAAGATGTTCCGCATGCAGTTTCCGCCGCTGACAGAAAAGCCACAAATACAGTGTGCAATTGACCTGCTGTGGACAATGAGCATTCTCGAACCCCCGTCTTATAAGACGAATGCCGAGCGGGCGGTCTTTCACAAACTCTTATGGAAACACATTGCCGAGCTGGTACTCAGGGGACGGGGGCTCGCGGAAGCGTTGTTTGGGCCAGAGGACGCATCAGGTGGGTGGGCAGATTCGATAGACAACGGCCACTGCGACCCGCTTGGCTTAGACCTTCTTTGCACAAGACCAGAAGCCGCAGACGCCGCGCTGCGCATGATGGTTATGGTAGAACGCTTCTGTCGCGACGGGACTTGGCCATCAAAGGGTGCTTTGTCGGCACTGTCGGTCACCGAAGTTGAAGATGGAGACCGTGATGGTAAACTGGCATGCGCGCTCACCGACTATCCCCACCGACCGGTGTGTCCATTTGTGAACACGCACCACCCAGACGCCACGCGCAACGTTGCACACAAGTTGCTCTTTGACGATTGCGCTCCATTTGGTCTGCCTCCGCCGCCCGAAGATACGGGCGTGCTCCACCCCAATGCACACATATGCGAATCGGCGACGCATCTACTTCTGTACGGTGGATGCGAGTCACAGTATATCGGCGTGGAGGCATTTCTGGTGTCGGCAAACCAATATTCCCATTGTGCCAGGGAGGAATGCACCGGTGTTATTCTGCCGCTCAAAACGGTTCCCTTCAGTTCCCATGGGCGCTGCTGTGCCACGTGCAACCGGTTCTTCTGCGAACACTGTTTTTTTTCGCTCACGTCCAAGTTACCAAGTGAAACGCTTCCAATGCACGACTGTTCGTCCTGTGCAGCTGTCAAGGAGAGTGTGTGCGCCAGTCTTCCCGAAACGCAACACTCAGATTCCACGTCACAATAAACCTTCAATATGTGTATATATATAACATACAGACACCCCCGATGCCGTCAGCCCAGATTACGTGGTCAATGCGGATGAAACAGCATCCAGAGATCATGCTAATGTACGTCGTGTACTTGGCAGACGTCGTGATCACCATTATTGCCATGTTTGAAGAAGCGGAGATCTACAAGAACGTGTACTCGGAACATGCCCAAGGCATCTCGTATTACAACCATCACATCTCACGGATCATCTATTGGATATACGCCGTCGGGCTTCTCTCGGGTTTAGCTGCGGGATTCTACTTTGGAGTCATTGCTGAATGGAACACGAATTACAACCAAACCATCCGAAACGGAGACATTGTTACACATTGCAAAGAACGCACTCGAATGGTCTACCTAGACGCGTGGGGGTGGGCAAAGCTGTTGGCAATACTGGTCGCCGCACTCGGATACCTCGCCATCCCATACCTCATGGCGATGGCACAGGTGCATGTCTGGACCATTGCACAAGTCGTCTACGACAAAACCGTCACCGACAAAGTGAACCTGGTCAGTCGCCTTACCTATGCCGTCTTTGCCCTACGCGTGTTTGAGATGGCACTTGGACATGCCTGGGCGGTTGCGCGCACCGACTGTCTTACCAAATTGGAGGGCAACACAACGGCGTCGCATACACCCAAGAAGAAACAAACAGAAAACCTTCTGTCTCGAGTGTAAAAGAACGATGGTGCCGTTCTTTCGGAAACGGTATCTGCGGTGGCAAAATACCACCGCGTACCTTAGTTTTTGTATGACTAGAACTCAAACGAGTTCTGGTCCTGTAAAGATTAAGAAATAAAGTTCTACATATTCACACGTCGGTCCACCTTTCCTACTCATCGACACTTGACCATTTTCCTCACCTTTCTTCTTTCCCCTTACGCACCGACACGAATGCGCTCCCCGAGGCTCATCCCAGAGGGTCCGGCACCACCACTGCCATAGATAGCATGAGCGCTTGTCGGGTGCTGCCACACTTTACCTGATGCGGTCCCATTGGACTGGATAAAGTCAAGCAGCTCGTCGCGCGCCATTGGGTTGACCGAGCTGGTATCCATGTTACTTGTCTCTCGTTCCGATTTGTTCGAGAAGTTGTGGGTCGACTCGACGGTCCTGCGGATAAGAGCCTCCTTGGCATTCTGGCTCGACATGCACAATTCTTCGAGTTCTCCACACTTCTTCTTCAAGCCGTCAAAGTCCGACTGAAGCTTGTCATAGTCAGAGCACTTTGCTTTGAGCGCACCCTCGAGTTCGGTACGCGAGTTCGCGGCATCGAGCGAGCGCTTGTGCTTCGCGCTTGCGCAGACGAGAAGTTCAGTGAGCGGGCGCTCCAACTCTGGGGATTTCGCCTGGTGGATGTTTTCTGCCCATTTAAGCATGTCACCGAAGGGCTTCTTGGGGTTCTCCTCCATCTCGCTCTTGATGTAGTCGACGACCATGGGCTGGTGCCCCTTCAGCTCGTCGCGCACCTGGTCGTCCACCTTGGCGATCTTGCTCTCCGCCTCCTGAAGTCTCATTTTCAGCTGGGCCTTCTCCTCTGCCTCCTGGTCGAGTCGCTTTTGGAGCTCAGATGCAATGCCTGTGTCCTCGACGGCGGTCGGAGCGTGATCGGTCTCAGCGGACGACATGTATGCTTGGTGTGTGCTTTGGCGACTCTCTCGGATCTGGTGGTGGCTATACAGGCAAAGGCCTCGTTATGGGAGTTAGCGAAGGGTTTGAGTCTTATTATGCACGCACCAACAGTGTCGCTGCCCGACGATTTAGACGCCCGGTGCATCGTGCGTACGCGTCTGCCGTTTATGGTGTCGATCAGGCAGTTGTCGCGAGCCCCCTTTTCCACCAACGACACTTCGTTTACTGACTTGTGCACCATGTCTCCGTCCATGGCGAACAAGCTCGTGCCTAATGAGAGCTCACTTAGAGATCCATTGCGCAGCTGGCGCTCGGCCTCGGGGCAGTCCACCTTCGCCATAATGCGAAGCTCGCCACTAGGACCCTGCCAGTTGGACAACACCCGCCCACGCTCGTGGCCCTCGTGCTCCACCAACACGGGTCGGTTTTGCAGCTGGGCCACGCTTATTTCCGCCGCGTTAAAATCCGCCACATGGTTTCGTGTAGGACCGGGTGGTGGATGACAGGTCCCTTCGAACTGAAGCACCATTCTTATTCCTAATCTACACAGACACACTTTTATGCCGACTGGCTAGCGATATTGTGTGGTTATTGATCGGAGCAGCCAACTGTCCATTTGTGGGCACTCCACGCGCACTTCTTACACTCCACTTTGCTGTCTTTAGAATATGACGCTGGCTACCAACTGTGATTTCTGTCAGTATTCTATCGCTGCAGAGTAGGGTGTACGTGGTTCAGGTCATTTTATAACACCGAGTACCACCATGTCACCGGTGTGTATGAATGGTGCTTTTAGAAATACCCGCCCTTTCCACTGTTGTGCGGAAAGTGTGACACGTGTGGAGAGTTGTACCCCATCCGGTTGGGAGAGTGGTTCTCGTGGTACAAGGGGTCGTACGACATGGCCGTGAGGGTTGTATGCTGCATATGCATTTGCTGTGCGTTCTGTTGAGCGTAAATCAGCTGTTGCATCTGTTGTTGCATCTGCTGCATTGTCGCGGCGATGTCGACCCCGTTACAGACCAATGTGGTCGGCTGTATCTGCGCAGGATGGGATTGAATGCTTCTGGTGGATGCCAGAGTTGCCAGCTTATCAACTTCCGCGTGCAGTCGTTCGCGGACTTTGGACACATCATCGGCCAAGTTTGTTGGAGAGGAAGGCGGTCCAGCGATTTGCGGAGGGTGCTGGGGAGACACCGACTCGCGATCGGGGAGTTTGTTTACACGGTCGCACGCATTACCCTTCTCGTCGTCCGATTCCTGCACTTGAACAGTGAGTGTTGAGATCTTGACCTTGGCTTCGTTGAGCTCCTTCTGAAGCTGGGAAATGCGCTCCGCCCGTTCCATAAGCCCCGGCTCTAACTCGATCGACCCTTGTTTCGTGTCTGTGTACGTCGACGTTGATTTGGACTCTTTTGGCACGTGTGCCTGTGTCGCTGGTGGATGTGCGCGGATGTTTTTCAATTCCGATGTAAGTCGCTCGCATTGCTGTTGCGCACCGAGTTTGGCCGAGCACGCCTCCGCAAGCGCAGACTCGAGGCGCTCCAGTTCGGTGGTTGTTTCCTCGCCGTCGCTGCACAATGCAGCGTTTGCGCGGCGCACAACAGATAGCTCATTCTTTGTAGCCGACAACTCGCAAAGTGTGGCTTCCAATTTGACATTCAGTTCTAAGATCTCCTGCTTCGACTCGCTTCTGAGCGAGGCAAATGCACATTTCTCTGACTTGCGATCTCGTTTGACGACGCCTGCCTGGCGGTGCAGCTCTTGAACGGTCGCCATGAGCTTTTTCTTGTCTGTGTCGTCTTCTCGAAGAAGTGCAAGCTCTGCCTCTGCACGCATGGCGCGTTCGGAGACATGCGTATGTTCATCCTCCAAAGCGTGCAGCTCTGATCGAAGCGTATCAATTAACAGGGCCTGTTGCGCAGTGCTGTCCGACTCGTCGACAGACGTCTGTTTTGTTGGAGATGCCTCGCGTTTTTCGGCATCGCGCACCAGGTCGTTCCTCTGACGCTGCAGGTTGGAGACGATTGCCGTGAGTTGAGTGCATCTCGTGCACTCGCCATCGTCGGCGCCGTCAGTGTTGTATGTGATCACATTGTCTGCAAAGATTCGCCTTTCCCGAAGAGTGTCTGCGTCTGCACACTCAAGCTCTACATTGCCCGATTGGATGAGCTTCACCGGATAAGTGCTGTCCAGCGTGGTCTGTTCCTCGTCATTATCTCGAAATACGTGGTTGGCTCCGTTCGCACAGATTGATCCAAACATGACATGGTACGCGACGGACTCCCACTTTGCAAACGGGGGCATGCAAAAGTACATCACACATACCTTGTGTGTGCCGGGCTGGTTCAAGAAGACGGAGTTGTCCAAGTCGATTTTCTCGTATAGCTTTTGCAACAACTCGTAGCGTTTGGTCTCAAACCCATCTCCGATTGCGCAGGCAAACGCACTGATCAATTCCCTCTGCTTGCCATGGAAGATGAAGGGCGCGTTGCCGTCAAGCTTCGCCACTACAATGTACGTAACCGAATGAAGCTCAATTCCGAGCCGGAGCAAACCACCTCCATGCACAAATGCATGAAACGAGTCACGCAGGACCAGCAGCCAAGTTAGTGGACCCATGGACGGAGCAACGACACTGGACGCGTTCCTCAGATTCGCCAAAGCTTCGACCGTACGCTTTAGTGAGAATCTACACGGTCGGAGAGAAGCGAGCCAACCAAGGGCCACACTATGGCAGTCCTTGCACGGTCCCGTGTTATTGGTTGCACCAGATGCACGATCTTCTTTGTGGCAGATGGCACACCCATCATTGAAGTGCCCATTGTGCATACCGTTTCGATGCATATTTTTGGGGTCCATCACATGCGCGAATGTTTTGTTCGTGCGTGTGCGTGGCATTGGCTGCAAAGGGCCCGATTTATCTGTTGCTTTTGCCTGACCTGCGTGCCACCACAAATCCGACGGTTTGCTTGTGTTTGCGTATATATGCACGTTAGCGTTGTCCTCCGTATATAAAAGAGCTTAGGCACTTTATGTATGTAGTAATTACAGCGGAGATCCCGACAAGTAGCTAATGCGTAGAGGCTACTTTGCGCACGAAGTCCGGCCTCTACTTCCCCACATCACTGGGAATGCGCCCCCAGTGCAATCAGACGACCCGTCGCTTTCAGAATGCATACGCACAGTGTTGGTGGAAATGCGTGGTGGCGATGCGTTCTCCGCGTGGAGCCACCTTGTCGCAATGATCATGTTTGTCGCATACGGAGGAATTCGCGTCATCGTGTTTGACACACACACGTTGCCTGGAAGGCTGACAACTGCGTCCGTTTTTGTGTATGCTTTCACGTTTGCGGTGTCCACGCTGTACCATATCACTGGGATGAATCGGTGGATGTCCAAAACATTGCTCGAGATCGACCAGGCGGTGGTGCTCATCTCTTTTGCAATGTCCATTGCCACCGATGTAGCCGTTGCTTGCTATGCGACTCCGTCACCCAACGTGCGAACCTGGGTCGACATTGTGCTAGCACCGTTACTGGCGATCGTCTTCTTTGCAGTCATTCACCCAACAACTGACGCTCGACAGACGTGGGTGTCGAGTGGAGCCACCACAAAGGGCACAAACCGGCGCTACCACAGCGACTTTCACTTCCTGCCTGCGCGCAGAGGGACTGCCGTGTGCATTCTCCTGGGATGGGTGCCCACTGCCCACCTTCTGCTCGTAAACAACGCGAGCCGCCCCGGGATGTTACTTGTCTCTGCCTACGTGTCTGGTGTCGTACTGGTGCTTGCAGCCCAATTAAATGACACATTCGATTTCACTGACCGATGGCTACCAGATGTAGCTACTCTGTATAGGCGTTGGTGCACACCCGATGCGCATGGCATATGGCATGTTGTGTCGGCGTTGGCGACCGTCTTCCTAGTCGCTTCGAGAGAGTATGCACTGGAGTCACAGAGACATCTAACATGACGTCTATAAGACTTCTATATTGCCTGATAACAAAATCAGCCATTGTCACAGTCTAAAGACTGCAAGTTCAACACAAAAACGCACAATGGGAAGTGTTGGGAACTTCGCTGTGCGTTTCGAGTTCTTCTTCTACGCCGTATGGGCACTCGCATCTGTGGGTCTTGCCATTGCGTCCGGGTTTCTCACCCACGCCGTGCAAACCGAGCTTGAAGTCAAACTGGACAAGTGTATTGCGGAATCATCAGTCGAGTTGTTGCAGTCAATCGACGGTAAACTGGCCGACGCCGCTGCCGTAAACAACTTCAACGAAGTGACCGATTGGATACAAGATGCGGCCAGGCGAGCGATCGACACTCAATACGCGACCCAGCCCTTGAAACGAGCCGTTCTCGAGTCTATCGCCAGTGATGTATTAAACAACACATTTTCTGCGACCACCAAAGTGGGCCAAGTGATCAATGACGCCAAAATGCAGATATACACCGACATACACGCAGTCGCGGAGGTTGTCGAATCGGAAATCAACGTTGTAATGCATACAATCATCGATGTGTTGCAGTATATTCTAATTGCATATTTGGTCTCCCTCGGCGTGTGTCTGTTAGCAACGGCCACGCACGTCGTGATGGTTGGGTACTCAAACGTATATAGGATTGCGGTTCACGGAGGCCGCATGCCCAGGAGTGCGCCCAGTGGCAGCTTGGCGTTATCGATCGTTGTGCGGTACGTTATTATGCTTACGGTAGTCATTTGCGGTGCGGTGGCGGCGGCTCTGCTGCTGATCGAAAAGTACGTGTTGCGAGAGGTTCCAGAGATCAAGCCACTCATTGCGTGCCGATTGGACTCGCACCTGGAGCAGTACGGATTGCCCGCTGCGGTACTTGCCGCGACGTTAATCGTCGTCTTGTTTGTTGAAGCGGTCGCCATACACGACGTTACCTACGGAAAGGATGATTGCAACCAGGGCCAGGAACTCATGCCTCTTAAAGATAGACAACCAGCGTATTAGGTATGTTAACGTACAATATGCGAACATAAACGTGTATATTTGTCAAAAGTGCGCCATAGACAGACATTTGAGGCCGCCACCTTTTGCACCCCTCCCACCCAGGGAGGGTCCATACTCGGTGCTCAAATGTCTGTCTATGGCGCACTTTTCTCAGGGAAATCCCCCGGCGGGGAAACCCGAAATTGCACAAAAATGGTACACGCACCCATGCGTGTGAAAATAACACAAATGCCCGTTTCCGACAGGGGGCATTTTTTCGAGAAAAAGTGCGCCATAGACAGACATTTGAGCACCGAGTATGGACCCTCCCTGGGTGGGAGGGGTGCAAAAGGTGGCGGCCTCAAATGTCTGTCTATGGCGCACTTTTGACAAATATACACGAGTGAGTTCGGAAAAATTCAGACCAATTCAGACCAATTCAGACCAATTCAGAGAGACGACTACAGTACGTTCCACTTGTTGGCAAATGCTTCCCATTCACGGACCCCGTCTTCCGTTAGCTTGAACGGCGTGTGTGCGCGCAGTGTCATCGTCCCTTTGACTCGACGTACCACGTTGCTGATTCGCCAGATCTCTCTAGACGGGAGAGGTGGCGGTTCGGCGTCGTTCCGTTCAGCAGCTGCAATGAATGCAGCGCAGTGCTCTTTGACGATCTGGCCTAGTTCTTCGTCATAACATAGCTTGAACACCGACATTCCGCACGGCGTCCATGTGACAAAGTCACACCAGCGGCGTTCGATCACCAGCATTTGCAGTGTCATCTGAATGATGTAGGAAGGCGGCACATACTGAGTGCCGTCTTCTTTGACGAGACGATATCCCCAGCTCTCTTTCTTGAATGGGCACTTGATTTCCACCAGTCCTCGACCGTCGTCTTCTTCGCCCCATGGAGGGACAAGTCCGTCGGGTGAGGCTGCCACACGGTGCAGTTCCTTGCTCATGAAGAGCCCTGCAGTATCGAAGTTGTCGATGTTCATGGCCAGGTCGTCCTTGGCACGCAGCGCGACATACGCGGCCGCGGCGCGGTCTTCGCGTGTTGATCCCCAATCCATTGCCGCATTCGGAGGCACCTTGATCTCTTTGCGGTCGCGAACGGATTCAAAGTACTGCTGTCGGTTTGCCTGTTGGCGTGCCAATTGTTCCATGCGCGATCCTTGTGGAACGTATCCCATGCATATCACTACTGCGGCCGACGACGCAGTGATGTTCCCGATGCGCGCCTGGAGCCATTCGGGGGTGCCCTGCTTGAGCATGTGCGTAGGGATGTGCGATGGCTGAGTTGCATCGAGTGCCTCATCCGCGTCACTGCCATCCTCATGGGCATTTAGAGATTTCTGCTTACAGGGGGAGACTGACATAGTTCGCTTTATACTCTGCGTTTCTTGGAAAATATTTTCGATATATCCGCCTAGCGTGCGTCTCGCTAGACTGTGGAGAACGGTCCAGCTGTACACAAAACGAAAGTATTCTACAAATTAGTGCTTGCCTGCGTTGCACCGCGGCGGGATCGATGTCGAGAGCCCAAGGGGACGGTCGCTCTCAATGGCAACGTGACACACTCGATAAATGCCTCCCGCCAACTTCGACGTCGGGAATGCAGATTACACATACTGTGGCCGTCACTGCGAATGAAGGCTTTCCACTCGGGGCTAGGAGGCGCACGGCAGATGGGACATGCAATGAGACACGTTCCACTTCCGGAGAGGATGGCATGTGTGCAGCTCGCACAGACCCCGTGGATGCACTCAAATGCAATAAGTTTGGTGCGCGGCCCACGCACAACATTGGGATACTGCACGAACTGGGGCGGCTGCTGCATGACAGCGCACATCTCCTTCATGCACACTGCACACTCTTCAAATTGAAATTCGACATGTGTCGGAGACGCTGTGCGTGGCACCGTTTTGACGCCCATTCCGTCGTACACAGGTAGCTTCCCTGCACCTTTGCTGTACACCCCATCTCTTTCATTAGAGAACACTGCAGCACTGATCGAAATAGCGAAGAGCAACGCATACGAACGAATGCAGTCTTACCGGTCAATGGCGCTAGGGTGTGAAATGATGCGTACGCGTGCACTGACATCCAACCGGGCAAAAGTGTACTCGACCAAAAAGAATAGAATATGAACACACATGTGCGCCAAACAGGGAGTGGCCAATGAACGCGTGTCCTGAGACGGAGGCGTCGTCGTTTGGTGCACTTGGATGGTTGGCAATTGCATATCTTGTGTACATCGTGCTTGACCTGGTTCTTGCGGCGACGGTGATCGTGCGTGTGGGTATTGTGTCGACCAGAGCAAAGAAATACACGGAAATTGAATCGATTAACGCATACTCCGTGACGACTCACTAATGATATCGAAATTGTAATATTTAAAAATTTACTTGGTAGCACGCAGGTAGAGTCACTGGTGTGGGGACCAAACTCGCGGTGTGCGCTCGCTATCAGCGAAGTGTCGCAGACCACCCGAGTGAGAAGCGCAAGCGTAGGTCATGGAAGATGCAGTGCACGCCGCCCTAACCACCAAAGAGAAGCAACAGCAAACACGCGCTGCCAACTGCAAGTCATTCGATCATGAAATCAGGGAAGATCCAGCCAAGGTGCGGTCCGTACTTCAGAGATCAATGGACCTGGCCAATAGCAGGGCAAGCGAAATACGACTGCTGAAAGAAACAATTGCCCAGCAGCAGGCTACCATAAACACGCTACGTGGCGTCTCTGGCGAAAACGCGCGACTTATGCTCGAGTTGGAGAATGACAGTCGTCGCCCATTCCCGCACGAATGTGTGAAACGTGCCAACCGTGCGAAGAAACGGAAGCGCGGAGACAAGGACAAAGCCCCAGCTGCGGACGGGAACGAGGCGGAGAATGACGCCGAAAAAGAATGCAATGTTGTCCGGAATAACATTGTGCAGGTTAAACTGACGCTGCGTCGTCTTACAGAAACCGGTCGCGAAATTGTCTCCGCGGAGGGTATTTCACCAACAGGACTCAACTTTTCGTTCGCGATCAAGCGCGTGGATGGCCAGCCGTTCGATGCCTCTTCTGCACTCGAATGGAAAGATGGATTGAAAGAAAATATATCGGGGTTTACAGGAGCAACACTACAGTGGCGGTTTCATATTCGTTTACTCTCAAGTGAGATGTCCAATTCTCCTCTCTACATTGACGTGAACTGCACTACTCCGGGGTTCGAACACATCACATGGACGTCCTGTCGCTTCATGAGCAAGGCTCGTCGCGACCCCAGTCGATGCCGACATGGCGAGACGGAGTTGTACAATACCGCAAGTCCCGGGGAGGCGCGTATCGAGTAGCAACCGATGGACTTAGAGCTCCAGATCCCCAGACTCGCGAAGGGATAAGTAGTATCCAAGTGCGTCTTCTTGAATAATTTCCTCTGGTTTCATCCCAGATTGCGACAGCATGCCCTTGAGAACGACACACAGATCATCATATTTGTATAATTGTTTTCGAAAAACCGCGCTGTACTTCTGCATCAAGCTCATCAAGTTAAGCATGCTGCCAGCCTGCTTAGAGAATAGCATGTCGTAGTATTTCTTGAATGGGATGCTCGTGCGCCCATTCTCGATTAGAGTAGCTAGACCTCTGAAACATTGTTCCTCCCATGCTGTAGCGCCACCTCCTAGTTGTTGTTTCAGTATCTGTGCGAGCTCTTCCCCGGTGTAGTTCTTGAATACAAACCGGTAGGGAAAACGACGCGTCATCCCTTCGTTGGGTCCAAAAAAGTATTTGTCCATCTTGTCCTCGTACCCAGCCACAATTACCAGTATTAGTCCCATGTTCTTATCAAGGAAATTGACGATCTCCGTAATCACGTCTTTTCCTTCCTTGCCGCCTCCCTCCGTCGACCCTTCCGTTAACGAGTACGCCTCGTCAATAAGTAGGGCGCTTTCAAGATTGGCATTAAGCAAATTGTTGGTTTGGGGGCCAGTCCATCCAACAAATGCACCAACAAAATCCGCAGATGTGGTGACTGCCAGCTTTCCATGCATGTACATGCCCAGTGCGCCATACAATTCTGCAATTTGCATGGCCACTCGCGTCTTGCCTGTACCGGAAGCTCCCAAGAGCGCGTAGTTGCGAAAGCCGTCCATCGATTTCTTACCGTCTGTGAGATATTCAATCATGTCGACGAAAATGAAGTCTTTAAGTTGGGAATTTCCGGGGCTGTTCATGATCTCTGCCAGCACGCCAGCCACGCGCCCCATCGCCGAATACACATCGAACGTGCCATCTTGCAACTCATTTTGGCGATCTTCTGCGTCTTTCTGGCATATTTCCAATATGTTAATGCGCTTCTGAAGTGACTTGATACGGACCGTGTCCGGGTCATCTTGTGCTCCGATGGCGGCGGTTGTGAAAGACTGCATGCTCGCAGCGTTCGCACCAAATGCCGAGTTGAAGCCGCCCCTTCCGCCGCCCCTTCCGCCGCCCCTTCCGCCGCCCCTTCCGGCGCCCCTTCCGCCGCCCCCTCTTCCTGTCCAGCCCTGGAAAGGGTCATATTCGGCGTCGTCGTCTGCGTCACCAGGCTTCAGCAAACGTTCGGTTCGTTCCAGTTCCTCCTTTGCATCTGTAAGCAGCCTTTCGTATCGAACGACACGCTCTGCCGCACATTCCCAATTTGCAAGTACAAAGATGTACGCTGCAGGTTGCGATCCTGCATACTTGTTCTTCTTTTGCATCTCGGCAATCATCCAGTTCCGAGTCTCAGAGAAAAACTGGTCAGACGGCTGTACATCTGGGTCGTTCTGGAACAAGCGAAGCAAATTCCCCAGCCGATCCGTCGCTCCTTCATTTCCAACATCGTTCATCCAAAATAGACCCACGTCGGGTTGTATTTTATTGAGTTTGGATAGGCTCGGAATCATGATTATACAACGCCCCTTTGACTATGACTCCTTTATGTTAGGTACTTATTACGACAATCGTACACCGCAACCAATCCTCAGAAGACACGACGTCGTCGCTGTACGGCCATCCCTCGCGTAACTGAATATTTAAGGGTTCTCCTTGCTGGGGATGACCGGGGTGGGTGATTGCACCGCGTACGTCAGCTGCACATTGGATTCCTCAATCGAGTCTTCTTTCCGTCGTCGCGCTTCGTTGATGCGACGTTGAATCAAGCATATGGTCACACACATGATAAAGCCAAACGTCAGACACAGTACGAGCGATACACACAATGTGGTGCACGTCTCGTGCGGTTGTTGCGGTTGTTGCTGTTGTGCATGTGAGGTGGTGGGAGACACGAGCGGTGATGGCGGTGGCGTGCAAGGTGGGTGTGGTGGATGGTCTGGTGGAAATGGCGATCCGGGTGGGGGTGGCGGGACAAACGGTAACGGAGACGGAGGCGGGGACGGCGGCGGTAAATCAGGATGAGGCGGTGGTCGTTGCGGAGGAGGTGGATGCGGCGGCGGCGGTGGTACGTGTGGCGGAGGCCAAGATGGTGGTGGCTCCGTTGGTGGCGGGGGAAATGGATACGGGTGCAGCGGAGGCTCTGGCGGCCAGGGCCACCAGGCTACTATTGCACAGCAAGCGTCGATAAAACGCATTCCCTTGGGCCACACAAGTTCAGATGTAAAGGGAATGTCCCAGTCATCTAACAGGTCATATCCCTCTAGGCACGTTACCACGTTCCCTTTGATTGTTCCTGGGCCACACTGCGGGTCGTGCGCACACGACTCTGCGATAATGGTGTCGTTGTTTATGCAAAGGCCAACCCCACTCAAAAGCAATGCGTGCAGCATGGGTCTCCGAATACCCAACAATTCTGTGTTGGGCACTGTGTTGCCGAGCTAGCGACAGGCACGGATGTGTATTGGAACGTCGTAAATTAAAGTATGTACATAAGCTAAAATACGAGTACATCACCTAATTCCCAAGATGCGTGGCATGTACGCCGCAGCGGCCTTCTCCGCGCTTGCTACTTGATAGTGCACACCACGTACAGCGCAAAGTTCCTTTTCAAACACGCACCTCTGTACAAAAAGACCTTCTCCAGGAAGGTGCAATAGGATTGAAAGTACTGCGCTTTCTGCCTGATCTAGTCGACTTCGGGGGGTGTCTAAGGCCCACGCCGTACTAAACATTGATAAGTCGTGGTCGTGGTGCAGCTTGGAGGCAATGAGAGCACATCCCAGGCTCAGGTCTGTAAAGTGGTTACTCTTGAATACAAGCCCTGAGTCACGACACCGCTTTGCCAGAATCAGACATATTATCAGAGTCTCCTCGTCCTGTAGGATCACAGAGTACACGTCGGCAAACCATTTAACATAGGGGTCGGTGCCGATGGTCTCCTGGTCTGGCTCTTGCATGTTACAGAAGCGCTTGAACTCGCGCGCCACTTGCACGATCTGAAACGCCATCAGATCTGACTGTACTACCGACGGGGCACCCGGTGTCGTTGTACATAGTGCACTTTGGGGAGTGCTCCGTTTACTCGGTGTTGAGATGGTGGACGTCACCGAGCAGGGCGTGTTTACTTGTATGACGTTGCACTTGGAGACTACAGTGTCGCTTACTACACGTCTCATACCCGTGGTGTGAATGTATCTTGGCGAATCAAACAAGTTATTAACGAGTGGTACAAATAGACTTTTGCACACAGATGCACATACCCGTGTGAGAGTGACAATTGCCGGAGAGGCGCTGTCGACCATCGACAACGGAGCGTTCTCGCTTATTCGTTTGTTTGACACTCACACTAGCGACGCAATAGTGGAGAGGCGTCGTGTACTGTAGTAACTATGTGTGGTGTGACTCATATTGCATGGAGGCGATCAGGTCACCGGACACGTCCCTGCCGTGAGTCTTTATGCAGGTGCTGTGCGATTTGCAGCATTAATCACATGGCTCTGAAACTTTGAATTGCAAGCCGTCGGAGCCATACCGGCATCGATTAGAGGTACATCTCCAGGTTCGTCGATTTTACCGCTCATGCCATCAACGGCCGACGAGGAAATGTGATCTTTGCGCCCACTTTGTTTTTGTTGCTGCCTGGTTTTCTCCTTGCACGTGTACAGTTCTCTCATCAACTTCTGTGGAGAGAGATTGTCGCTTTGGATGATTCCCTTCTCTTTGAACACGGCCGAGAGATTTTTTGCCCATGGGTCGTTTTGGAGCGCGTCCTCTTCGTTATCCTCTAGATCGCCTCCCTCTCCATCTGTCATGTGGTCGTCAAAAAAACGACTGTCCGAGACGAGGCTGTTGAGTTCGTTCCTGCTAAAATCGTCTTGGACAACCCCTGTGAGGCACGCGAGCTCCATGTCTCCAAAGGTTCTCTTTGAGGTCTGTGTCGCAGCCTCCATCATCTTCTTGTACACCGCCTTGGGCGCTACACCGCGATCGTCGAATTGGATCGTCATCAATCTGTTGGGTTGATGTGGGAGATTGACTGGCGTCACAAAGTGTCGTTGGCTGCTCGTTGGTGCAAACGTGGTGTCTTTGAGCACCCTGCCCATTTTGTAAAGCAGGACGAGGTTGTAGAAGTTGGGCAGGCCACTTCCGTCGTTTTCGACGATGCCCCCGTTCATGTTCTTGCTCGACTTGTGTGCAGTCGTACTCCACTCCTGGTGGCCGTTCAGTTCGGGGTGTTCCTGTGCCACCGCAACTCTGGATTCGACGTCGAGTGCGACTGCGCGCATGAGATAGACCTGGTTGACCGCGACATGTTTCTCGCCGTCCTCGCCTATGAACTGCAAGAGCACGGACTCCTCGCGTTTCTCGCCGGCGTTTGACATCACATTGCTCATTGCGGGAAAGTCGTTTCGCGTGGTTGCGCGGTCGACATTGCGCTGCATGTCATTGTATGCAATGATGTGATCCGCTCGTGTCTCGTCGCGGGCGGCGCCTGCGCAGTCGTCGAGCGTTTGTTGACGGAGGCCAGTGGGCACCGCTGCATCTGGGAATTGTGCGGAGAGGTCGAATTCGGCAGCGTTGGTGTCGTTCGTCTCCTCCTTCTTGGAAGGCTCGTACGCAGTCGAACCTCGCGTCTCCACCTTGATCATCTCAATCATAGCAACCAAGATGTCATGAATCACCTCTTTCCCGAGGCCGATCTTGTACATGTATGAGCTGGAAGCCAGTTTTTTTGCCAACGATTCAACTCCCTTGCACCCGGTCATGATCCACATCGGGTCCACGGTGTTGTCGTCTCTCTTGAGAAACGTGAGGCCAGATGTCGGCAATGCTTGCTTCCTCTGGCTATCGTTCGCTCGGCTCTGCACCTCATTCTCAGGATACAACAGGCGCAGCTCTTGGTATGTTGGGCGCACAATGGACTCGACATCTGACACGCCCGACACTGGTCCTTCGCCGCAGACGCCCCGCATGTTTTCAAGGACGGCAAGTCGGCGAGTTGCCATTTTTCTCGCGGACTCGATTCGGTACTCTTCATCGTACTGCACCACCTCGATGGTATTGGGATCAACTAGGGCCTCGTCGTGATTATCATCAACACCAACGCGACGTATGAGAGCTCGATCTTGAGCATCGATCTTCTTTTGCAGCTGACTCAGTGAATGCTCTTGCTTTTCGTACTTCTTCAGCTCTTCCTCGAGTTTGCATTTGTTCCGAACCAAGTTCAAATGTTCGTCGGATAACTCCTCCACCTCTGCAATCTGAACCATCACTTCTTCTAGGTCCAACAACACCTTCTCCTTTTCCTCTTTGTCCATCCGAACACACCAGTCCGCCATAAACTTGTTGTCTTTATCCGTAAACTTCCGCCAAAACTCGATGTACGTGCGGCATTTCTCGTCAGCCATGTTCGACGGCCGCTGGTAGAGCACCTTGTTGTCGACCCCCATCATTTTGGCAAGGCCAACTGTGACGTGGTGCACGACCGCGGCGGTTGGGATGCGCTGCGCAACCTCCAGAAAGTGGGCCATAAACCGCTGCTCCGGCGTTGGATGCAAGTACTGACGAATGTACATCAGCTGCTCTATGTCCCACTTTGGGTAGTGCATATCGTTTCCGACCATTCTCTTAGCCAGCCCTGCGATCTTATTGGCATGTTCTGGAATACAGAAGAGCTCGTAGGCAGCGGTCCAGTTCACTAAGGTTATGAGGTTCATGTAGCGCGAAGTCGCATCGCGATTGTTGGCGCGCTGATCCCCAAATTGGGTCCGCAGTGACCAGTCGCCACGAGCCATTGCCTCACTCGCGTGGTCGGTGCTCGCCTCAAACCCCGGAGTGCAGTTGATTACCACCGCCAGGTGTGTGTGGATCGCATCGATACACTTTAGCTTGCGGTGGGCAATACGCCCGGCATCACTAGCCATCATAGTTTCAAACTGTGGCCGTCTGGACTGGTCGACGCGGCCAAGAACGGTGCGAGTGTCGTGGCGCTGCATCATCGCTTGAAAGGAACCCGACATTCCGGGCTTCGCGCTTGCGAGGCATCCCGAGTTGTGGTTCACTATGGTGACCTCGGTGCGCTGCGTGACAAGCATTGCGTCGTCAAAGCTCGTGTTGCCGTTCTCGTCGACGACAGGAATCGTACGCCCATGCATAAGCTGTTGCTCGCTCGCGGCCTGCTTCGTGTCCTCCATGACCGTATCGCCGACCTTGCGGTCGCCACTGTAATGCGCGGGGGCCTCGTGGAAATACCGCACCGCGCCGTCCCACTGGCACTTTCCGTTCTTGCCCATGGTTGCGGACTGAGATCCCGCCGGGATCATGATCTCTTCGCCGTACGTGACCTTGAGTAGCTCGATGAGGTGGGACTTGCCGACACCGGCCGCGCCAATGAGCTGCATGATTGGCTTCGACTCTCTCCACACCGGTTGCGCTACCTTGAGCGCGAGCGCGAGCCAGTGACCAAAGTCATTGTTGAACTCCATGATGCCGTTTGCCCAACCACAGTGCATCTGCATCAATTGGCCGAACCACGTGAGATTGTCCGTCACCAGCGTCTCCTCGCGCCCGTCGGACAAAGGCTCCGCGCAGACGGCACTCCCGTTCGGCTGTGAGTCGAAGAATTTGCGCGCCTTTCGCAAACGCTCGACGAGACCAGGGGGAAGAAACTCCTCCTCTGTGTAGATCATCTCCTGCACCGCCAGCAGCGATCGACGGAAATACTGGTCAAGTAACTTGCAGCGATGAGATTCAAACTCTTCGTTGGCACTATCGATGATGGACTTCAAGTCCAAGTAGTCTTTATCCGCAACGCGCATCGCCTCCATCGCGTCAGAAATGTTATTCGACGCGAGAGAGGGCAATTTCCTTTTAATGCGCTTCAGCTCTTTTGCTTGGCCTTCGTCAATCGTACCCTCTCTCAACTTGGCGTTCAGCTCCGCATGCGCCTCCAGCGTTTTCAACTCCTTCCTTGCTTTGTTTAAGGCGCCAGTCACGCGCACATTGTCTTGATGATACTTGTCTGCCACTTCCTGCCCCTTTAAACTCTTAAGCTCCTTGATCATGTCGTATATCCGCTGGTTTTCTTTCCGAAGCCTATCTTGCGGCCGTGGTCGTTCAACTCGTCCATCCGAGTGGATCTTTGCGCCTTTCAGCACGGAGGCTTGTGCCATTGTATTTGTAGCAGTCTGCTGCTCCTGAAGGGAGGAAATTCCAGTTCTCGAATCTTTGTTGGCGCTCACATAGAAGCTATCGCCGACCACGAACGAGTTGAAGCATCGTTTCGCGACTATGTTATTTGGATCGAGATCGCCGAGATCGGGGTCTTTTCGTTTGTGTGTGTCGATGAACGCTTTCACGAGATCAACGGATGCAAACTGCATATGACACGGCAGCGTAACCCGATCTGGGTTGAGAAGTGACGGGTCGAGAAAGTGGTACAAGTCCCTTTCCACAATCGAGTCTTGCAAGGTATGTCTGAACTTTCTCAACGCGTTGTTTCCTTGCTTCTCCGGATAGTAGTTTTCGACGTCCTTCTGCGCTTGATCAAGGGCGAGGGGTGCCATGTTTTCGTCCACCAACCCCGCGTTCAAGCATGCCGGATTTTGATTCGGGTCGAACAAAATATCTGGGTTGAGGGGATGGTTGTCGTTGGTGAGATCTTCATACAACATGCTCTCGCCCCGAGGACGAGAACGAAATTTAAGTGAAAAGTCGGTGCCCCTGCCATAGTAGGAACACACGTCAGCAAACTCCTCGATGGTCGCAATGTTGCGATAGCTGTGCTTCACGTGCCGGTTGACTGTGGCATTCGACTGCTCTGCTTTTGCAACCTTGCGATTCCAGCTTCTTTCGGCGGTCATGCGCTGATCCAACGCTTTACCCATCTGCTGCTGCACGTACTTCCCGATTCGGAAATTCGGGTCGTTGCTGTGCATCCACAGGCGGATACCAACGTCTTTGCCATTTACGTCTTGGACATACTCGACTGCGTAATGCAACATCTTCACGCCTTGCTTTGAATCGCTGGGATCGTGGCATACGTACTTGAACCTTTGACCCTTCTCGATGTCCGCTTCGTGCATATGGTTACCGTTTTGCAATTGGCCATCCGCGGTCAGACCACTGAAAAGACTTAGCAGCATCGCCTTGGCCCGAAGCATCGCCGTCCAGTGGCTCACACGCTCGTAAGCAGAAGGCTCGCGCAAAGACCCAAGCGTGCGCGCACCGTCCTTGAGGTCGGCCATAGACAAACAAAACACGTAAGATTGGGACGGGGTAAAGCCCCACGCTTTGGAGAGAAAATTCTGTTCTTGTGCGCGTTCCTCCTTGATCACACTGGGGGGAGAGTGCCACGCTTGGCCATCGTTCCATGGGAATTTTGCCGGATGGAGCATTTGTGTCTGCACTCCTCCAACCTGTGGTGCACTTTCGTCGATTTCGTGCATCGGGTTGCCAGAGCGCGTGCTTGACCCATGTTGAATGTCCTCTGGGCCTCCTAGATCCATGTTTCGGTAGTAATCATTGCAAAAACGGGGAGTTGTTGTTGTTAGACGGTGGTTGCTGTTGCTTGAAAGGGAAGACACAACGGATGACCCACAATCATGTTTATGTTTCTTTGAAGCAGGCCCATTCTTCAAAGGTGGCTCGTCTTCAGGAAATGGATCACTATAATTGCCAGATTGATCACTGTCTTCGCCATCGGAGTCGTCGTCATCTTCCACAGCCATATCGGCATCGCCTCCAATGAAATGGCCGTGAAAATTTTCCTCATTGTCATCATCGTCATCGTCCATGCCATTTCCAAATGCGTATGACATTTTCTGTGAATGTGTGTGTGGGGGTGGGGGGGCAACTGCACACTTTTAGTGCACTGCTCCGCTGCCTTATATATCGATGTGCGCCAGATGACTCGCCCTTAGCGTTGCCCTGAGTACAACAACAAACAATGCCTGCGTGTCACCACACCTGCGTGTCAGCAACGTGGACACGCCTGCGTGTCAGCAATGGTGACACGCAGGCATGGTCACTGAAGCCCTGGACAGTCGAGCAAGCACGCACGCGTGTATCGCTAACGATTCAACCCAGCACATCGCATTAAACAGTGCGGGTTTGCGTGTGCATACCATGTCGATGTCAGACGACTCAGATGACGAACTATTTGAAAAGCAGCTCGAGGCCAAAATGCAGAGCGCCGACGGCATGTTGTCGGAGGAAGAAGACGCTGAAAGTTGTGACCCCATACCAACCTCGATGCGAAAGAAGACGGAGACAAACGGGTTCTTTGACGACGACGACCAAGTTGTAGCCACTAAACACAAAAACGATAAAAATGCACTTCCATCCAAGGGGAAACAGCCACATGGAGCGCACGCCAAGAACACGCAGAAGGAGACACACACATTCACAATGGTCAATGAGGGCGTTGGCGAGGAGCCTGGCCAAGACGTCCACCCAGCAGATGTGAACAGAAACCATGTCGCGGGTCTTGTCTCTGCAACTCATGCAACCATGGACCCCGAGCTCGCAGCTGTTGTCCCGTCGAATATACACGATCTAAAAGAGGGGAATTCAAACTTTAAGATTCCTGCTGCGGCAAGAAAATATTACTTGGTCCCCAATAGATGTCTCAAGCGGATTGGGCACCTGGTATTAAATGGGGAGCACAAGAAGGCAAACAAATACTGGCCAAACAAGGTGCCGATGTCAGCAGTGACAATTATCGATGGCATCAAGGACGAGGAACATGGAATGGTGAGCAGATGGTTTGCCATCTACCGGTCGACTTTGACTGAACCCAAGCTACTCCCACAAGCAAAAGTAAACGAGATTGTGGCATTGTTAGAGTCAAGGGACGAGTTCAAAAAGTCATGTCTGTGTCGCTTCATTCCCAAGGGGGACAACCAGAAGATTAACGTTGAGCTGCAGGGCTGGGACGTCATTAAGCCAGCACGCGCCCCAAAGCGTTCACGTTCCACTGAAGGTACTTCCACGCAGCCAATCAAACACCTTCTCACACAGAAACAGCCCGACAGCAATGAAGAGTTGGCAATGGCGGAGTACTCGGACGACGAGTCTACCAACAAGGAAACTACAGAGACAAATTCGAAGTTGGGTCAGGTCGAAGCTGCCGTCGAGACCACAGAAACCATCGAGGCCACCGAGAACCCGCGACAGGAAAAGCCTCCAGAAAAGCAATCTGTGCCTAAACGACAGCGACCCCTCAAGCAAAAAGAAGACAAGGCCGCGAGCGGCGACCATTGTGGCATGGAATGGCTCGGATCAGTCAAGTGCGAGCCTGGAAGTGACGTCGTCACCCGAATCTCAAGCGACGGCTCTACCGTCTCTATCTACCAGATCAACAAGTAAGCACGACGCTAAGAGGGTAGGCATCCCTTCGCCTTCCACAAGGGGACGCGCTTCAATATCGTGCACATGAACCAGCCCGTGTTCTGCGCGACGTTTACAACCATCGCAACTGTCCTGCTCTTCTTCACCGAGCGGACGATCACCATGCCAACAATAGTGCTAGTAGGGTCGATCGCAGCGTCCATCGCATGCGGTGCCAGTGGCGTCGATCTGTCACTCACAGCACGAGATGCCACAAGTGCGGTATACCAACTTGCGATGACGCAGTGTGGAGACACCGTAGGCCCAGAGGGCACCGTCATGCAGTACATGTTCTGTCTCGCGCAGAAGGGGTGGGGGGTGGTTTGGGAGTATGCGCTCCCGACAGAAGAG
>Ga0228672_1000312_pt1 | contig 26869 bp, 25 predicted proteins | sample 90DmetaG_FD_182788 | JGI IMG/M metagenome (GOLD analysis project Ga0228672, IMG submission 182788) | Seawater microbial communities from Monterey Bay, California, United States - 90D | ecosystem: Environmental > Aquatic > Marine > Coastal | place: USA: California | collected 2016-11-08 | reverse complement strand
AATGGATCAAGACAGGATTAATGCCTTTGCCAAGGTAACTGAAGATGAACAATGGATTCATATTGATGCAGAGCGCTGCGCCAAAGAGTCTCCTTATCAACAGCCGATTGCACACGGATTCTTAATGCTCTCTTTGTGTTCTAAAATTATGTTTGAAGTCTATGAAGTGGGTCAAGTCTCCATGACAATCAACTATGGTTTAGACAAAGTTCGTTTTCCCAATGCGACCCCCGTTGGAACAAATTTTAGAGGGCGCGTAGTTTTAGCCGATTTTAAAAGGATTCCTAAAGGAGCGAAATATAAATTAAATGTAACCATTGAACTAGAGGGACAGGAAAAGCCGGCTTGTATTGCGGAGTTCTTGGCTTTAGCTTATCATTAACGCACTATGAAAAAAGCAGTACTATTTGAAGTCAATAAAGGAGTAGCTACCATTACCTTAAACCGACCGGATCGCTACAATGCGGTGAATCAAGATTTAGTAGATGGAATTTCAGATTCTCTAAAAAAATGTGAACAAGACGACCTGATACGAGCCGTTGTAATCACAGGAGCAGGTAGAGGTTTTTGTGCCGGTGCCGACTTGTCGGTGTTTGCTGAAAATACCACTGCTGAAGAACGGAGTCAATATATTATTGATCAATATCAACCATTGATGAATCAATTTTTCAGTTTAAAAAAGCCCATTATAGGTGCCATAAATGGTACTGCTGCTGGAGTAGGAGCAGCATTTGCTTTAGCATGTGATTTTCGAGTAATGAGTAATGAAAGCGGAATTTTATACGCCTTTGTAAACATAGGCTTAGGACCCGATGGAGGCGCCAGTTGGTTACTCGCAAGACAAGTAGGTTACAGTCGAGCACTAGAGATTGCAACCAGTGGAACTAAAGTAAGTGGTTCGGAATGTTTGACTTTAGGACTTTCAAATAGATTGGTTCCTCAAGATGAACTGTTAACTAATGCACAACAATGGGCTGAAGCCCTAGCTCAACGACCAACACTGGCGATTGGAATTGCCAAAGAAGATATGTTTTTTGCAATGAATCATAGCTTAAACGATGCCATTTCCTTTGAAGCAGAACAACAAGTTGCTGCCTTTAAAAGTCATGATTTAAAGGAGGGCGTTGCTGCCTTTTTAGAAAAAAGAACACCTAATTTTTTAGGTAAATAAAGAATGATATGGGATTTGAAGAAATAAAAGAAAAAATAATTGTCTTCGTAAACGAGGAGTTATTGACCATGGAGCCTTGGATTTTAAATGCCTCCTGGGAAGAAAAACTCCCCAAGTTGAATGCACTTAGAGACAAAGTTAAAGCGCAAGGCTTGTGGCTTCCTCAAATACCCATAGAATATGGAGGCCTTGGATTGACCAATGCACAACATGGCGAGGTGAGTGAAGTCTTAGGCAAAAGTCCTTATGGACATTATTGTTTTAACTGTCAAGCTCCTGATGCAGGGAATATGGAAATTTTAATTGAGTTTGGGACTGATCAACAAAAAGAAACGTATTTAACCCCCCTTTTAAATGGAGAAATTAGAAGTTGTTTTGCAATGACCGAGCCTGATTTTGCTGGATCAAACCCTGTTCAAATGGGAACTGTTGCAACAAAAGAAAAGGGTAATTATAGAATCAATGGACACAAATGGTTTACTTCAAGTTTTGATGGAGCCAGCTTCGCAATTGTCATGTTAGTGACTCAACCAGAGGTTGAAAATCCACACAAAAAAGCAAGTCAGCTGATTGTGCCGGTTGCTACTGAAGGCATAGAGTTCATTCGGAATGTATCCATCATGGGACATTCTGGTAGCGGTTGGGAAAGCCATGCTGAAATCAAATTTCACGATGTTAAAGTGCCTGAGTCGAATGTGCTGGGGGCAGATGGAGATGGATTTTCCATTGCTCAAAAAAGATTGGGACCTGGACGCATTCATCATTGCATGAGATGGATAGGAATGTGTGAACGTGCTTTTGATTTAATGTGCGAAAGAGCTGTTTCTAGAGAAATTTCTGAAGGGGTTGTATTGGGTGAAAAGCAAACAATACAAAACTGGATTTCAGAATGTAGAGCTGAAATAAATGCGGCTCGATTGCTCGTACAAGATGCAGCCCACAAAATTGATACCCAAGGAGCGTATAAAACCAGATCTGAAATCTCAATTATTAAATTTTATTGCGCTCAAGTACTCCAGAAAGTAGTGGATTATGCGATTCAAGTGCATGGAGCCAAAGGCGTGACCGATGACACCATATTATCTACTTATTATCGTCATGAACGTGCAGCAAGAATTTATGATGGAGCAGACGAGGTGCATAAAAGTCGATTGGCAAGGAGTATTCTAAAAAAGTATAGTGCTAAAAAGGAAGCGTAATTATTAAAGTTTTAGTTGATATTTATAGTTTTAAAATGCACTTTATGATATATATAAAAACAATATTTATTTGAATATAAAATGAAATTACTACGGGATCAAGCGAGTGAAATTAAAGCCGGACAATCTTTGGAAAGTGTCGCTTTAGAACACTATCTACGAAATGAAATGGAGCTTCCTGATGGCAATTTACAAGTGTTTCAGTTTCCTTCGGGCTACTCTAATTTAACGTATTTGTTGCGTTTTGGTAGTCAAGAGTTTGTACTTAGACGTCCGCCGCATGGAGCAAATATTAAATCCGGACACGATATGGGGCGAGAGTTTAAAATACTTTCTGGCCTCTATCCCATTTATAAAAAAACTCCCAAGCCTTATCTGTATTGTCAAGACAAAGAAATCATAGGCGCTCCTTTTTATATCATGGAGCGAAAGCAAGGTGTTATTTTTAGAGGACATACCTTAAAAGAACAACTTCCTTCACCCCTTCAGATGCACAAAGTATCCAATGAATTTGTAGGTACTTTAGCGGAAATTCATGCCTTAGACTATCGTGCTGCTGGATTGGAAGATTTAGGGCGCCCTGAGGGTTATGTTCAACGTCAAGTTATGGGGTGGACTAAACGATATGTCCATGCTAAAACAGCTGAGCTTGAAGCCATAGAAAAAGTATATACTTGGCTCAATAATAATATTCCTGAGCAAAATCGTACTGCTTTCATCCACAATGATTTTAAGTATGACAATCTCATGTTTTCTCAGGACCATCATTTGAATGTAATTGCAATTTTAGACTGGGAGATGGCAACGCTTGGCGATCCGTTAATGGATTTAGGGACTACTTTGGCCTACTGGATACAGGAGTCAGACCCTGATTTCATGAAAAAAAATAACCTGAACATTAGCCTGGAAAAAGGGAATTTAACACGCAGTGAAATCGTTGAAAAATATGCTCAATTAAGTCATCTGGAAATGGATAATATTACTTTTTATTATGTTTTTGGACTATTTAAAGTTGCTGTTATCATTCAACAAATTTTCCACAGATACAAAAATGGTTTTACTAAGGACATTCGATTTAAAAACTTAGACCAAGCCGTTCACTTTTATAGTAAAATGGCATTACAAGCCCTTCAAAAAAATCAAATAGAAAACTTATTTTAAAATTTTTAGATGAAAGAATTAGATGATTTTAGGACAGCAACAAGAATTTGGCTTGAAGCGAATTGTCCAAAAAGTATGTGTCAGCCCGTTAAAGATCCCTTTGATGTGTATTGGGGAGGACGAAATGCTGTTTTTCATACCGAAGACCAAAAAGTGTGGTTTGAAAAAATGTTAGAAAAACGTTGGGTTGTTCCGTATTGGGACAAAAAATACGGAGGAGGAGGATTAACTCCTGAAGAAAATAATATTTTGACTCAAGAGATGACCCGTTTGGGGTGTAGAAAACCCCTTTATAGCTTTGGGATTTCCATGTTAGGTCCCGCATTGTTGAAGTTTGCTACCGAAGAGCAAAAATTGCATTATTTACCTCAAATTGTAGAGAGTAAAATCTGGTGGTGTCAGGGCTATAGCGAACCCAATGCAGGGAGTGATTTGGCGAGTTTACAAACCAAAGCGATAGATAAGGGGGATCATTTTGAAATTACAGGCTCAAAGGTTTGGACGTCCTATGCCGATAAAGCGGATTGGATTTTTTGCCTGGTACGTACCGATTTTGAGGCCTCAAAACATACCGGAATTAGTTTTGTTCTTATCGATATGGCAACAGAAGGAGTGAGCACAAGACCCATCAAGCTAATAAGTGGAAAATCTCCTTTTTGTGAAACCTTTTTTGATGGGGTAAAGGTGCCAAAAGAAAATCTAATTGGCACCCTAAACGAGGGGTGGAATATTGCTAAATTTTTATTGACCCATGAGCGTCAAATGATTGGAGGAATCGGGGAAACAGATGTCAGAAAAGAAGTTCATCAAGTCGCAATTGAGAATTTGCCAATCAATGCCCAGGGAAGTATTGCAGACGGGGTGTTACGAGGTCAAATTTCCGATTTTGAAATGGATGAAGAGATTTTTGATTTAACGATTCAACGGATTACGGATGAAGCAAAAACAGGAAATAATTCAGGAGCTTTATCCTCCTTTTTTAAGTTTTATGGAACCGAACTTAACATTGCCCGACAAGAATTGTTAATGGCTTTGAGAGGAACTGAAGCACTCATTTGGGAAGAAAATAAAAAATCAGATGGAGACTTAGCCCGAAAATTTTGTCGCTCAAAAGGAAACTCCATTGAAGGAGGGACCTCAGAAATTCAATTGAATATCATTTCAAAACTTATTTTGGGTTTGCCCACTAAATAAAATTATCATGGCTTTAATAATTACAGAAGAACAAAAAATGCTTAGAGGTGCAGCCGCAGAATTCCTTGCCGCTAAAGCTCCAGTCAGTGCAATGCGAGCGCTACGTGATGAAGGATATAAGACTTTTGACCCTAAATTGTGGGAAGAGATGATTGCTATGGGATGGACAGCCCTGACAGTGCCTGAACGTTATGGTGGACTCGATTTTGGATTTGTGGGTCTAGGACAAATTTTAGAAGAAACAGGGAAACATTTATCAAAATCCCCTTTGCTGTCCTCTGTTCTCTTGGGTACTTCAGCACTTAAATTATCAGATAATGATGCCTTAAAAGCTAAATTTTTTCCGGGAGTGATGGAAGGATCTATTCAACTCACTTTGGCGCTTCAGGAAGGCAAACACCATCAAATAAATTCTTTTGAAACCCAAGCAGTGTTGGAAGGGAAAGATTATATTCTTTATGGAGCTAAAACAATGGTAATTGATGGCACTACAGCCAGTCATTTTGTTGTTCTTGCAGCAACAGCATCTGAGTTCAGCTTATTTTTGGTCGACAAACAATCAGAAGGAATTTCAATTTCTGATAGTATCCTTATGGATGCGGGAACTTATGCTGACATTACTTTTGATGCAGTTAAAGTGAGTGCTGAAAATAAGCTAAATCTACAGCAAGAGGGTAAGTCTATGCTTGATCAGCTTATGGCAATTGCTTATTCAGGTTTGGCATCAGAATTACTGGGCATAGGGCAACAAGCTTTTGATAGTACAATTCAATACCTCAAAGAGCGCAGCCAGTTTGGAGTTGTTATCGGAACCTATCAAGCCTTACAACATCGAGCAGCGATCTTATTTTCTGAATTAGAATTATGTAAATCTATAGTCCTTAAGGCACTAAAGGCAATCGATGAAAAGGATAAAAATGCAATGCGATATGCACACTTAGCAAAAGCTAAACTCGGAAAAACAGTAAAACAAATCACTAATGAAGCGATTCAAATGCATGGGGGTATTGGTGTAACTGACGATGCCAATATTGGTTTTTATTTAAAGCGAGCAAGAGTGGTTCAGCAGCTTTTTGGAGATTACCATTATCATTTAGATCAATTGGCGATTCTCAAGGGGTTTTGAAAAATTAAATTTCTTTAAAAAAAGCCCTTAAAAGGGTTCTCTATTTAGGATGAACCCCATATATTTGCAGCTTGAAATAAAGAATAAAAAACAAACGCTAACGCAGATTAAAATGGCACAAAATACAGGTAAAGTTTCTCAGATAATTGGTCCCGTTGTAGATGTTGATTTTGGAGGTGAAAACAATACACTTCCTCGAATTTACGATGCTTTAGAAATTATAAACGCAGATGGTTCTAAATTAATTTTAGAAGTTCAATCTCATATTGGAGAGGAAACTGTTCGTACCATCTCAATGGATTCTACGGATGGTTTAAGTAGAGGGACTGAAGTGAAAGCAACAGGTAGCCCGATACAAATGCCCATTGGAGAAAACGTTTACGGTCGTTTGTTTAATGTAATTGGTGATGCAATTGACGGAATGGAAGACCTTCCTAAAGAAAATGATAAGGGTTTGCCTATCCACAGAGATGCCCCTGCATTTGAAGATCTTTCTACTTCTACTGAAGTTCTTTTTACAGGGATCAAAGTAATTGACTTAATTGAGCCTTATGCCAAAGGAGGAAAAATTGGTCTCTTTGGAGGAGCTGGGGTAGGGAAAACAGTTTTGATTCAAGAATTGATTAACAATATTGCAAAAGGACATGGTGGACTTTCTGTATTTGCAGGAGTTGGAGAGCGTACTCGTGAAGGAAATGATTTGCTTCGTGAAATGCTTGAGTCTGGAATCATAAAATATGGAGATGACTTTATGCACTCCATGGAAGAAGGAGGATGGGATCTTACCAAGGTGGACAAAGCGGCCATGAAAGAATCCAAAGCAACTTTCGTATTCGGACAAATGAACGAACCTCCCGGAGCACGTGCACGTGTTGCCTTATCTGGATTGACTATTGCAGAATATTTTAGAGATGGAGCTGGAGATGGTCAAGGAAAAGATGTACTATTCTTCGTTGACAATATTTTCAGATTTACTCAAGCAGGTTCTGAGGTGTCGGCCTTATTAGGACGTATGCCTTCAGCTGTGGGTTACCAACCGACGCTTGCTACAGAAATGGGTGCGATGCAAGAGCGTATTACTTCAACCAAAAAAGGATCGATCACCTCAGTTCAGGCAGTATATGTACCTGCAGATGACCTTACCGATCCTGCACCCGCAACAACTTTTGCACACTTAGATGCTACGACAGTATTGTCTCGTAAAATTGCAGAGCTTGGAATCTATCCTGCAGTAGATCCTTTGGATTCTACTTCACGAATCCTAACGGCTGAAATTTTAGGAGAAGAGCATTATAAATGCGCTCAAAACGTAAAAGAGTTATTACAACGTTATAAAGAATTACAAGACATTATAGCCATCTTAGGGATGGACGAATTGTCAGAAGAAGACAAACAAGCCGTTTCTAGAGCTAGACGTGTTCAGCGTTTCCTTTCACAACCGTTCCACGTTGCGGAGCAGTTTACTGGGATTCCAGGTGTTTTGGTTGATATTAAAGAGACTATTAAAGGATTTAATATGATTATGGATGGAGAGTTAGATCACCTTCCAGAATCAGCATTCAACTTAAAGGGAACCATCGAAGAGGCAATAGAAGCTGGTGAAAAAATGTTAGCAGAAGTATAATATTATGCATCTAGAAATTGTATCTCCCGAAGCCAAATTATTTAGTGGCGAAGTAGAAAGTTTGACAGTCCCAGGAGCTTCAGGCTCTTTCCAAGTATTGAATAATCATGCGCCTATTGTATCTACCTTATCGAAAGGGCAGGTGAAAATTCAAGGGAACATCAAACTAGACGATATCAACAAGGGGCTTTTTTCCCAAGAAGGGACCAACACATTTTTTGAAATCCAATCGGGTGCTTTAGAAATGCGTGAGAACAAAGTTATTTTGTTGACAGACTGATAAACTTAAATCTTTTCTAAATTTTACTAGATGAAAACCATTTCCTTAAAGTGGCTAGTAGTTTCACTGTTTTTTCTTATTAGACTACAAGCCCAACAAGACAGTATAGCGTTGCAACAACGTTTGAAAGAGGTTGTTGTTTCTTCTTCAAGAATTGATGTTGATTTTTCAGAAAATTCAAGAACGCTGCATTTAATTTCTGCACAAGAACTAGAAACTAGTGGTGCGTTGACGGTGGTAACTGCTTTGCAGCAAATTGCAGGAATTGATATTCGTCAACGAGGGATCGCTGGAATGCAAGCCGATCTTTATATCAGAGGAGGCGGGTTTGATCAAACCCTCTTGTTGATTGATGGAATTAAATTGGACGACGCGCAAACTGGTCATCACACCCTGAACTTTCTTCCTCCTATTGAAGTGATTGAACGAATTGAAATTGTTAAAGGTCCAGCAGCACGTGTTTTTGGCCAAAATGCTTTTACAGGCGCGATAAATATTGTGACTAAAAAAGAATTTTCAAGTGGGGGTTCTGCTCAACTAAGAGGAGGCTCTTATGGACAAATCCATGGGGGAGTAAATTACAGAACCACCACTGAAAAAGGGAACTTACTCGCTCATTTTTCACGTAATTCGGCTGATGGATATCGGTACAACACCGACTTTAATAACAATAATGTATTTTTAAAAGCGGGTCTTTTTACCGATAAAAAACTCCCCATAGATCTATTAGCCAGTTTCAATGGAAGAAAATTTGGAGCTAATGGATTTTATGCTTCTCCTGAGGCGAAAGACCAATACGAGGAAACGGAAGCCAGTTTGTTTGCATTACAAACAAAAGCACAAAAGGGGAATTGGATTTTTAAACCCAAAGTCTATTGGAGAAGAGGTCAGGATCATTATGTATACATAAGATCCAATCCTGAAATTTATGAAAATTGGCATATTACCCAAAAAGTAGGTGCTGCTTTAGATATTAGTTTAGTCTCAAAATGGGGAACTACCGGAATCGGTTTAGATTTTTCTAGGGTTTCTATTGCAAGTAATAATTTGGGAAATCGTTCCCGACAATTGACCACTTTTTTTCTGGAACAGCGCTTTACTTTTTGGGATCACAAATTGGATTTAACCCCTGGAGTTGCAGTAAATATGTATTCTGATTTTGGGAATTTTGCTTACCCTGGTATTGACGTTGGTTTTCAACTTGATTCACGGTGGCGGCTTTATGGGAACCTAGGGTACACCTATCGTATTCCGACCTATACCGACTTGTTCTATACCGACAGAACTACAATAGGTAATTCTAACTTAAAACCTGAAGAGGCACTTGCCAAAGAACTAGGACTTCGTTTTACTTCACAAGCACTTACTTTTTATGTAGCTTATTTTGATCGTCAAGCAGAGAATTTAATTGATTATGTAAAAGCCACAGCGGAGGATTTGTGGGAGGCAACAAATATTAGAAGCGTAAACACCCAAGGCGTTGAAATGGAATTGCAATATCCCTTCACAATGGGGAAACAACCCCAGGTATTAAAGTGGGGTTATACCTATTTAACAGATGACTTAAAAGAAACGCAAGTCAATTTTTCACGCTACAGCATCAACTCACTTCAGCATCATTTTACTTTCAGTTATAGAGCGCAACTAACAAATAAAATGCAGTGGTTTACAGGCTTTAAATATGCCAAACGCCCTACTGTGGATGGCTATAGAGTTTTAGACACAAATGTACAGTGGAGTATAGATGCTTTTCAATTAACCGCATCGGTAAATAACCTTTTAAATGAGGAATACAGCGAAACCAATTTAGTTCTAATGCCTGGGAGGAATGTATTATTTTCTCTGGAATATCAGTTTTAGAAAGCTTCATTTAAAGCAGCATAAACGAGGTGAGTTTCCCAACCTCTGTAGACCATAAAATCTAAAATCTTTTTTTTCTGAATGGTTTTTGAATAATGGCTAACGGCTCCTTTTCTTTTTTCAAATAAACTAAAAAATGTAGATTGGTAGTCTGCGTCTGAAATTTCTTTCAATGCCAGTTTAATATTGTAGTCGGATATTTTTCTTGCTTTAAGTTCACGAACGATTCGTTGTTTTCCCCACTTTTTGATTCTAAACTTTCCCCTCGCAAAGCTTTGTGCAAAACGACTTTCATTTAAATAATTTTCTTCAATGAGTTTAGTAATTATGAGTTCCTGCACAGAAGGAATCATTCCCATTTGCTTTAGTTTCTGTTCCACTTCCCAATGACAACGCTCTTGATAAGCACAATAATGCTCCAGTTTTTTTTGCGCTTCTTGAAGACTAAAGGAGGTCTTTTTTTGCATGCTTCAATATAAAAATATTAGCTGATTTTTTTACCCTACCTTTGTAATGGGTTTTAAATAATGTTAAGAATGACAAGCACATATTCCCTTCAAGGTATGACTTGCGGTGGCTGTAAAGCGACAGTAGCAAAGCATTTAAGTCAAATAGATACCGTAACTGTTGTTGAAGTGAATCTTGAAAAAGAAGAAGTAACCCTTTCATTAGAAAAACCGGTAACGATAGAAGTGCTTCAAAACACGTTGCCAAAGAAATACAACTTGTCAGAAAGAACAATGCAAGGGGGTTCTTCGCTTCCCAAAGCAGAAGAACAATCTAAATTAAAGCAGTTACAACCTTTACTGCTCATTTTATTTTATATTTCTGGAGCTACAATAGTAATGCATTATAAAAACTGGGATATAGAAGCTATGATGTTGGATTTTATGGGATTGTTTTTTATTGTGTTTAGTTTTTTCAAAATGTTAGACTTGAAAAATTTCCCACCCTCTTTTAGTATGTACGACCCCTTAGCAAAAACAATTCCTCTATACGGATGGGTTTATCCATTTATAGAAACAGCACTGGGGTTGATGTTCTTGTTGCGCTTTGAACCAACAATTGCATTATATGTTACTCTAATTGTTTTGGGGATTACTACTATTGGTGTGACGAAAACCTTATGGGATAAAAAGAGAATTTCTTGTGCTTGTTTGGGTACAGCCCTAAAACTGCCTATGACAGAAGCCACATTTATTGAAAATGTCATTATGATAGTGATGGCAATACTCATGCTTATTTAAGAAAAGATTTTGAATAAAAAAAACCACCTAATCAAAAAGGACTAGGCGGTTTTAAGTATTAAGGATGAAGTCTTCTACGTTCTTTGTTTAAGAAACGAAACTCCAAATATTGATAAGCATGGCGTGGAACAATACGAATCCACTTTTTATATTCAAAATACCATTTCAAACGTTGGGATGGAAACCCGTTTAAAAGGTAAGCAGCGATAAAAGGATGTAAATGCAAATGTATTTGTTCCTTTTGATTGCGCTTGTTCTTAGTAATCTTACTAAGCTCTGTGTTGATTTTGTCAATTAAAATAATTGGTGCTTCAACCTCCCCATTTAGGTTCGGATTAGGCTCTTTTGTTTTGATATTCATTTCAGGTCTTACACGTTGACGTGTAATCTGAATCAGTCCAAAACGACTGGGCGGAAGAATTTTGTGTTTGGTTCTGTCCGTACTCATTTCTTTACAAAGATGTTCAAAAAGTTTTTTTCGATTTTCGTTGGTGTTTAAATCAATAAAATCGACTACAATAATGCCTCCCATATCGCGCAAGCGCAATTGTCGGGCAATTTCTGTAGCAGCAATCATATTGACCTCTAAGGCCGTTTGTTCTTGACTTTTAGAGCGATTGGATCGATTTCCACTGTTGACATCAATTACATGAAGTGCCTCTGTATGTTCTATCACTAAATAGGCACCTTTTTGCATAGAAACGGTAGTTCCAAATGCATTTTTTATTTGCCTTTCAATTCCAAATTTTTCAAAAATGGGAAGGTGATTTTCATACGATTTTACAATTCCTTTTTTTTCAGGAGCTATGGTTTCAATATAGTCTTGAATTTCGGATTGCATTTCGGCGTCATCTACATGAATACCTGTAAAGTTATCGTCAAAAATATCACGTAAAATACTTGAAGAACGATTGATTTCACTCAATACCTTGGCTGGATATTTGTCAATCTGTTTCAACTTGCCGGATAAATTTTTCCAACGGGTTAACAATTGTTGAATATCAGCGTCAAGAGCAGCTACTTTTTGTCCTTCAGCAACCGTACGTATAATTAATCCAAAACCTTTTGGACGAATACTTTGTACTAGTTTTTTAAGACGGTTTTTTTCTGCTCGATCTTCAATTTTTTGTGATATGGATACTCGGTCTGAAAACGGCATTAGGACCATATAACGGCCCGCTAATGAAATTTCAGAACTCAATCGAGGTCCTTTGGTAGAAATAGGTTCTTTAACAACTTGAACCAAAACGGTTTGTTTAGGTGATAAAACATCACCGACATTACCGTCTTTATCTATATCCTTTTCGTAACGAAATTGTTTTAAAAGATAATCTTTGTTTTTACCTGTGCTTATCTGTTTAATGTATTTTACTAGCGAAGGGAGTTTGGGACCGAGGTCATGATAGTGTAAAAAACCATCTTTTTCGTGGCCAACATCAATAAATGCGGCATTTAGTCCGGGAATAGCTTTTCTGATTTTACCGACAAATATGTCGCCTACAGAAAATTTATTGTCTTCCACTTCTTTATTTAGCTCAATTAACTTTCCATCCTTGAGCAGTGCAAAATCAACAGCAGAGGAATGCGAACGTATAATTAATTCTTTATTCACTCTGAATTATTTTGTGCTATAGCAAGCCAAGCTTGTTATAACGGATTAAACAATATTTTCAGGATTTTCCTGTAGCAGTGCTCAAAATTTATGAGGACTGCATTTCAATGAACTTATAGGTAATTTTTTGAGTGTTTAGCCTAACACTATTTTTTCTTGTGGCGATTCGCTCTTCTGCGCTTTTTACGCTTGTGCGTCGCTACCTTGTGTCTTTTACGTTTTTTACCACTTGGCATATGCAAATATGTATTTAGATGTTATTAATTATTTTGATACGGGTACTTTAGATTTAACTCCCTTGACAAATATTTTAGCGGGTTTAAAAGAAGGAATATTGTGAGCGGGGATTTTTAAGGCAATATTTTTTGAAATATTACGCCCAGTTTTTTCAGCGCGAGTCTTGATAATAAAACTCCCGAACCCTCTCAAGTAAACATTTTCTCCTTTTTCTAAAGAGCCTTTTACTTCTTTCATGAATTTTTCAACAGTGGCTTGAACATCAGCTCGGTCAATCCCTAACTGATCAGAAATATTTGATACAATGTCTGCTTTTGTCATAATTTTACAATTTAATGCTAAAATTTTAAGGCTTGCAAATATATAAATTTAAATGATAAAATGCTCTGTGTAAAGTTTTTATATTATACTTGCTTTCTTTAAATTAAGATTACTAAAGACGTGCTCATTTGAATTGGACAGCAAAACTTCTTTTATGGTATTCAGAAAATAAGCGATCTTTTATATGGCGTGCCACCAAAGACCCATATAAGATATGGCTTTCTGAAATCATTTTGCAACAAACTCGAACGGCTCAAGGCCTTCCGTATTATGAAAAATTTGTTGCTACATTTCCATCCGTTTCGGATTTGGCTCTTGCAAAGGAAGATGAAGTTTTAAAGCTTTGGCAAGGTTTGGGGTATTACTCCCGAGCGCGAAATCTTCATGCTACCGCTCAGTATATTCATTTTGAATGCAAGGGGGTTTTCCCGTCGACGTTTAAAGAGATACTCAAATTAAAGGGTGTTGGAGATTACACGGCAAGTGCCATTGCCTCAATTTGTTTTGACATACCCGAAGCAGTCGTTGATGGAAATGTATATCGGTTTCTTTCTCGCTTTTTTGGAATTGAAACGCCTATTAATTCTTCGGTTTCCCACAAGCAATTTAAGGCGAAAGCAATGGAATTATTGGATATAAATGATCCGGGAACATTTAATCAAGCCCTTATGGAATTCGGATCAACACAATGTGTACCCAGGTCGCCAAATTGTACAGCTTGTCCTTTTGTTCAAGATTGTATTGCTTTTAACCAAAATAAAATTCATTTGCTCCCAGTCAAAATAAATAAGATTAAAACAGTGAATAGACATTTTAATTACCTGATAATTTTGGATCCAAAGGGAAATTGCATAATGGAACAACGAACAGAAAAAGGCATTTGGCAGCAGTTATATCAATTTCCTTTGGTGGAGAGTCAACACACAATTACAAGTGCCTCAAAATTGATCCAACATGAGGATTTTCCTGGGAAGTTCTCAACCGACATCAATCAAGTTAAGCTTTGGAATGAAGAACCTGTACTTCATAAATTAAGTCATCAAAATCTTTTTGTGCATTTTTGGATTTTAGAATACAGAAAAGAGTTAGCAAATGGATATCCCCAAGTTCACCTTCAGAAATTGGCTGTACCTGTTGTAATTCAAAAGTTTATTGCAAATTTTTTTTCATTTGCAATCTGATTTCATAAATTTACCTTTACAACTAACCTAAATCATTTTAGCTATGAGCGGTACATTAAACAAAGTAATGCTAATTGGACACTTGGGCGATGATGTAAAAATGCATTATTTCGACGGTGGTGGGTCAATCGGTAGATTTCCATTAGCAACAAACGAATCTTACGTCAACAAAACGTCTGGCGAGAAAGTAACCAACACAGAATGGCACAACATAGTGGTTCGAAACAAAGCGGCTGAAGTTTGTGAAAAGTATTTGAGTAAAGGAGACAAAATTTACATTGAAGGGAGAATTAAAACACGTAAGTGGACAGGAGAAGATGGTAATGATCGGTATTCTACTGAAATTAATGTGAATGAATTCACCTTTCTTTCCACCAAAAAAGAAGCAGGCCAAGGTTCACCTCCCCCTGCGGCTAGTTCTCCTAGTGTAGAGGAAACTCCTCCTGACACTGATGATTTACCTTTTTAATTAGATACTGATTGGATCCTGACCCATTACCTTTTTTGAGTTCCTTTTTTTTAATTGCTAATGTAGTGTGGATTCAACTGGGGCTTGCTTTATTGTTGTTATTATGTTCTGCATTAGTTTCTGGGGCTGAAGTTGCTTTTTTTTCACTTCAATTGAAATCTCTTGAAGAGCTATATGAGACTAACAATGAAAGAGAAGTAAAGAGAGTCATTCATTTATTGCGGAAACCCAAACGTCTTTTGGCAACTGTTTTAGTGGCTAATAATTTCATCAATATTGCAATTGTTCTTCTTTTTTCGCTTCTCAGTAAAGCTTTCTTTTTAGGGATTGAAAATCCTGTTGTACTTCTAATTATTGAAGTAGGAATTATCACGTTTATTATTTTAATCTTTGGGGAAATCTTGCCTAAAGTTTATGCCAATAGAAATGCGCTTACTTTTTCAAAAGTGATGGCACCCGTTATCATTGTACTAGACCAATATGTATTGTTTTGGTTGACTTATCCCATGAGTAAAACAACTACTTTTATTGAAAAAAGGTTAGGAGATAAAGGCAATCAGTTTTCAATAGACAAACTTTCACAAGCATTAGAACTAACCGACGATGATGAAACAACCTCTGACGAACAACGTATTTTGGAGGGGATTGTAAATTTTGGAAATACAGATACGCGTGAAGTAATGTGTCCTCGAATGGATATGTTTGCACTATCCGATGCCTTAACGATGGAGGAAATTATTCCAATAATTTTAGAACAAGGTTATTCAAGAATACCTGTTTATACCGAAAAGAAAGATGTCATCAAAGGAATTCTCTATGTAAAAGATTTATTGCCCAATATTCATAAAGAAAAATTCCATTGGCAACAACTTTTAAAGCAACCGCTCTATGTTCCAGAAAATAAAAAACTCGATGATTTGTTAAAGGAGTTTCAATTGAAAAAAAACCACCTAGCCATAGTGGTAGATGAATATGGAGGAACATCTGGTTTAATTACCCTAGAGGATATCATGGAGGAGATTGTTGGGGATATTAGCGATGAGTTTGATGAAGTAGATTCCAGTTATTCTAAGTTGGATGAGCTCAACTATTTATTTGATGCTAAAATAAGTTTAAAAGATTTTTTCAAGGTAATTCATCGCGAAGAGACAGAAGAGTTTGAATCCATTAAAGGAGATGCTGAAACCCTCGCAGGATTACTGCTTGAAATTGCTAAAAAATTTCCAAAAAAGAAACAGATTCTTAAATATGAAGGGTATTCCTTTAGAGTTGAGGAGCTAGATCAAATGCGAATTACACAAGTTAAAGTAACTTTACCCGCAAATTAATAAACACACCAAATGAAAGAATTTTTAGGCTTATTGCTTTTGTTTTTTGTGTTTGCTTGTGCCTCTGATGTACAGCCCAAACCCAAAGGTTATCTTCGTTTGGAGTACCCAAAAGCAGAATATTTAACTTTTGAGGAATTATCAGACTTTTCTTTCGAATACAACTCCAATGCACAGATAAAAGTAAGAAGTCAAATCACACCAAGATTAGTTTATCCTGAAATGAAGGCCACACTTTATCTCAATTATGTCTCCATAGAAAATAATTTAGATTCACTTCTCAATGATGCCTATAAATTGCCTTATAAGCATGTCTCAAAAGCAGAATCAATTCCTGAAAAAGTTTTTATTAATGATCAAAGTAGGGTTTACGGCACCTTATTTTCTGTAGTTGGAAATGCTGCTTCACAGCATCAATTTTTTTTGACAGACAGTACCCATCATTTTTTAGTGGGCTCTTTATATTTCTATGCAAGACCCAATTTTGATTCGATTTATCCTGCTACGGTTTATCTTCAAAAAGACATTGTTCGTTTGATGGAAACCTTAAATTGGAAATAATCTATATTTAATTAAAAGAATTTAAGCGTTCTATTTCACTCACACTGTAGGTTTCGCCAGTAGTTTTAACAACAGCTGAAAGTGATTCAAGGCTTAACAATTGTGCATCATATACAACCCGCGCCGTTTTGGACTCAAAATCTACTGTTGCTGAAGCAACACCCGACGTTTTTTGAAGATTCTTTTCAATGGTTGCTGCACAACCTATAGCACAGGTCATTCCTTCAATTATAAATTTTGCAAATGCTTTCTCTCCAAGGACAACAGCTTGAATCTTTGATTCTTGTGGGGTATCAACGGTTACTACCTTAGGTGTGGTTGGATTTTTACACGCCATAAAACTTAGGCTTGTGACAAACAGAAAAAATAGAAGGGCTTGTTTCATTTGAAAGGATTTTTTCAAAAATACAAATTTACGGACTGTGAACTTGTTAAAATTGCTCATTTTTGTAGCGCATATGAAGACTACATTTAAGAAATGGTTTTATCTCATAGTGCTTTCCATGATTTGGGGAAGTTCCTACATTTTAATTAAGAAAGGACTTGTTGGGTTGACCCCCCTCCAAGTAGGTTCCTTTCGTATTTTGATAACTACCCTTATTCTCTTTATTTTTGGGTGGAAACAGCTAAAAAAAATCCCCTTTTCTGCCTGGAAATGGATCTTTTTTACTGGATTTTTTGGCACTTTTTTCCCAAGTTATCTCTTTGCTTTTGCCGAGACGGTCATTGATAGTTCTGTGGCCGCTGTATTAAACGGAATGACACCCTTATTTACTTTAATTCTTGGGATTGTTGTTTTTGGCTCTGAATGGAAATGGGGAAAAGCACTAGGAGTATTAATTGGTTTTGGAGGAACTTTGATTTTAGTTTCTAATGAATTCAATATCAATACTGGCGGAGACAGTTGGTACGCTTTGTTGGTTATTATCGCAACACTTTGTTATTCTATTAATGTCAATGTGATTAAATACAAACTACAAGGAGTTTCTTCTTTGGGGATTGCTTTGGGTAATTTTTTAGCCATCGTCATTCCTGCAACGCTAGTACTTCTTTTGTCAGATTTTCCCTGGTCATCTCTTGGTACAAGCAATGAAGTAACAACCTCATTAGGATATATTTTTATTTTAGCCTTTTTTGGAACCGCAATTGCTAAAGTGATGTTTAATGAATTGGTTTCAATTTCCTCTCCTGTATTTTCAATTTCGATCACCTATTTATTACCCATTGTAGCCATAGGTTGGGGCGTTTTAGATGGAGAAAGCTTCAGTTTTATTCAGTGGGTGGGCTGTGCTTTTATTTTGATGGGTGTATATTTAGTTACAGAAAAAAAGCGCTCCAAAAAATGAGGCGCTTTCATCTTGTGTAAAAGAATAGTTACTGAAATAGGGTTTCGTCCAATTGAGTATTGATTTCGATTCCAGTTGATTTAAAATCAATTTCTTGAGGGCCCATCGATAGCGTGGTCGTGTGTGGGAAATAAATATCATTTACCAATTGATAATCTCCAAATTTAATGGTTGAAGTTTGAGAATTACCCATTATTTCTTGGGTCTGTATCGTTTGAATTTTAAAGTAGGTTGTCGTATCATAAAAAATACTTTTGCTGTCTGAAATTTTAATCTCATACGCTTTCTTTCCATCTATATCAACGATTCCTTTAAGTTGTATGCTATTTGAGTCAAGATTTAATTCTGAAAACAGCACAGATCCCTGAATCATATCTTCCAAGGTTTGTCCTTCAAAGTCGATTCTTTGCCCTTGCATTTCCATATAGGCCTTGTCTTTGTTTACCACTTGTTTTTGCATCAGGTTCCCCATCATTTTCATTTCAGTGATGGCTTGATATTGATTGTTTTTTTGAGAAACGATTTCCAAATTCATCCCTTGCATGGTCGCTTCGGCCCGTTCAATTAATGAGTAAACTTCATTGAGCTTTTCTCTCCCCCCTATCGCTTCAAGATAGGATTCAATGACTGTATTTGCAGTTATTCCGTCTGGGGTTTGCATTGAATAATTGGGTCGTTCAATCGGGTTTCCATATTGGTCATAATAGGATACGTTTAATTTTTTTCCCTTGTAAAGAATTTCTTCTAGTGCATCCAAAATATCACTTCCTTTTCCGGTAACTACAATTTTTGCTTGATCACTTTTAAAATATTTTTTAGCCACCCTAAAAATATCCTTTTTGGAAACGGCATTGATATTTTTCAAATAGTTTTTGTAGAAATTGGGATCTAGGTTTTGAGTTTTAATATTGAGCGCAAAATTTGCAATGGTTTCTGGATCCTCAAGCGATATAACGAAATTCCCAGCATATTTAGCTTTTACAATTTCAAGTTCTTCATCAGTGACTAATTCCGAACCAATACGATCTACTTCATAGATCATTTCTACAACTGCAGAGTCACTCACCGCATTTCGAACACTTGTGGTTGCCTTAAAAAGCGCTTTAGTTTTATGGGAATCACTCATTCGAGAATACGCTCCGTAAGTATATCCTTTGTCTTCTCTTAGATTTAAAAAAAGCCTTGCTTCGCCCCCACCACCTAGAATCTGATTAGCTAAAATTGCGGCAAAATAATCAGGGTTGTTTTTGTCTAAAGAGGTTGTGTTGAGTACAGCAATTTCGGACTGAACCGCATTGGGCATATCCACATATATAATTTCAGTTTCTACACTATTCGTGGGTTCAGGAAATTCGACTTTTACCTTTTCTCTTTCTTTCCAGTCAGCGAAATGTTTTTTAAGTTGCTTTTTTATTTCTTTAGTATTGAAATCACCCACTATAACGATGTATGAATTTACAGGATTGTAAATAGAGAAATAGGTCTTTTTGATGTCTGACAATGTAATCTGTTCCACGGTTTCTTTTGAAATATATTCCCCATAAGGATGTTTTTCCCCATAAGAAACAAGATTTTCTACCCTTCTAGCAGCAGTTTTCACATCTTTTTTACTAGCTTCAATTGCAGTGAGTGTTTTATCTTTTTCTTTTTCAAATTCTTCCTCCAAAAAATTAGGATTTAAGGTTGCATCTGCAAGTAACTCCAATACGCGAGGGAAGTATCGTGTCAATGAACTTGCATGGGCTCCATCGGGATTAAAATGAAAATGAGTTCCCATAAAATCAATTTCCTCTTCAAATTCATTTTTAGTTATTGATTTCGACCCCTTGCCCATCATGGAGGTTAATAAGGAATTTGTTCCTGCTTTGTTTCCTTCAATCAGTAAGGGATGATCAATTGAAAGACTGATGGATACTTGCGGGAGTTTGTGATTTTCAACCAATAAAACAGTCAATCCATTTTTGAGACGAAATTCTTCTGGACTTTCCAATTGAATAAGGGGAGTGGGCCCTGGCTTAGGTTGTTGTGTTCGATCAATTTGAGCGCTCAGTTGTGCGCCCAACAAAAGAATAAGGCTAAGTGAGAGGTGCTTTTTCATTATATTATTTTTTAGATTCGGGTAAATAGTTAAGGGTAAGACGCTGGTTAGCATTCAAATATTTTTTGGCAACATCACGAATTTCTTCACGTGTGATGGAACGATAGACGTCAATTTCAGAATTGATTAAGTTGGTGTCTCCGTAAAATGTATAATATTCTGCTAAGGAATTGGCAATTCCTTCCACAGATGCGTTGGAACTGACAAAGCTCGATTCAAATTTATTCAATAATTTTTCGTAGTCCTTTTGTGAAATTAAGTTCGTTTGAATTTTCTCAACTTCTTCATCAATTTCATCTCGTAGACTTGCTAAGGAGGTTTCGCCTTGCGGCAGTGTTAAAATAACATACATGCCATATTCTTCAAGGCTAAAATTAAAGGCCGCAACTTGAAGGGACATTTTTTGTTCGTCCACCAATTTTCGATATAATTTAGAGCTTTTTCCATCACTTAGATAAGTAGAAATCATATCTAATATTTTTGATTCTCTAGTTGTTTGATCGGGAATTCTATACGCGGTAAATAAAGCAGGGATTTGGATGTTTTGATCAAAGGCTTCTGCCTCTAACGCAGAAGAAATGGGTATTTCTTTGGGGTAATTTCGAGCAACTTTTTTGCCTTTTGGAATGCTGCTAAAATAGTCAAAAACCATTTTTTTTGTCTTTTCTATATCAAGATCTCCTGCAATAACCAATACAGCATTATTAGGAGAATAGTATTTTTTATTAAACGCAATGAATTCCTCTAATGTTGCGGCATCCAGGTGCTCCATTTTTCCGATGGGCATTCTTTTATAAGGGTGATTTACAAATAGGTTTTCCCTAACAGACTTCATCCAATTGCCATAGGGACTGTTGTCGTAACGCAAACGCTTTTCTTCTTTTACCACTTCATTTTGAGTATCTACTCCAATTTTATTGATCTCAGGATGTAGCATGCGCTCAGATTCGAGCCAGAGCCCTAATTCTAAATTATTGGATGGGAATACTTCATAGTAATAAGTAAAATCATCGGTAGTGTAGGCATTGTTTCTTCCACCATTGGCAGAAACGATAGTAGACCATTTACCACGTTCAATATTTTTTGTGCCTTCAAAGAGAAGATGTTCAAAAAAATGGGCAAAACCAGTACGGTCTTCCTGTTCATCTTTTGAACCTACGTGGTATAAGACAGAAGTGACAATTACTGGGGCATTATTGTCCTGATGAAGGATCACGTGTAAGCCGTTTTCAAGATCGTATTCAATAAAATCAACCTGTTGACCAAAGAAAATTGAGGGGACAAATAATAAGAGGAAGGGGAGAATAGTTTTCATTTGAAAGGATTTGAGTTAAAGGGTAAGTAAACTTTAGATAATTAAATACTTAGGTTAGACAAGTGTAATTTAATACATTTGAATAGAACAAAAAAAAATCCGATGCGATACCTCTTTTCTTTAACATTTTTGTTGAGCTTAAGTTTGACTTTTGGTCAAGCAAAATACAATCGAATATTAAATTCGATTGATGATAATAAAGCCAATTATTCTAAAATTGCCCAGCAAATTTGGTCTCATGCCGAAATGGGGTATCAAGAAAGCCAGAGTAGTGCACTCTTGCAAAAAACATTAGAATATGAAGGGTTTAAGATTACAGCAGGAGTAGCTGAAATACCCACCGCTTTTATAGCTACCTATGGTTCAGGTGGTCCTGTGATTGCCATTTTAGGCGAATATGATGCTTTGCCAGGCTTATCCCAAAAAGCACTTCCTTACAAAGTTTCAAATGAAGGAAAAGCAGGACATGCCTGTGGACATCATTTATTTGGAACTGCTTCTGCAGCTGCTGCAATCGCATTGAAGAATTATTTAATTGCTGAAAATAAACCTGGAACAGTAAAGTTTTATGGATGTCCCGCAGAAGAAGGGGGTTCAGGAAAAGTCTATATGACTCGTGCAGGATTATTTGATGATGTTGATGTGGCGTTACACTGGCATGCTGACAGTAAAAACTCTGCAAGTATTCGCCCTGCTTTAGCTAATAAATCAGCAAAATTTAGATTTTATGGTGTATCTGCTCATGCTGCTGGAGCCCCAGAAAAAGGACGATCTTCTTTAGATGCTGTTGAAGCCATGAACAACATGGTCAACATGATGCGTGAACATACTACCGAAAGTACACGAATTCATTATGTAATTACCCAAGGAGGAAAAGCACCAAATGTAGTCCCTGATTTTGCGGAGGTATATTATTATGCACGACATGCTACTCGCGATGAAGTAGTCAATGTGTTTGATCGAATCGTGAATGCTGCCAAAGGCGCTGCTCTTGGAACAGGAACTACAATGGATTATGAAATGATTGGAGGAACACACGAGCTTTTGCACAATGAAACTTTACAGCGTTTGATCCATAAAAACTTAGAAACTGTTGGCGGCTACACATACACTGTTGAGGAAATAGCTTTTGCTGAAAAGATTTCTGAAAGTTTAGGAATACCCTTAAACACCCAATATACAGAAGGAGTTGAGCCTTACAGTAGTTCAAGTAAAGCAGGAGGTTCTACCGATGTAGGCGACGTTAGTTTTGCAGTTCCTACTGTAGGATTGCGCGCTGCAACTTGGGTGCCCGGAACACCGGCTCACAGTTGGCAAGCGGTTGCTGCTGGTGGAACTGATATTGGAAATAAAGGAATGATGGTCGCCGCAAAAACTTTAGCTCTTACTGGAATGCAACTCATTGACACTCCAAAAATTATTGCTAAAGCTAAAGAAGAATTTCTTCTAAAACGGGGTTCAGATTTTAAATATACTCCCATGTTGGGAAATCGTAAACCTGCTTTAAATTATAGAAACTAGAGTTATGCGAGGAGTTGTTTGGGTCTTTTTATTTAGTATTAATTTTAGTCTTGCTCAGGTGTATAGTTTTGAGACTGAAGAGGAAGGTCGTACAATTACGCATCGAATTTTGATGGATGCCGAGTATTTAGTTGAAACACAATTTGTAATACATCCTCCACAGTTTATTTCAACAAGAGGAGGGTTTTATTCAAAGAAAGGAAATACCTATACCGTCAATTTAGAGTTTAATTCCAATCACTCAAATGACAGTCTCACTGCTTGGACATTAGTATCTGACGAGTCCTGGGAGGACGTTTCTAAAGTCGCGCTTGACCTCAATGGGAAATGGCTTATGTCTGGTAGAGTCCGTGATAATAAAGAACAACGAAGAGATACTTCTAGGCCCCGAAAGACAATGAAGTTTTTAGAAAATGGATTTTTTCAATGGATTGCATTTAACACAGAGACTTTTGAGTTTTTTGGTTCAGGAGGCGGATATTATACTGCCCAAGATGGGAAGTACACAGAACATATTGAATATTTTTCAAGAAATAATACCAGCGTAGGTAGGGTTTTACCTTTTGAATATTCCATTTTGGGTTCTGATTGGCATCATGAAGGCTTTAGTAGTAAGGGAGATGCGATGCATGAAATTTGGTCAAAAAGAACTTCAAATGAATAACGTAGTCATTGTTGCGGCAAAGCGAACTCCCATTGGAAGTTTTATGGGGAGTCTTTCAACAGTACCTGCAACTGTTTTGGGAAGTACAGTAATTAAAGCAGTAATAAATGAAATGAAATTAAACCCCAATACCATTGATGAAGTTTTTATGGGACATGTTCTTCAAGCAGGAACGGGTCAAGCGTCAGCACGGCAAGCTGCAATGGGTGCTGGTATACCCAATACGGTTCCTTGTACCACAGTAAACAAGGTGTGTGCTTCTGGGATGAAGTCAATTACTCTGGGAATTCAAGCTATTGCATTAGGTGACGCTGAAGTTGTCATTGCAGGAGGAATGGAAAACATGAGTTTAAGTCCACATTTTAGTTCCTTTCGACAAGGAACTAAATTTGGCAGTATCAACCTTCAAGATACAATTCAAGTTGACGGACTGACAGATGCTTATGATCAAGTAGCAATGGGTGTTTTTGCAGATGCATGCGCTACCCAATACAATATTTCAAGAGAAGCACAAGATGTCTTTGCTGTAGAATCCTACAGACGAAGTGCGCAAGCTTGGGAATCGGGATCTTTTGACGCTGAGGTAGTTCCTGTGGCTGTACCCCAACGTAAAGGCGATCCCATAATGATCGCTCAAGACGAGGAATATAAAAACATTTCTTTTGATAAGATTTCGAAATTACGCCCTGCATTTACAAAGGGGGGAACTGTTACTGCAGCAAATGCTTCTACTCTAAATGATGGTGCCGCTGCACTTGTACTTATGAGTGAGGACAAAGCAAAAGAATTAGGTTTTAAACCCTTAGCAACTGTTTTGAGTTATGCTGATGCAGCACAAGAGCCAAAATGGTTTACAACTGCTCCTGCCAAAGCCTTACCCAAAGCATTAGGGAAAGCGGGTTTAGCCCTTGATGAAATTGATATATTTGAACTAAACGAAGCCTTTTCGGTAGTTGGAATTGCTAATACTCAACTTTTAGATCTAGCACCTGAAAAAGTAAATCCAAACGGAGGAGCTGTTTCCTTGGGACACCCATTAGGATGTTCTGGCGCAAGAATAGTGGTAACCTTAATACACACACTTCAACAACTACAAAAAAAGCACGGTGCCGCTGGAATCTGCAATGGCGGAGGAGGTGCAACAGCTTTAATTCTTAAACACAACTATGATTGATCTCAGTTCCTTAATCTCACTATTAACTTTAGAACAAAAAGACACCCATCACTTTGTGGGTCAAAATTATAAGACCGAGTGGGGACGTGTTTTCGGAGGACAAGTTTTAGGACAATCTCTACATGCAGCCTATCAAACAGTTCCCAAGGATCGTATCGCGCATTCCATGCACGGGTATTTCATATTGGGAGGCGATATTAATATTCCGATTGAATATCATGTTGATGCCATTAGAGATGGTAAGAGTTTTACAACCAGACGTGTTGTAGCCTTTCAAAATGGAAAAGCTATTTTTAATATGGCAGCTTCTTTTCATTTGAAGGAGGAAGGGGTAGATCACCAAATTACCATGCCCAATGTTTTAACTCCAGAATTATTACTCACCGATATTCAACAGGCGGATTCACTTCAACAGATGGATCCAGAACGTTATGAACGTCTGATGAAATCACATCCGCAAGTTTTTGAATTTCGTCCTGTTGGGAAAGCAATTTATTTAGAAAATCGAAATAGTCCTCCCCTCTCTCATATCTGGTTTAAAACTAAAGAAAATAGTGAAGCAGATATTTCCTTACAGCATCAATTGCTTGCTTTTGCTTCTGATTATAGTTTACTTCTATCAGCAACATTACCTCATAGAAAAGAATTAGCACACTCAAAAATGTATTATGCAAGTTTAGACCATGCATTATGGTTTCATAGAGATTTTAAAATTGACGATTGGTTATTGTATGCTATTGAGAGTCCCAGTGCCTCCAATGCCCGTGGATTTTCTAGAGGGAGTATCTTTGACAGATCAGGAAAAATGATTGCTTCTGTTTCGCAAGAAGGTCTTATGAGAAAATACAACTAACCATGAGAGTTAAATTTTTTAAATTCATTGTATTATTTTTTATGGTCAGTTTCTCCATGACTGCCCAAGAATATGAAAAAATGAATGGGGCATGGAATGCCGTTTTTTTGGATCACGGATTATCAGATAAATTTTCATTAAGAAGTGAGTTTCATTTGAGGACGGTTTCCTTTTTAAGTGTTTGGAATCAACAAATTTTCCGACCTTCTATAACCTATAACGCCTCAAAAAATATCAAATGGACAATAGGCTACAGTTATATTAAAAATTTTAATGCAGATGTAACAGCAAGCCCCAGAATTAGAATGGAACATAATTTTTGGGAACAGCTTGTTTATAATACGCCTTTAAAAAAAGGATTAATTAGCTCACGTTTACGTTTAGAGCACCGTTTTCGAGAAAATCTACCTTTACAAGAAGACAAAGCATTAAGAAGTTTTGATTTTGCCAGTCGAATTCGATATCGTCTCACTTATCAACGCTTATTAACTTCTGCGGATGCCAAAATACCGATAAACTTGGTTGCTTTTGATGAGGTTTTTGTGTTTTTAAATCCCAATGGCATTCCCTTTCGTTTTAATTTTAACTGGACCTTTTTTGGATTGAAATTTCAGTTGAATAAGAAGATGGTTTTAACCTCAGGCTTTCAGAAAAATACCCTTAAAATTTCTAATGATCTCTATTCAAAAACAAGACTTTGGATCAATACTTTAATATTTAAATTATAAACAATTAAAAAAATTGTAGCTTAATCTAAAATATCGATTATGGTCAAGCCTCCTTTTTTCATCCTCACTTTTTTTTTATTATCAGCAGTTTCACTTTCTGCACAGATTCCCTTTTTTAAAGCACAATCAGGATCTTATTGGGTAAGCGCAGACTTACATATTCATACGGTATTTTCTGATGGCGCAGTATGGCCTAGCATTAGAGTAGAAGAGGCAAGAAGAGAAGGACTTGATTTGATTGCCATGACAGAGCATTTGGAATACCAACCTCATGCAGAAGACATTCCCCATCCAGATAGAAACAGATCCTATGTCATTGCAAATGGCGCCATTCGGGAAGGGGAAGAGTTACGCGTAATCAATGGTTCCGAAATCACACGAGAAATGGCTCCAGGACATATCAACGCAGTATTTATTAAAGATGCTAATGCGCTTTTACACAGTGATTCCCTTACAGGCATTAAAGCAGCTAATAAGCAAGGGGCTTTTGTTTTTTGGAATCATCCTAACTGGGATGCGCAGCGTAAAGATGGGATTGCACGTTTGGAACCCTATCATAAATATTTAATAGAAAATAAGTTTTTACACGGTTTAGAGGT
>Ga0228672_1000309_pt1 | contig 27108 bp, 23 predicted proteins | sample 90DmetaG_FD_182788 | JGI IMG/M metagenome (GOLD analysis project Ga0228672, IMG submission 182788) | Seawater microbial communities from Monterey Bay, California, United States - 90D | ecosystem: Environmental > Aquatic > Marine > Coastal | place: USA: California | collected 2016-11-08 | reverse complement strand
CAGCTCTTCGTACAGCTTTTCACCAGGGCGCAGTCCGGTGACCTTAATCTCGATCCCACCCGGGGCATTGGGCGATTGCACAGTCGCGCCGGACATTTCAATCATGCGGCGCGCGATGTCGATGATCCGCATCGGTTTGCCCATGTCCAAAACAAACACATCGCCACCCTCGGAAAACGCACCCGCGAGCAGCACCAGCCGTGATGCTTCCGGAATCGTCATGAAAAAGCGCGTGACGTCAGGGTGCGTGACGGTCACGGGCCCACCTTGGCGAATTTGTTTTTGAAACAGCGGCAACACGGAACCGGATGAGCCCAATACATTGCCAAACCGCACCATCGAAAACCGCGTTTTGACGGACCGAGATGCGAGGTCTTGCAAAACCAGTTCCGCCAAGCGTTTCGTGGCACCCATGATATTTGTCGGACGAACGGCCTTGTCGGTGGACACAAGAATGAACCGTTCGACGCCAGCGGCCCGTGCCGTCTCTGCTAGAGTGCGCGTGCCGAGAATATTGTTTCGCGCGCCCTCAATCTCGTTCTCCTCAATCAGCGGCACGTGCTTATAAGCTGCGGCGTGCAGCACGATTTGCACCTTCTGGCTGCGCATAATGGCTTCAACACAGCGGCGATCACACACAGATCCAAGGCGGGCGACGACTTCAATATTCTTACTTGCCGCCCCCGCCCGAAGCGCGGCCTCGATTTCATAAAGTGCGTATTCACTTTGCTCAAACAGCACGATGCGTTCCAGATTGCATTCCAGCAGCTGCTTGCAAAGCTCGGAACCGATCGACCCCCCTGCCCCCGTCACCATCACAGAGCGTCCGGCGTAGGATTTCGCGACAACCGGCAGGTCAAGGTTCACCTTCTCACGCCCAAGGAGCGCTTCAGGTGCAACAAGCTGAAGTTCCTTGCTGCGCCCTGAAATCAGATCGACAAAGGACGGCAGAACCTGAATTTCGACTCCAAGTTCTCCCAAATCCTCCACAATGCGCGAGATGCCAGATTGGTCCATTGACGGAATCGCGATGAGTATCCGAGCGACCTGCTCGTTCGCGACCATCCTTTTCAGGCCGCTTCGCGAATGAACACGCAGGCCAGCAATGTTGAGGCCCTTATAGGATGGGTCATCGTCGACAAAACAAACCGGAACAACCTCTGGGCTTTGGCGCAAAGCTGACGAGAGTTGGATTCCCGCCGCCCCTGCCCCGAAAATTGCTACCGGTGTCGCACTGCTGGATTTCGCGAACCATTGAAGGCTGAGAATTACGCTAACGCGGCCGAAAAACGAAAGAATGCAAAACGTTACGGCGAAAATAACCGGGATTGAACGCGGCGATCCAGCACCGAAGATCAAACTCGACAGCGACGCCGTCGCACCCAGAAGGCACCCCACTGCCGCGATCCGCAAAGCGCCGCGAAAGTCCAATGTTGAAAGCTTGATCCACGGAAGGCGGCAGACAATGATAGCGACCGGAGCGGCAACAACCGTTGCCACCAATATCTGCCAAGAACCGGACAGCCAACCTAGTGGAAATGCCGTACCGAACCGCAGCGCATAGGCGACATAAAGCGCAATTGGCACCAGCAGCATATCTGCAGCCAACATAACCATGCGCTTCATGCTACGAGGCAACTTGATCGACATAAAACTTTGCCACTCTCCAACGGTTTGATTTTTAATAGGCATTTCCGCGCTCTTTGTCTACTGACGGCTCGGAATGGCCGTTAACATACACAAGCAATCAAGCACGTTGTGCCAGCGATCAAAGAACGTACTTACTCGGCGCGAGCTTGATGTATCCTCCGCTTCAAGGCTGCGGGATCAAATGGCGTGAAGGGTCCACCTCACGCCGCCATCCCGCTCAAACGCCCATAGAAACTGCGTTCCAAGTTCAGCTCCCCTGCCCCGGCTTTTTCGACCATACCGCGCAAATATCCGCCAGGTGATGCAACTTCGCCCGCGGAATGTTTCTCAAACACCAGCACCAGCGCTGCCGTTGCGATTTGGGGCCCTAGTCGGTCTTGTGCCACGTTCCACGCATGCTCAGAAATGCCGATCATAGGCCTCAATTTGGCCGCTACGCGGTGCAAATCGCCCCAATCTTTTAGGAACCCGCCCAAATTGCGCGCCCAAGACGCAAATTCAGGGCAGGCCTGCATCACTGTCGCCAAATCAAGCGCCGCACCGCGTTTCTTGCGCGTCTCGGCAACCCATTCTTCCAGCTCCGTATCAACTTGGGTCTCTGGTGGAGCATTTGGCACCACGCTCGCCGCTTCCTCTTTTTCTGATGAATAGTGTTTGCGCGTGGCCCGTTTGTTATCTTTGACGATCTTCTCGCCAAGGCTTTTGCGTGTTCCAGTTGTCTGTCTCGTCTTCCACTCCTCAGTGGTTACGATGAGCCAAGAACACTCTCTTATCAAATGTCGCTAAATGGACCCATAGGCGCTGACGTCAGACATCATCGGCATAAGAGCGCCGTTCTGTCTAAGTGCTAGCTTTTGAATGGCTCGAGTTTATTCGGCAAGGCGATGGTTTAGGCATTGCCACATAATTCCGGTTACCCCGTAACAGATTGAAATTGCAAGATAGGGCGAAAGATCATAAAAAATCATGCCTATGATGAGTGGAACCTGAGTTAAGAGCGTCCAAGCGTGCCAGGCCAAGAGGAGCCGAGTATGGCTTTCAAGCTTGCGTGCCAATCGTTGATAGATGTGGTTCCTATGCGGCTTCATTAGAGATGCCTTAGCGCGCCAACGGCGCAGCAAAGTGAGTGTTGCATCCACGATGAAATTAGCGCTCCCAATAAGGGCGGCGGCGGCCATATAAGGGCTGCTCAAGCTGCCGGAACTAATAAAGACAACCATCATGAACCCAAGAACAGTGCTGCCGCTATCCCCCATGAACAAAGATGCCTTTGGAAAATTGAGGACCAAAAATCCTGTCATTATGGCCAGAAGGCCAAAGCAAACCAAAACCAACCCATGGGCTGCATGTTGGCTTGCTGTAATGCCGACGAAGATAAGCAGTGCCATGCTTTGGCTGGCTGCAAGCCCATCCGTTCCATCCATGAAATTGAACAGATTTATTCCCCACATGGATGCTGGCAAGCAAACCAATGTGAGTATGATTAGGAGGGTCATATTTTGGTTTGCGAGCGTTGGATGCCAAAGACAGGCTATCAAAAGGCCAAGAACGGCAATGGCTTGCGTGATCAAGCGACTGTGTGGGCTCAAAATGAACAGATCATCGACGAAGCCAGTGGCCCATAATACGAGTGCTCCTGAAAGTGCGGACCAAAATATCCAAGGCTGTAGGGGTGGTACCCACCATGCTCCTACTGACAACATCAAAAGACCAAGCGGTACAAAAGCAAATCCACCGCCCCTTGGAGTGGGCGTGCTGTGAGAACTGCGCTCATTTGGAAAATCCATCACAGAGCAAAATCGGGCAAGACGCGAATAGCCTAAGCAAACAAGCCAGCTGAAAACTGCAAGGGCACAAAACACCAAAACCCAGAACATCTTGTCACCTCGAAATAAGTTTGGTTAGCGGGCGAATTTTACGTTGCACTGTGAGAGGTAATGCAAACCAAACCTTGAAAAGCGCTTTGCGCGTCCAAGGCAGCCCCAACAAGATTGATTGCAGCCAAACCGCTTGCCTACGACGCAAATAGTATCCCAAACTACGTCGCAAAGCTGCTGAAAATTCTGCTTGCTGATAGGCAGGGGTAGTTGCTTCATACTTTGATGTAACACTCTTAGCTTCAAGGGCCGCATCAATACGTTTGATAAAAGCAGGATACCCCCATTTAGGATTAAGCGCAATCTCTTGATAGGTGCGATCTGCCATGGCTTGAAGCGCATCGGTGTCTTTCAGCTTTGCCGCAACTTCCTCGAAATTGGAGAAGTCCTTTTTCAAGGAAATATAATGACGATCTGCTTCCAGCACACCGCTGTAGTGACCTTCGAACAAGACCATAGGCGTGCGCAAAGCGGCGGCTTCAAAACATCGAGGTGATATCTGGTGTAGCCGCAAGGATCCTTCGTACTCTTTTAGGAACAGATCTGAGACAGCGTCAAAGCGAGCGCCAGGGTGGGCTGCGACATATTCATCGACCCGCTTCTCCAACTGCCCATCAAAATCAATAATGGAGGCACCGCTTTCGGTGCCCAGCAATGCCCGGCATGACAAAATAAAGTCGATCCATGCCTGTCCATAAAGCCGATCTCCTTCGCTTACAGAGGCATCAACGCGCAGTCCTGTGGATTTTGCGTGGTTGTAAAATTCTGTGCAAATCAAGGTTTTTTCCCACCCCAAGGCCCCAAGCCAGAATTGTGGCTGGCGTGATCTGTATCCTGCATCCAGAGCGCGCTCGGCAATTGGAGGAACGCTCATGCGTGTCAGGCTTTGCGACACATAGCCCGTTAAAACATTGATGACCTGAACGCCTGGAAGCTCTGAAGGCGGGTAGACCTTGGTGATTTCATCCTCTGGAACACAAGAGAACAAGATGTTTATTTTGAGGCGGCGGATATTGCGCCAATACATTTGTATGGCCCGGTATTCGTCCTGAAGAAAGGCTGCTTTGAGGCCCTTATAATCAGTCAGTTTCTGAACAAAATCTTCCCCGAGATAGTGATTGATCATTGGCCCCATCGAGAGAGAGTAGTGGAGAATGACAGCGTCAAAGCGGTTCAGATCAATCTGGCTGGGGAAGCGGCCCATCATGGAAATTTCATGCACAGTATGCTTGGAGTGCGTCACCAGCGCGTCCAGATATTCCGTGACGGTTGCGGCCTGACTGTTGGCCGTGGGTCGATTGCACAAGAAGAGTATCTGCATGGGACAACCTTATACTTTTTTATACTTTGAACAAGCGTTTGACGATTGGTCGCAACATGTCCTTGAGCCAAATTGGCAAAAACCGCCCAGGGAAAGTAACGAAGGCCATCACCTTTTGTTTTAGCGAATATTGTCCAAGTAATCGAAAAACTTTGACCAGTTGGCTGACAGTCATCACTGGAGGTAAAGCCTTGATTGGATTGGCCGTCACGTTGGTTTGTAACATAAGATCATTAGTCTCAACTGAGAGGGGAGTATTATCATCGACCACAGTGATAAACGCTTCATAGCTCCAACGGCCCGATTTGATGACATCATCGTAGGCGCGCTCAGCCATCGCATCGAGTAGCGCTCCATCCTGGAGAGCGGTAAAAACTTCAGTTAGATTACTGCCGTCTTTTGCTAAGGGGTAGTAGTGCTTATGCGGCTCCAGAATACCCGAATATGCGCCCTCAAACAGAACCAACACTGTGCGCAAAGAGATCGCTTCAAAAACGCGGGGGGAAATCTGGTTCATCAGCCCGTCTTCGTCTTTAAAGCCGAGACGTGCCATGATCTGAGCTTCGCTCAGGGATTTGTCTGAACGCTGAACTTCGTCAATACGGCGTTGCATATCGCCGTCCCAATCAAAGATGTTTGATCCACTTTCAGTGCCAAGAGTGGCGCGACTAGAGGCTACGAAAGGGTACCACCGATCACCATAAATACGGGCCTTTTCGCTCCATTCAATATCAACCGGATGCCCGTGCTCTTTGGCATAGGTGCGAACCATTTTCCCGATCTGCAATTTTTCTTCACCAAGCTTGCCATACCTAGGGGGAAGCGCGCGGCCTCGAGCAGCAACTAACAAGGGGCGTGCTGACGGTGGTTTGATAGCGTCTAAAGACGGAAGTTCTTGCGGTACATACCCCGTGAGGACGTTCACACGGGATATGTTAGGCAGAACGTCGACTGGATAGACGCGTGTCATATTTTTTTCGGGGACAACCGTGAATAAAGTGTCGAATTTTAACCGGTCAAGCCAGTACCATACGCGTTTGGTGAAGTCGTACTCATCTTGAATGAATAGCGCTTTGTGGCCTTGGAAAGCGGTGATAGTTTCAGCCCAACCTTCTGATACCTGATCAAACGGAAGACGCACGGTGTAGTGCAGCGCCAGACCATCGTAGAGAGAGAGGTCAATCGTGCAATGGGTTGTATCTGAGATGTGCAGAAAATGATAAGTATGGCGCGAAAAATTTGAAAAGGATTGCAGGTGCTCAAATACGGTTTGTGTATAAGTTTGAGTCGCATTGTATAAGAAGAGGATATTAGCCATTCGCTCGGGACCTATCTTTGAATGAAATGTTCTATAAGTGAATTTCCGCCTCGTGCAATGCTTTTCCCCAAGTAGAGGAACCGCAAGATAAGCTTGCCTTTCGACCTTTCATTCCCTGTACTTCCTACCACTAGGATCTGTTCCAAAAGACAGTGTACAAAAGCTCGACAATGTATAAGGTGCCGGCGCGGAACACAGGGATTGCTCAACTATAAATATGTCGAGTAATGTTAGTAGCACTACGGAGAATTCAGACGAATGCAATCACATCATCAGACGCTGTTGTGGCGTATTAAATCTGGCAACGCAGTGATCGGGATTGTGGGTTTGGGCTATGTGGGCCAGCCTCTCGCGTTGCGGTATGCTGATGCGGGGTACAAGGTTCTTGGTTTTGATATCGATCAGGCCAAGGTCGACCAATTGAATGCGGGCCATTCCAGCATCGAGCACATTTCGGACGAGGCCATCGGCACGGCTGTGGCGGCAGGCATGGAATGCACCACCGATTTCACGCGCCTGCCTGAAGCCGATTCGATTATTCTTTGCGTGCCGACCCCGCTAAATGCTTACCGTGAGCCGGATCTAAGCTTTGTCACAAACACCTGCGATGCGATAACCCCGCATTTGTGCGCCGGTCATGTGATCTCGCTGGAAAGCACGACCTATCCGGGCACCACCGAAGAAGAAATTCTCCCGCGAATTACCTCTAGCGGCCTCAAAGTGGGCGAAGATATTTTCTTACTCTACTCGCCCGAGCGCGAAGACCCAGGCAATGCAAATTATAACACCCGCTCGATCCCCAAGGTTGTGGGCGGCCAGACGGAGGCTTGCCTTGAGGTAGGCGTTGCACTTTACGAAGTGGCAATCGATAAGGTCGTCCCCGTCAGCTCACCCAAGGTCGCTGAGATGACCAAGCTGCTCGAAAACATTCATCGCGCGGTGAACATCGGTCTGGCCAATGAGATGAAAGTTGTCGCCGACGCTATGAGCATCGATATTTTTGAAGTGATTGACGCGGCCAAGACCAAGCCGTTCGGCTTTACCGCATTCTATCCTGGCCCTGGTCTGGGTGGGCACTGTATCCCGATTGATCCTTATTACCTGACTTGGAAAGCGCGCGCCTATGGGCTGAACACGCGTTTCATCGAACTGTCGGGCGAGATCAACCGCGAGATGCCGAAATACGTGGTCTCCAAACTGGTCACAGCGCTTAATGATGCAGGCAAGCCGCTTAAAGGTTCCAAGATCATGGTGCTCGGCATTGCGTATAAAAAGAACGTGGACGACATGCGTGAAAGCCCCTCGGTCGAGATAATGGAATTGATCGAGGCCAAAGGTGGCGTAGTGTCTTATTCGGACCCGCATGTGCCTGTTTTTCCGCAAATGCGCGAACACAGTTTTGATCTGTCTAGCGTTGATATCACGGCGCAAAGTATGGCCGATGTGGACGCGGTCATCTTGGCCACGGATCACGCAAAGTTCGATTACGATTTGGTCGCCAAACATGCTCCGCTCGTTATTGACAGCCGCGGCATCTACCGCGGCGGTGAAAAGCATATCATTAAGGCATAAACAGAAGGGGACTTGCGATGAAACGTTTCGGATTGATCGGAGCGGGCGGATATATTGCGCCTCGCCATATGAAAGCCATTATGGAGACAGGTAATACGTTGACCGCCGCAATGGATGTTAACGACTCTGTCGGAATCATGGACAGTCATTTTTCGGATGCCCAATTTTTCACTAAGTTCGAGCAGTTCGAGGGCTTCGCCGAGGACGAACGCCGGGCGGGCCGAGGGTTGGACTATGTGGCTATAGCCTCGCCCAACTTTCTACATAACGCCCACATGCGTTTTGCATTGCGAAATGGTGCCGACGCAATCTGCGAAAAGCCCCTGGTTCTGGAAGAGCAGGAAATTGACGATCTTCTGGCGATCGAAAAAGCAACTGGCCAAGAAGTGAATACGATTTTGCAACTGCGGTTGCATGATGCGATCATTGATCTGCGCGACCGCGTTGCCGCTGGGCCCAAAGATACCAAGCACGAAGTCGATCTGTCCTACGTCACATCGCGGGGCAACTGGTATCTTAAAAGTTGGAAAGGTGCCGCGGATCAATCGGGCGGCATCGCCACCAATATCGGCGTGCATTTCTACGATATGCTGCATTTTGTCTTTGGCGCGGTCCAGCAAAACGTCGTGCACTACACATCGCCCACTAAAGCGGCAGGCTATCTGGAATACGAGAACGCGCGCGTACGCTGGTTTCTCTCGATTGACGTGAATGACGTGCCACAAGCACGCCGCGATGAAGGGCAACGAACTTACCGCTCGATTACATGCGACGGTGAGGAGATCGAATTTTCGGGCGGATTTACCGACCTGCACACCCGCTCCTATCAGGAAATCCTAAAAGGAAACGGTTTTGGTCTCGAAGAAAATCGCGTGGCGATCAATACTGTGGCAAACATTCGCAATGGTGCGATCAACCTCAATGGGGGCGAGCAACACCCATTCCTGAAAGCCTTGCTGTGAATTATACCGCGCACGAGAGCGCTATTATCGACGAGGGTGCGCAGATCGGCGTGGGTTCGCGGGTATGGCATTTCGTGCATGTTTGTGCCGGGGCGCATATCGGTTCAGGCGTCTCTCTGGGTCAGAACGTTTTTGTCGGGAATAAGGCCGTCATCGGTGATGGCTGCAAAGTGCAAAACAACGTTTCGGTTTATGATAACGTGACCTTGGATGAGGGGGTTTTTTGTGGCCCCTCCATGGTTTTCACCAACGTCTACAATCCGCGCTCTTTGGTTGAGCGCAAGAGTGAGTACCGCGATACACGTGTGCGCAAAGGCGCCACGCTAGGGGCCAATTGCACCATTGTGTGCGGCGTCACCATCGGGGCCTATGCCTTTGTCGGCGCGGGCGCTGTGGTCAATCGGGACGTGCCTAATTTTGCTCTGGTTGTCGGCGTGCCCGGACACCAAATCGGCTGGATGAGCGCCTATGGCGAACAGCTTGATTTGCCGCTTGAGGGCACTGGTGAAGTAGATTGCTCGCATACTGGCGATCGCTATGTTTTATCAGGTATGACCCTCACCCGCTTGGAGGAAATCGCATGATCCCTTTTGTTGATTTGGCCGCGCAGCAAGATCGCTTGCGCACCGATATTGAAGCGGGCATCGCCCGTGTGCTCTCGCATGGCAAATACATCCTTGGCCCAGAAGTTGCAGAGTTGGAAGAAAAGCTCGCCGCGTTTGTGGGTGCCAAATACTGTATTACCTGCGCCAATGGCACGGACGCGCTGCAAATTGCTTTCATGGCGCTAGATTTGCAACCCGGTGACGAGATCATCACGCCTGCATTTAGCTATATAGCAACGGCAGAGGCGGCGGTGCTGCTGGGATTGAAACCTGTCTATGTAGATATTGATCCGGCGACTTTCTGCATGGATTCTGCGCTGCTGGAAGCAGCCATCACCGAGCGCACAAAGGTCATTTTGCCAGTCTCGCTCTATGGTCAATGCGCAGACTTTGATGTGATCAATGCGATCGCAAAAAAGCACGGTCTCAAAGTGATCGAAGATGCAGCCCAAAGTTTTGGGGCTTCCTATAAGGATCGCAAGTCGTGCAACGTGTCTGATATTGCCTGCACCAGCTTCTTCCCATCCAAACCACTGGGCTGTTACGGTGATGGCGGCGCGATGTTTACTAATGATGAAAACCTCGCGCATGCGCTACGCCAAGTTGCGCGTCACGGCCAAGCTGAGCGCTATCACCATGTGCGCGTCGGCGTAAACAGTCGCCTTGATACGCTGCAAGCCGCTATTTTGCTGCCAAAACTGGCAATCCTCGCTGACGAAGTGAAAGCGCGCAATACTGTCGCGGATATGTACCGCGTAGCGTTCGCAGACAGTAATGTAGCTCTGCCTCATATCGAAGCGCATAATGTGTCCGCTTGGGCGCAATTCACCATCCGTGTGGATCAGCGCAAAAAGGTGCAAGCGCATCTTAAAGACAAAGGTGTGCCGACGGCTGTGCATTACCCGATGCCGCTCAACAAACAGCCTGCGGTGGCCGATAACAGTCGCGCTGTGCCGCACGGCGATAGTGCTGCTGATGTGGTCATGAGCCTGCCCATGCATCCATATATGGATGAGAGCGCTGTCAGCTTGGTTGCGCGCACCGTTAAAGAGGCCCTCTTATGAAAAAGATTTTCACCGTCGTCGGCGCGCGCCCGCAGTTCATTAAAGCAGCGGCAGTCAGCCGCGCGATCCGCACTCATTTCTCAGACCAGCTATCCGAAAAGATTATCCATACCGGTCAGCATTTTGATGCCAACATGTCGGACGTCTTTTTCGAAGAGCTCGATATCCCCAAGCCGCACCGTAATTTAGAAATCGCTGGCGGCGGTCATGGTCAGATGACGGGCCGTATGTTGGAGGGGATCGAAACGCTTCTGATAGAAGAACGCCCTGATTGGGTTCTAATCTATGGTGACACAAACTCGACGCTGGCGGGTGCCCTTGCCGCAGCCAAGCTGCATATTCCGATTGCGCATGTGGAAGCCGGACTACGGTCTTACAATATGGGCATGCCCGAAGAGGTGAATCGCATTCTCTCGGACAGAATTTCTGAACTGCTTTTCTGCCCGACGCAGACGGCAGTGGACAACTTGGCAAGCGAAGGGCTCACCAAAGGCGTGCACTTGCCTGGAGATGTGATGTTCGATGTCGCGCTCTACTACAAAGACAAAGCGGCACGTGAAAGCACTGCGTTGTCAGACCTTGGCCTCACTCCGAAGGGTTTTGTTCTTGCCACCTGTCATCGGGCTGAAAACACCGATTATCCTGCGCGCCTAACATCTATTCTGGGCGCGCTTGGGCGCATTTCCAAAAGCCACCCTGTCGTTCTTCCGCTGCATCCACGCACCCGTGCTTTTGTGGGGAAGCTGGGATTGGAGGCTTTGTTAGAAGATCTGATCACCGTCGATCCGCTGTCTTTTACTGATATGCTCGCACTGGAACAGGCTTCAGCCGTTATTGTGACGGATAGCGGCGGCGTGCAAAAAGAAGCGTTCTTCTATGACGTTCCCTGCATCACCATGCGCGATGAGACCGAATGGGTTGAAACGGTAAACCTGGGCTGGAACCGGATTGTAGGCGCAGATGCAGAGCGGATTGTCACCGCCTTTGAAGAGATGGTGAAAACATCACTGGAAAGACCACAGGTTTCGCCGTATGGAAGCGGCGACGCAGCGGAACAAATTGCGGCCAAGTTGGTTTGAGCCAAAAGATACGGTCCGCTGAACGAGACGTGAAAGACAATGGAGCATTACAATGAAAGTACTCGTAACAGGTGGCTTGGGCCAAATCGGAAGCCACGTCGTTGAGATGTGTCTTGAGCGCGGCGACGATGTGGTCGCAGTGGATAACCTGACCACAGGGCGCATCGAACATCTGGTCGAGCACCCCAAGCTGCGCATCGTGCTGGAGACAATCACCGACAAAGATAAGATGACGGCGCTCTTTGAAGAGTTCAAACCAGACTCGGTCGTGCACACGGCAGCGTCCTATAAAGACCCAGATGACTGGTACAACGACACGCTGACAAACTGTGTCGGCGGCGCGCTCATGGTCAACCTGTCCAAGCAAGTCGGTGTCAAACGCTTCGTCTATTTCCAGACAGCGCTGTGCTACGGTCTTGAGCCAGAGCATAGCCCGATCCCGCTCAGTCATGCGCGCAACCCCGCAGGTTCGAGCTATGCTATTTCCAAGACCACGAACGAGTATTATCTTGAGCATTCGGGTTTGGATTTCGTGACCTTCCGTCTGGCCAACGTAGTTGGACCGCGCAACGTGGCCGGTCCTCTGCCGATCTTCTTCCAGCGTCTGAAAGACGGCAAGAAGTGCTTTGTCACTGAAGCGCGCCGCGATTTCGTTTTTGTCAAAGACCTTGCACGCACAGTGGTTAAAGCCATCGACGGCACGGGCCACGGCGCCTATCACTTCTCGTCCGGCACAGATATTGCGATCAAAGAGCTGTATGACGCGGTCGTCACCGCCATGGGTTTCAACGAAGAGCCCGATGTCGAAGTGCGCCCGCTGGGCCCTGACGATGTGGCATCCATCTTGCTCGATCCTTCCAAGACATTTGAGGACTTCGGCGCGATCGAATTCACTCCGCTGCAAGAATTCGTCACCTCGGCGATCGATTATTATAAAGAGCACGGCACGCTGGGCGAGTACACGCATCTGCGTTTTGAAGAAGACGAAAAAGCCAAAGCATAAGGGGCCAGCGCCATGCGTATTTTGATCACAGGCGGGGCGGGCTGTCTCGGCTCGAACCTAATTGAGCATTGGTTGCCTGCGGGCCACGAGATTTGCGTTCTGGACAACTTCGCGACAGGTAAGCGCGAAGTTGTACCAAATGTGGCAGGTCTGAGTGTGCGTGAAGGATCGATCAGCGACAAAGCGTTTGTGGATGCAGAGTTTGCAGCGTTCAAACCGGACGTCGTGATTCACGCGGCGGCGGCGTACAAAGACCCCGAAGACTGGGCCGAAGACGCAGCCACGAACGTGATTGGCTCGATCTACGTGGCACGCGCGTCCGAAGAGGTGGGGGCTAAGCGTCTGATCAATTTCCAGACTGCGCTGTGTTATGGTCGCCCCGATGCGCTGCCTATTCCCGCGGATCACCGTACGGCACCGTTCACCAGCTACGGTATTTCCAAGACTGCAGGCGAAGCGTTCATGCACATGTCGACTGTGCCCACACTTAGCCTGCGCATTGCCAATGTGACTGGCCCGCGTCTGGCTATCGGTCCAATCCCGACGTTCTATAAACGCCTCAAAGAGGGCAAGGGCTGTTTCTGCTCTGACACCTCGCGCGATTTTCTGGACATGCAGGACTTTATCGCCTTCATGGATATGGCCATCATCGAGGGTGCGCCGACAGGGGCCTATAACGTCTCAACGGGTGATCCGCATAAAGTCAAAGACATCTTCGATGCGGTCTGCGCGTATCTAGCGCTTGGCGATGTGGACGTGCCAATCGTGCCACCCGGCGACGACGATGTGCCTGCCGTCTATCTGGACGCTTCCAAAACAGAGGCGGATTTCGGCTGGAAAGCCGCAATTAGTTTCGACGAGATGATCGCACGCCAACTTAAGTGGTACGACACTTATGGCATTTCCGACGTCTTCTCCCATCTCAAAGCACAAGACTGAAAAGAGGCCCCTCAATGAGCAGCAACGCGACCTTCAAAGGTCAAAACATTTTGGTGGTTGGCGGTGCTGGCTTTATCGGCTCCAACTTGGTGCATCAGCTTTTAGAGCATGACCCGCGCGAGATCGTGGTCGTGGACAATTTGATCTCGTCGGATCAATCTAACATCCCGCAAGACGCGCGTGTGCGCTTCGTTTATGGCTCGATCACGAATGATAGTATTCTGGCCGCTTTACCCGACGATCTGGATTATGCGTTCCATTTGGCGTGCTTTCACGGCAATCAGTCATCCATCGCGGATCCGATTGCGGATCATGACAACAACACCTTCACCACGCTAAAGCTGTTTGAACGTCTCAAAGAGATTAAGACCCTCAAGAAGGTGGTCTATGCCGCAGCTGCCTGCGCTGTGGCTGAGAAAACCTACGGCGAAGCGGAAGCCACGACGGAAGATCAGCCAATCTCGCTGTTCCATGACAGTCCCTATTCGATCTCCAAGATCATTGGCGAGCTATATGGCAACTTTTACTATCAGCAGCACGGTCTGCCGTTTGTGAAAGCACGGTTTTCCAATGCCTATGGTCCACGTGAAATTCTCGGGGCAGGGCAATGGCGCGGCACGGTCCACACGGTGTGGCGCAATGTGACGCCCACATTTATCTGGCGCGCCTTGAGCGGTGAAGCGCTGCCACTGGACAATGGTGGCACGACCAGCCGCGATTTCATCTTTGTCGAAGATATGGCGCGCGGTTTGCAAGCCTGCGCACTCAAGGGCGGTGCGGGCGAGACGTATAATCTGGCCACTGGCGCAGAGACCACGATCCGCGAGCTGGCCGAACTGATCAATGAATTCACGGGTAACAAAACCCCGATTGATTTAAAACCTGCACGGACATGGGACAAGTCGGGCAATCGTTTTGCGGCGACTGACAAAGCGCGCGAAGAACTGGGATTTGAAGCGCAGGTCGATGTGCGTACCGGCATCCAGCGCACCGTAGAGTGGACAATGGAAAACCGCGCGCGGATCACGGCTTGCATGGATAAGCACGGCAAGCTGATGGCGCAAGCACAGGCTTGATGGGCCTGTAAACACGACCACCGGAGGGCAAGCGATGTGTGGAATTTTTGGCTTCGTTGAAGCGGGCCCACGGGCAAAAGCGGCTTCACTGGCAGATCTCGAAGAGGGCATGTCCCGTATCCGCCACCGCGGCCCTGACGGCGAGGGCACATGGGTGTCAGACAATGGCCAAGTGGGGCTGTCCCACGTGCGCCTGTCAATCATTGATCTAAGCGAGAGCGCGGCGCAGCCGATGGCATCGGACGATGGCCGCTATGTGATGACCTACAATGGCGAGGTTTATAACTACATTGAGCTGCGCGCCGAACTGGGCGCGCATCGTTTCAACACTTCATCTGACAGCGAAGTCATCCTACGCGCGTTCGAAACATGGGGAGCTGACTGCGTGCGCCGTCTGCGAGGTATGTTTGCCTTTGCGATCTGGGATAAGCTTGAGCAGCGTATGTTCGTTGCGCGCGACCGCTTTGGCATCAAGCCGTTCTACTGGTCGCAAGAGGGCGGGCACTTTCATTTTGGCTCTGAAGTCAAAGCCCTGCTGCCCTTTCTTTCGGAACGTTCGGTAAATGCGCCGGGTTTGGCGGACTATTTCACGTTTCAATTCTGTTTGGGTGATAAGACTCTTACCCAACACGTACAGCAATTACCCCCAGCCCATTACGGCTGGGTTAACCCGGGTAAAGAGCTACAGATTGAGCGCTATTGGGAGGTCCAGTACGAGATCGACCGCTCCCATGATGAGGCTTGGTTCGAAGAGAGACTGCGCGAGTTACTCCATGACAGCGTTGATGTGCATATGCGCGCGGATGTAGAAGTTGGTGCCTATGTTTCTGGTGGTGTGGACTCAAGCCTTTTAGCCACGATGGGCCGCGCCACGCGTCCCGAAGATCCATTCAAGATTTTTAATGGGCGTTTCACCGACAACAACTATATCTATGACGAAAGCCGTTTTGCCCGTGACCTCGCCGAAGCGAATGACATGGACCTTTATGTGCGAGATATTACCGAAGCGGATTTTGTTGACACCCTGCCATCTGTTATCTGGCACCTTGATCAACCAATCGCAGGCCCGGGTTCTTTTCCCCAATACATGGTCAGCCAGGAGGTGAGCAAACACATCAAAGTGGTGCTTGGCGGGCAAGGTGGTGACGAAATATTTGGCGGCTACGCACGCTACATGGTCGGATACCTTGAGCAGTGCTTGAAAGGCGCGCTCGGAGGCTCACTAAACGATGGCACGTATGATGTACCCTTTGGTTCGATGCTCGACAACCTCACCGTACTTGAGCAGTACAAGCCGCTCATGCGCGAGGTTTGGTCCAAAGGACTTTTCGGCGAACGTGATGATCGTTACTGGCGGATTGTGAACCGCGCAAATACGTTTTCTGAGATCATCGTGCCAGAATGCCTCGAGCAGGAAAGCACGCGCGAAGAGTTCAAGTCGATCTTTTGGGGCGACAATCTTGGCCCTGATGACTACCTTAATTCAATGACGCATTTCGATTTCAAGACGCTTTTGCCAGCATTGCTGCAAGTCGAGGACCGGATGAGTATGGCGCATGGCGTTGAATCCCGCGTTCCCTTCCTTGATCACCCACTCATTGAATTTGCCGCGACAATTCCGGCAAATATTAAGTTCAAGGATGGGTCTCTAAAACGCATGCTAAAAGAAGTTTTTTCACCTGAATTGCCAAGTTCAATCAATGAGCGCAAAGATAAGATGGGCTTCCCCGTGCCTTTGAATGATTGGCTACGCCAAGGTGGGCCTGCCCGGGACATGGTGGGCGACATTATGGGATCAAGCCGGGCGCAGACACGTAGCTACCTTGGCGATGGATTTACATTGGACAAAGTCCTTGACGGACAAAGCGCATATGGACGAAATCTTTGGGCCCTGTTGGGACTGGAGTTATGGCACCAGAAGTTTATCGACGTCTAAATTGTGGCACAGAAATTTTGAGGAATAACATGAGCGAAAATGTCGATTTAGAAAACTCAGCATTTTGGACTGAGCTTTGTGGCAGTCATTTGGCCAAAAGCATCGGAATCGAAGACCATTCCGAAGCCAGCCTTGCCAAGTTTGACGCCTGGTATTTGGACTTCTATCCGTATCTGGAAAAGCACATTCCCGGGGCCGAAGTGGATGGCAAAGACGTGCTTGAAATTGGTCTTGGCTACGGCACGATCAGTTCAATTTTCATGCGCAATGGTGCACGCTACACGGGGCTTGATATTGCACCGGGCCCCGTTGAGATGAGCCATAACCGGTCAAATATCTTGCAAGTTGAAGCGAATGCATTGCAAGGCTCTGCCAAAGATATTCCATTCCCCGATGAAAGCTTTGACTTCGTGGTCTCGATCGGGTGTCTCCACCATACTGGTGATTTGCCCAAGTCACTCAGCGAAGTCTACCGCGTGCTTCGCCCCGGTGGATCTGCCCATATTATGGTCTATAATGCGCTGTCCTATCGGCAAGTTTTTGAGAAGCCCTTTACCTCTGCTCGGAGGTATTTTTCGCCAGTTCAAAAAATGAACCTCACGTCCGTGGATGATGCGAGGTACGACGCGAATGAAGATGGTTCAACGGCCCCTGAAACCGCATTCGTATCTCCCAAAGAACTACGCTGGCTTCTTAGAGATTTCTCATCTGTATCTGTCACTCCAGAGAATATTGGAAAAGAGTATTTTTTCCGCATAATGTCGCGAGAGCGCTTTCTGAAATGGGGCCATAGGTTTGGTTTGGACCTATATGCCCACGCCAAGAAATGATCTGTCGATGAAGCCATTTCAGATTTTAACACGGCATATGCTGGACGAGTATTTATCCCGGGACACGGTTTCGGCATTGCTGGACAGTCACTCCGGGGCGCAGGACGAGGCACTGACCTGCCAAAAATGGTTGCGCGACACGCCGCCCAAGCGGCTTGTGTTCGAGCAACTCTATGGTGATTTACTGTCAGACGGCCCCCGGATGCGCATATTGGATATCGGGGGTGGTATAACTGCTTTGTCTTCGGTTCTGGCAAAACGCCATGACTACCATCTTGTGGATTTGATGGCGCATGACGACATGCATGCGGCAAAAGCGATAGAAGACAGGGCTGGACGCGCCTTCATTCATCAGTCAGATTGGTACGAGTTTTTGCCAAAAGGGAATTTTGACGTGGTGATTGCAAATGACATCTTCCCGAATGTCGATCAGCGGCTCGCGTTATTTGTGGAACGGTTTACCTCCTGTTCGACCCAAGTGCGCATGTCACTGACATATTACAACACACCACGGTTTTATCTGACACGCCGCGTAGACGCCGAAGAATACCTCTGCCTTCTGGCTTGGGGCGGGCGAGAAACATTCACCGCGATCGAGCCCTATTTGTCCCCGAAGTATAGTTCTGAGGCAGCAAATATGCAAACCGATGTGACGTCCGTCTATCCGAACGGGCGCCACGTCGCTTTGGTTGCGCTTCAATCACAGCCATAACGTCACTAATAGCTTAGAAAACTTATATGATGTCCTCAGACTCTACAGAAAAATTCCGCATGACCTTTTTCGGCGATTCTATTTGCGTGGGTCAGGGTGTGTCGATTTATAATGGATGGGTCACACGCCTGGCGCGCGATATTGATGCCTGGGTCAAAGATTACGGCTATGAAGGGCTCGTGACCAATGCTTCGGTGAACGGGCGCACGACGCGTCAGGCTCTTGAGGATATGCCTTATCAGGTCCAATCACACGGCGCGGATGTGTTGTTACTTCAGTTTGGACTAAATGATTGCAATTATTGGGCCTCTGACAAAGGGGTCCCACGGGTCAGCCGCGCGGCATTTATTGCAAACCTGCAAGAGATCATCGAACGTGGTCGCCGGTCTGGCGCGCGCGCCTTCGTTTTGAACAATAACCATCCGACGTCTCGTACGGATATCATCCTGCCAAATACCTCGATCACCTATGAGGATAGCAATCGGTCCTATAATCAGGCAGTGCGTGACATTGCGCATACGGCTGGGGCAGATGTCTTCTTTATCGACGTGGAAAAGGTTTTCCTTGAAGAGTTGAAGAAGGGCGGATGCGCTGCTGATTTCCTGTTGGAAGATGGGCTGCATTTGGGCGCACGCGGCCATGCACTATATTATGAAAAAGTGGCCCCTGAAATCAAAGTTGTCATTGAAGGGTTGCTCGCTTGATTGAAGAAACGGATTCAATATCTCAGTACTGTTTCGACTTGTCCGAGGCTCGATATAAGCGTCCAAAAACTCTAAGACGCAAAGTGCGCGTCTTATTTTTAGCCGATGACAGACACCCTGCCGGCGTTGTTAAAGACCACATTCAAAGTGTTTGTGACATGCCCGGCCATTCGATCACAATGGTTAATCCAATCCATGACGCCCTCGAAAATCTGCCGGTGTCTCGCCCTGACGTTATTGTCATTCACTACTCAATTTATATTTTAAGCGAATACTACCTGCCACGAATCTGGGAATATTTCATCCTCAAATGCCGGATCCCGATCGTTCAAATTATCCAGGATGAATATCGCCATGTCATCCAGATGCAAAAGCAAATGGAGCGCTTGGGCGCGCGCGCTATCTTGTCTTCGATTTCGCAGAAAAACTTGCCGTTGGTTTACAACCAGCCTGAGATTGAGGGGGTCTTTTTTTATAGCTGTTTGCCAGGCTACATTTCAAACCGCCTGCTAAAACAACAGACCATTCCTATAGCAGACCGACCTTTGGACGTTGTCTATCGAGGCCGCCAGTTGATCTATAGCTTAGGCCGTCTCGCGCAAAAAAAATCGCAAATCGGCGCTGGTTTTAAGAAACTCGCCAGAGATGATGCACTAAAGCTAGATATCGAATGGGATGAAGACAGCCGCATCTATGGCAAAAGCTGGGATGACTTTTTACAAAGCGGGCGTGCAACGTTGGGAGTAGAGGGCGGAGCAACTATTTTTGATTTTGAGGGCAATCTTGATACCTTTGTCGAAACCTATCAAGCGGCCCATCCGTCTGCTGGATTTGAGGAGATTTGGGAAAACGTCCTGCAGCCCTTTGAAGGGAATGTGAAACACGCCACAATCACTCCGAAGCTGCTTGAGGCAATTGCCGCAAAGACAGCTTTGATTCTTTATCCAGGAGCCTATCGAGGCGTCTTACAACCCGATAAACACTATATTCCCTTGATGGAAGATGGCTCCAATTACCCGCAGGTTCTCAACCACCTCAGGGATGCAGAATACTTACAAAACCTCGTGGACAGCGCCTATGAGGATATCATGAATAGACCCGAGCTGCGTACCCAGTTTTATTCAGAGCAGCTTGCGAAAATAGTGGAAAATGTGGACTGGCAAGAGCGCAAAAAGGTTAGTGCCATCCACCGTTTGAAAGATTTTGTGCGCTACGAGGGGGTAAAGCTCAAAGCACGGCGGGACAAAATATCTGAAGAAAACACACAATCCGCTTGAGGCTTAGAATGGAGAGCCTATAGATAGGGTACTTCCACACACGCAGCAATTTAGCGCTGTGAAAATCCGCGTATGGAGATCCTTTTACCATGTTAGTTTGCCCTGATTGCGCAGTTTATAATTTGCCCCAGAAAACCGGCACTTGTGCAGCCTGCGGATGGAAATCTGGTCAGATCAACGGCATGGATGATTTTCTCAGCACCGCTGATCGGAAAAGCGGTCTGTTCGAAGGCTATAGTCAGAACTACGAAGGCCTTGCCCAGAAAAACCTTGAGAAAAGCAATATTGACCGGCGCTTCCTGCGTAATCAGGCCAAGAATTTACTACGCTATATTCCAGACGTAAAAAACAAGCATGTCTGTGATGTTGGAATTGGTCAGGGATTTTTCTGTGAAGAGGCCCTTGCTGCTGGAGCCGAGAAGATCACAGCTATGGATGTTGCTGTATCCTTTCTCGCGCGATTGGTTATGCGGCCCGTAGATATTGTTGTGATCGGGCGCAAGGCCGTAGATGTAGCAACCGAGTTACACAACTATCAAGGTGCTAACAGAACATGAATAATAAGGCTGATAGCACGCAAACAGGCACCATAGGACATGTTCTATTGGCCCCCTATCGTGAAATTCTTGCACATCGTAAAGTATTAACTGCTTCCGTGATGCAGGTGACGCGCGCGCGCTATGCAGGTTCTGTGCTGGGTTTAGCCTGGCTTGTGATAGGTCCATGTATCCTGCTGGGGCTTTACGCCATCCTCTATTCTTTCATCTTCCGTGTTAAGCCGATCAATCTGTCCCTGATTGATTATATCTTCTATATTTTTTCCGGCCTCGTTCCTTTCATCGCATTTGGTCAAGCGCTCAGTGCAGGGACGATTTCATTGTCCAATGATCGGGCGCTGTTGCTCAATCTAATTTTCCCCGCCGAGTTGATCCCAGCACGTGAAGTTTTCTCTGCTGGCACGTTCCTACTTGTCGGCGGCGGGATCATCTTGTGTTCCAAAGTTCTGATGGGCGAAGTGTATCTCGCTTGGCTTCTTCTACCTGCCATTGTCGGTCTTTTAACCATGATGACATTGGGGCTCGTCTGGGGCTTGTCCCTGGCCAATCTCGTCCTCAAGGACACCCAGCAGATGGTTGGCTATATTGTTATCATTTTGCTGATTTCCAGCCCTATCGCCTACACTCCGGACATGGTCCCTGCAGCCTTTCAAATCCTGCTCTACGTCAATCCATTTGCCTATTATGTTCAGGCGTTCCAGTCGATCCTTGTCTTGGGGCAAGTCCCAGCTTGGCCTATTTTGATCGGGTGCGTCTGCTTCGCAGTACTGTCGTTCCACGGTTTCTTTCACTTCTTCACTATCGGGAAACGGATCATTGCAGATCACATCTAAGCATACCGTCATGCATGACGAGACGTCTGATGACAGTGCAAATGCTGTCATCACGGCGCGAGGACTTTACAAAGAGTATTCCCTGTTCCCAAGCCCCACCGCACAATTGTCGGATATGCTGGGATTGCATCGGCTGCGGTTTCGCAAGAAACCAGAGTACCCTAAACACACGGCCTTGAGATCAATCGACCTCACGATCCATGAGGGAGAAAAAATCGGTATTATCGGGCGCAATGGTTCTGGAAAAACAACGCTGCTCAAACTTATCAGCCGGAACACTACACCAACCGGTGGCGTATTGAATGTACAGGGCAATGTGCAAGCTTTGATGCAGGTTGGATTGGGGTTTCACCCGGAATTTACTGGACGCGCAAACATCAATGCGGCTCTCATATATCAAAACTACTCACCCGCCGAACGAAAAGCCGTCGAAGACGATATTATCGACTTTTGTGAGCTCGGGGATTTTATTGATCAACCCCTGAAAACATACTCGCTTGGCATGCAAGCGCGTATTCAGTTTGCCTGCGCGACCGCGATCAAGCCCGAAATCCTGATTGTTGATGAAATTTTGGGGGCAGGGGATGCGTATTTCTCCGTCAAATCCTCCAATCGCATGGAGAAACTGACGCAAACCGGCTGTACGCTTTTGCTTGTGTCCCATTCGATGACCCAGATTTTACAGTTTTGTGATCGTTGTATCTGGATCGACAACGGGATCGTTCTGCGAGATGGGCCCGCCAAAAACGTCATCGTTGAATATGAAGCTTATATGTATAAGCTTTCGAAAGGTCTTGATCCCAACCACCCCGATAGTAGCAAGAATGCCGAACAGGATATGCCTGATTGGTACGTTGACACGGTCGCCGACTTTATGGAGGCGAAAACCTCCGAGAAAACGCCCTCTGAACCAGAGGAAGATAATACCAGTTGGCTTAATGACGATCGCATTCGCATTACCAATGCGGCTCTTTTAGACAGTAACAATATCCCGCGGATGGCATTTTCGAACGCGGATACGCTGCGCTTTGAGATGACGATCGAAGCAACACAACCTGGCACATATGATTGCTGGTTCGTAGTTCTCTTATACACGCAGGACGGCAAACCCTTGTGTCGCCACGTGTCATCTAAACAGGTCTATAATCTTGAAACAGGCGATCGGCGGACAGTTTCTTTGTCCTATGATGATGTGTTGCTTGGAAAAGGCGAATACCACGCCACTGTTGCAGTTTATCGAGACTGGAAACCTGCAGATCGCAGCGGTGCCAATTGGTATGAAATTTTGAACCGTTCTATTGAGTTCTTTATTGCAACAGATACAGAGTATGATCCGTCTGTTTTTGCCCACCCCGCACGCTGGGAATTACCCCGCGAAGAGACCGAACCAGACCATTCCTGAACAACCGCTAAATTTGCGCTATACTTACGCCACAGACTATTGAAACAGACAAGTTGGACGCCTCATGGGAAACGCTACGCTGGAGGCTATCCAAGCCCATATATTAGATACGTATAATATGGACGAGCATCCAGAAGCTCTTTTTATTCTGGGAGCACCACGAACTGGCAGCACCTTGCTTTACCAGATGATCGTATCTTGCTTTGATTTGCCTTTCTTGAGCAACATGACAAACGATATGCTGGCAGATGTGCCTATTGTTGGAGTGGCTCTGCAAAAGAGCATGCAAACACCCATCAGCTTTCACAGCAAGTACGGCAAAACCAATCACCCTCAAGAGCCCTCGGAAGCATCAGCCGTCATGATGCAATGGTTCGAGAGCGGGCATCCAAGCCAAAGCGTCGCTACCGACTTTAAGTCCGAGACAGAACAACATATGCAGCGGACTTTTGCAGCAAGCCTGCGCCTGTTCAAGGCACCACTTGTAATCAAGAATGCTTGGAATTGCTATCGAATTCAGGCCATCACCAAGGTGCTTCCAAAAGCTAAATTTATCTGGATCTGTCGAGATATCAGGGCCTCGGCATTATCTGATCTGAACGCACGTCAGACTACCAAACACGACCTTAACATCTGGAATTCTGCGACACCTTCAAATTACAAATATCTCCTAAAGCGCCCTGTTCACGAACAAGTCGTTGAGAACCAGTTCGAGATGAACACTGCCATAAAAACTGGCCTGAAGAGTCATGCGAAAAATGGCTGGGTAAAGTTATTTTACGAAGATGTTATCTCTGATCCTGACGCCGCTCTGGCGCAAATAGCAGGGCTTTTGCAACGCTCGTTGGTTCGTGATCCACACAACATCACTGTTTCTGCGCCCCGCACGCACTTGGAAGTCGATGCGTTTGGAGAGCAAATAACATCATATGTTGCAGAACACGAAAAAAGACTGGCTGAGTATATGTTTGGATAAATCAGGAATTTGGGAACTTTACCTATTGACCTGAACTCCATCCAGTAAATTTCTCTCAACAATTTGTCGGCATAAGGCCGCGCTATATTTCCGATACCTGAGGTGCCCCTAGATTTGTAGACGCTTTGCTTGGTAATTTTGGAAGCAAGGAGAGACGGACATGAACAAGGGAATTCGGTTTACGGATGAGTTTAAGCGGGACGCTGTGGCGCAGGTTGTTGAGCGTGGTTACGCGGTCAGCGAGGTGGCAGAACGGCTCGGGATCAGTACCAAGTCGCTTTACACGTGGAAGTCTCAGTTCTCTAAGTCGCTGCGTGTCAGGGCAGAGACGTCAGAACAGGCTGCTGAAATCAAACGATTGAAGCGGGAGTTGGGGCGGGTGACCGAGGAGCGCAACATCTTAAAAAAGGCGACCGCGTACTTCGCGCGAGAGTCTCAGTGAGGTACGCGTTTATTGAGGCTCATCGGACGGAGTTTTCGGTGCGTTCAATGTGCCGGGTGCTGATGGTGCATTTCAGCGGGTATTATGCATGGCTTAAAGAACCGTTAAGCCAACGTGCGCAGGAAGACATGCGCCAAACCGATCTGATCCAGCAGGCTTGGGCTGACAGCAGCAAGGTCTACGGCTACCGCAAATTACACGATGATCTTTTGGATCAAGGTGAGATCTGTTCTGAGAACCGTGTGGCACGTTTGGCCAGCCTTGCAGGTATCACAGCACAAATTGGCTACAAACGCCGCCCTGGTCGATATGGCGGCAAGCCTGCGGTCGTCGCCGACAACACGCTGGATCGACAGTTTGAGGTGGATGCTTGTTTTCAAGGGGAACACACGGTCACGCGCCTTGCGGGCATAGCGCGGCTTACGCTTCTTCTGGCGCTCAGGCAGGTACCGGCCAAGTTCCTGAGACTGGCCGCTTTGAGAATAGACGTATTGATAGATGGTCTCGTGGCAAATCCGGTACGGCGCACGTGGTTCAATCCTCAGCCGCCCAGCGATCTGTTCGGGTGACCAGCCGGTCTTCAACTTGGCAATCACTTCCTTGCGCAAATCCTCGTGCTGTTCCAGCTTGCGGCGCTTCATGTAACGCCGATCCACCAGCGTCTGCGCTGTCACATGCCAATAGCCATCAGCCTGCGGAACGTCCTCGTCATACCACCAGTTGCGCTTGATCTCACGGTGGATCGTAGAGTGGTCACGGCCAAGCACCTCAGCGATCTTTGTCTTCGTGGCTTTCGCCTGAAGCATCGTCGCCAAGATTCTACGTTCATCCAGGTTCATTTTGCGGTAGGGTCGTCTCATCACATCCTCCTGATCTGCATCAGAAATTTATCTAGTGATGCAATCCAAAATGGAATGTGCCCGCTACACATCACAAATTTGCATAAGGTTCATTATGTTAAATATCGACTTTGCCGTTCAACTTTACGTAAGAACCTCGTCGTTGGGTCAGAATCGCAAAACTATTCTGCTCAAATAGTATGACAAGCGCCGCTACAAACGACGTAATCGCATCGAGCGAATGTCGGCAGGCTCAAAGTTTAGCGTCGTGTCGTCACACGCTACGACAGATCACCAACCGTCTTCCTCTCCGCAATCGCCCTCGCCGCAACCGTCATCTTTTGGTTATGAGACCTGACCCTAAGCTAAAAGAAGATGTCGCAACCTAACTTGAATTCACATTTTCCAAACGTGGCTCACTCCTTCGTAATCTGTTTCAGATACTCCCCGTAGGAATTCTTGGCAAACCGTCCTGCCCGCTCCAACAATTGCCCGCCGCTGATCCAGCTGTTCACGTACGCCACTTCGTCTGGGCTGCCCGACTGCAATCCTTGACGGTTGTGTAACGTGCGCACAAAATTCCTCGCGTCCAGAAGGCTGGCGTGCGTTCCGGTATCTAGCCACGCATAACCGCGCCCCATGCGTTCAACCGCTAATTCCCCACTTTGTAGATAGCTTTCGAGCAGCGATGTGATCTCTAACTCGCCACGTTCGGACGGCGTGACTTTGGCGGCCCGAGCAGGGGCTGTGCCGTCCAGAAAATAGAGGCCAGTGACCGCGTAATTTGACGGTGGGACTTTCGGCTTTTCAATGATCGCGCGCCCTTCATCGTCAAAATCAACTACTCCATACCGCTCGGGATCAGACACGTGATACCCAAACACCACGCCGCCTGCTGTGTTCTGATCTGCTGATTTTAGCATTTCAGGCAGGCCGTGCCCAAAGAAGATGTTGTCTCCCAGCACCATCGCACTTGGCGCCCTGTCCAGAAATTCCTCAGCCAAAATATAGGCTTGCGCAAGGCCATCGGGGCTTGGCTGCACGATATAGGTCAGCGAAATCCCCCATTGGCTACCATCGCCCAAAGTGCGCTTAAACTGGTCTTGGTCTTGCGGCGTGGTAATCAATGCAATTTCGCGAATGCCGGCCAGCATCAGCACTGTCAAAGGATAGTAGATCATTGGCTTGTCGTAGATTGGCAAAAGTTGTTTTGAGATACCAATGGTGATCGGGTAAAGTCGGGCGCCCGACCCACCTGCAAGTATGATGCCTTTTCGGCCTGTCTCGGTCTGTGTCACATTAAATCTCCAGCTCAAGTTCATTTAACACATCGGTAAGGCTGACCCGCCAGTCGGGGCGCGCTATCTCGAAAGTGCGTGTTGTGGTTGTGCAATCCATTCGCGAATTGGCTGGGCGTTTCGCGGGTGTGGGGTAATCACTCGACGGGATTGGCGTGACCATGCATTCGACCTTCGCCTGTTTGAAAATTTCGATGGCGAAGTCGGCCCAGCTCACATCAGGCGTGCCGCTGAAATGATATGAGCCTACTTTGGTCTTGTTCTCCGCCAGATCCTTGGCAATTTTCAAACACGCCACAGCAATATCTGCCGCAGCCGTTGGTCCGCCGATCTGGTCGCCAACAATGGTCAGCACATCGCGATCCCGACCCAGCCGCAGCATCGTTTTAACGAAGTTGTTGCCGTGGGCGGAAAAAACCCAAGATGTGCGCAAGATCGCAAACCGACCGTGGGCGGCGCAGACCGCAGTTTCGCCCGCCAATTTTGTGCGCCCATAAGCCCCGACGGGCGCTGGCGCATCATGCGGCGACCATGGGTCATCGCCCTGCCCGTCAAAAACATAATCGGTTGAGATCGTCACAAACGGAATATCCAAGGCGGCACACGCCTGTGCCATGGCGGCGGGTGCGTCCGCATTCACTTGGTGCGCAACGGCTTCTTCGTCTTCCGCACGATCTACCGCAGTATAAGCCGCAGCATTTATCACAGCGTCGGGTGCGTGATGCTCAACCGCGCGACGACAGGCCTCAACATCGGTTAGATCGACATCATCGCGCCCCAAAGCCACGACATCCGCCGCACGTTGTAATTCACATGCGACTTGGCCTGTTTTACCA
>Ga0228672_1000308_pt1 | contig 27144 bp, 25 predicted proteins | sample 90DmetaG_FD_182788 | JGI IMG/M metagenome (GOLD analysis project Ga0228672, IMG submission 182788) | Seawater microbial communities from Monterey Bay, California, United States - 90D | ecosystem: Environmental > Aquatic > Marine > Coastal | place: USA: California | collected 2016-11-08 | reverse complement strand
ATTTAGAAACTCAGATATGGCAACACAACCGGTCATTGAGGAATATGCTAAAAGCAGTAGTGGATACAATGTATCTCTTTTTGACCCGAGATATCCTCAAATTCACAGATTTAAATATCAAAATAATTTGTGTGGGGGTCGTATCAATTTAATGGCTTGGGAAGCAGATAAAAAAGCAGCGTTAGACGCGATGGTAGATGATGTTTCAACGAGAGGTCTGGTTATAGAAAGTTTAATAACGGAATTAAAGATTACCGATAACAGTCAAAAAAATTGGTTATATTCGAGTAGCAATAGCACTGAAGTAAGCAATTTAATCGATTTTTTACAGAAGAACCGAGTTCATGGGGTGGTTGCGGTTGAGGTTAAAGAATTTGTAGTGGAGTTTTTGAATATCATTGAAGAAATTCCAACTGCAAAATTTAGAAGATATGAAGAGTTAATGGAATTAATGAAAGATAATCCTTTTGTTTTACTTGAAGATTGTATACAGCAAAATGGTCTTGATATTGCGAATTATCAGCAACTATATGACCATACTTTACCACAGTCTTGTAAAAATAGACTTGATAATTTAGGAAGTGATTTTCAAGACCAACCTCTTAATACAGGTAATGCAGCTGTTGCTAATGTGGACTATTATAGTGTGGAAATTACTACCAACCCAGACTTTAATTTAGATGGTATACCAGATTCAGATGCAGAAGTTTATAATGCTTACAAAAATAAATTCACTGATTTAGCATCCGGTAATAAAGACGATTTTCAATTTAGTTGTAATATCCCTTTTAACACTAATAATAAAGCAGATATAAGCTGGACTTTTTCTCCATACTATTCAGTTGATGCTACTACTTGGAACTCTAATAATCCTTTAGCTGCCATAATAGAAATAATAGCTTGGGGAGATGTTATATTTAGTGATCTTGTTTCAGATGATGGGGCAATTATGATTTCTGCTTTTACACCCCAATATTGGATAGGCTCTACAATTCAAACATTCCGAACTAAATCTCAACCATTTTCAGGAAATCGTCAATGGGGTTATCTTACAAATCAAAATGGAAATTTAGAATTATATGCAAGAGCTGTCGATGTTGCAAGAGTTGATGATTTAACATTATTTGGGCCAGGGACTGACGAATGTAAAGAGGAAACATATTATAATATTGGAGATGCAACATGGTCTAATTTACAAGAAGAAATTAAATATTGGGTGAATGCTTATAACGGGAAAGCTTCTGTTGTTCCTAAAACTGCTGTTCATTTCGATAAAAATAAATTGAAAGAGTTATTAGAAAGTAATGACACCATTAACCAAATCAATTGTAATTAAATTAATTATGAGAAATTATACTTTATTAAAAATCATATTAGCGCCAATAGCATGTGTACTTATTATTTTAAGTACACAATTTGGTATAGAGTACTACCCATTATCTTTCGGTTTAGTTATAGGTTTTATAAATTGGAATAATCATAAATATGGTTTACTTATTGGAATTATTTTAAGTTTATTAGCCTCATATATTTCATTTTTTATTGCTTACTTCTCAGTTTATTTATTATTTGAGGTATTTAAACTTTTTTTAGGACAAGATAATGGAGGAGTAGCTGCTTTAATGGTTTCATCTTTTATTCTTTCTCCATTATTAGTGTTTTTTCTATATAAATTTGTTTTTAATTATTCACTAACTAAAATAGCAAAATATATAATTCTCTTTGCAGTATTTTTTTTAATTATTATTTCATATTTATTTTATCAATTATCTAATTATTATATTATTAAGCTTATTAAAAACATCAGATTAGATCATTATACAATTTGGCAAATTGTTATGGCATTGGCAATTCAATTATTAATTCATCAAAAAGTAATTTGGAAAAAACAAAAACTTGAATAAACAAACCCCATCCAGCCCCTAAAATAACAGTAAAGTACAAACCAGAAACTTGTTGCTTTGCTGTTATTTATTGCTAGACTGAAAACCAAACTATTTAACCGTAATATGAAAATTGTGAAAAAGAAACTCAGATATGGCAACACAACCGGTCATTGAGGAATATGCAAAGAATAACACAGATAAAATTGGTTATATTCGAGTAGCAATAGCACTGAAGTAAGGAATTTATCTGATTTTTTACAGAAGAACCGAGTTCATGGGGTGGTTGCGGTTGAGGCTGTAAATTTTGCGAAAGAGGTTGTTAAAGCAGGTGAAGAAGGAATATTGGTTTCAGCTTTTCCTTTTGTAAAATATCCAGTTGGAAGTAACTATGCTACTTTATATCCTAAACTTACTGAATATTTAAAAAATCAGTTACCTACAATCAAAAATAACCAAACTATTATTAATAAAATTGTCGAATATGGAGATTTATCAGCATCCGAAGTCAAATCACAACTTGAATGGGGGAAAGGACCTGAAATACAAATTAAACAACTAGGCGTTCACTATGGGCTATTCAATGGTAATTATCCCAATGTTTTAAATCTAGATATTGATTTAATAAACGACCTAGAAAATTCAACACCAAATTCAAGACTTGCAAATTCATTTGCCTTTTTAGTTGGAGTTACAATACTTCATGAATTTGTTCATTATAGTGAATATACTGACAGTAGATGGAATAACCCAGAATCTGGAGAATTGTTTGAAATTGATGTTTATGGACAAACAGTATGGAGAAATAATGCTTCAATAATTTTAAAAAGAAACTAATATGATGAATATTTTAAAAACAACATTTTTATTAATCCTCATTTTGGGCAACACTAATTGTTTTTCTCAAAAGAACAAATGTAAAAATCAAATAGAAATAATAAAACTCATCTTGAATGACGTTCAATTTAATAATTTAATAATCAACAAGAGTAATATTAGAATTGAGAACTCTATTTGTACGGGGAAAATACCTGTACAGACTGGTAAAGAAAAATTAAATCTATCTTTTTTAAATAAAAAAATAAAATCAGATGATAAAATTTCATTCATTGAATATGAAGAAACAGACAAAATTATTTACGCCGAATTATCTATTTTTCATAAAAATGCTATTTACTCTATATTACTCAAGAAAGAAAATATTATTGATTTGAGACTAATAAATAATTGTATGAAATTTATTAAAAGAGAAAAATAAACACACCCCACCCAGCCTCTAAAAAATAACAGCAAAGTACCAACTGCAAGCTTGTTGCTTTGCTGTTATTTATTGCTAGACTGAAAACCAACAGATCAGATTATGATAAAGTACAACAGATCCTAAATGGCAAATTACCCATTCGTGAATCAGATTGTGATAAAAACAATAAGAAATAATTAGGATAAAATAATATCTACAGACTTTTTTACTGATTTCTTGTAATTCAAATAAATAGGGAGGACAAACCTATTATTCCATCATACATTATTACACAAGGGTGTCAGCTGTCTGATCGAATACAACGGTAAACTGTGGTTGTTTTTATGATTCCCTCTAAGTTTGATTTTAGGTTTTCTTTTAGCAAAGAAAAATAATTTTAGAAATTGGGTAAATCCTTAAAACTTATAGGATTGCGTTGAAACACCTTGGGGAAAGGCTTTACCAATTCAACAAATACACAAAAAAGGATTTTAATTAGTTACTTTTTTTTTCATTATGAATAAAATTAATATTACAATTTCTATCATATTGGTACGTATCTTTGATCCTATTATATATTATGGGAGCTTTCAATTCTTTTCTCATAAAATGAATGTAATTGTAAATTGTTCTCTCTGATACATTTAATTTTAAAGCCAATTCTTTCGGTTTCCCTGTTGATTTTGATAAAATCATGGAATGAATTTTTTTAATAATTAGAATGTTCATACATTTATTTGATATCTTTTTCAAAACTAATACATTACACTGAATCCATATTTTAGTCATGATTTTTTTAATTTTTTTTGAAAATATTTTAACAATCCGATCAACCCAGTCGTGTTTTTTTCACTCCTAACACGAATAAATTAAAACAACAATTAAAATTACAAAACAAGACGCTTGGTTGATGAAATAATATACGACACTATAATGTCGTATATTATTGTAAGCTTGTTTTGATGCTTTCTTTTTTCATTTAGGCTTCTAAATCATGTTTCAAAATTAGTACTCTGTACTAAAATACCTTTTCAGTTTTACGATTTTTCCAATTTGTTAAAAAAAAACACCTTCTAGATTTTATAAATAGTATAATGCACTTTTACTTTGAGAAAGTAATCGCTGGTTTTTTTTAACAGTATTTAATTTTTCAAAACACCATTTCATTTTTATCGATATAAGAAATACAATATATCTATTAATAGGATGTTAAATAGTGATATGCAAATGTGATCATACTGATAAAAAACAATATATTTGAGAGCCATAAACAATCTCTATTTAATGAAGTCATATTTTCTGCAATTCTGTTTTTTAGGTGTTTTTTTATTTTCTTTAAAAAATCAATCACAAGAAACATTGCCAATATACCAAGATTATCTTTCAGACAATCTGTTTTTAGTTCATCCATCAGCTGCAGGTATTGGCAATTCTAGTAAGTTACGCATGACTGCTAGACAGCAGTGGGCAGGCATACCAGATGCACCTGCTTTACAAACCTTAAGCTTTCATTCAAAATTTGGTGAAGGGTCAAATGCTGCTTATGGGTTGATTTTATTTAATGATAAAAATGGTTACCATTCTCAAAAAGGAGTTCAAGGGACTTATGCTTATCATTTACCCATAAGTGATGAGCGTTTTTTTGAACAACTCTCTTTTGGTTTGGCTTTTACTTTTGTTCAAAATCAATCTGACCAGAGATCTTTTGGCAATTCAGATGTGGCAGCAATTATTCAAAGTACTAGTTATTATAATGCAGATTTTAGTGTTGCCTATCACAGAGCAGGTTTTTCTTCTTATTTTACCTTAAAGAATCTATTACTTACTGCTAAAAACAATCTCAATGTTCAAGAACCTTTAGATTTAAAAAACTATATTTTTTCACTAGGCTACTATTATGGGAAAGATAATTTTATACAATTAGAACCTTCTATAATGTTGCAATTTAAGGAAAGTGTTGGTCAAAGATCTGCAGACTTTAATCTGAAGGCGTATAAAATGTTTTCTCAAACCCAAATTTGGGCCGCAGTATCTTATAGAAAAAGTTTTGATCCGAACACAATTGATAGTTCTCAGTTTATATCTCCAATATTAGGGTTGAATTATAATAATTTTATGTTCTCTTATACGTATTCAAAACAAATAAATGATATTGTCCTAACGAATACTGGGTTTCACCAAGTTTCAGTTGGGATAAACTTATGGACAAGGAAGCCGAGAGCAGCAGCCTGTCCAAATATAAATTCTCTTTATGGTAGTTTTTAAAACTGTTTTTCTATGATTTCTATTCTATGATCACTACCGTAAATTAAGGTTTCTAAGACTTTTTTATTCTTGTTGATGTAAAATTGATGTGTACTTTTTTTAGGGATTGTATTTCTCAGTTTGTGTTGATCTAAAATTGCTTTGGTTTGTCTTGCAACAGCTTCACCAGAATCGATAATATGAATTTTATTGCCAGCAATTTCTCTAATTTGTGGAATCAGATAAGGAAAATGTGTACAGCCCAACACCAAACAATCTACATTTTCATCAATCAAAGGAAGTATATAAGAGGATAGTAGTTTTGTCATTTCATTAGAATGCAGTTTTCCACGTTCTATAAGCGCTACTAGACCCGTTCCAATAATTTCCTTTCTAATAATTTTTTGATTGATTGTGTTCGAAGTTTTTTCAAACAAATCGCTGTTTAAAGTTCCTTTTGTAGCAAGTATGCCTATCGTTTTTGTTTTTGTTTTTAGAGCAGCTGGCTTTATAGCGGGCTCTATACCAATGAAAGGAATGTCATATTTTTCACGTAAAATTTTAATTGCGTTTGTTGTTGCTGTATTACAGGCAACCACAATCATTTTACAGTTTTTATTTAATAAAAATTCTGTATTTTTTATCGATAAGTCTATAATGGCTTGTCTACTCTTTTCACCGTAAGGTGCATTCTTACTATCTGAAAGATATATTGTATTCTCTTGGGGTAAAAGCGCGTTAATTTCTTTCCATATAGAGGTTCCTCCAACTCCAGAGTCAAAAATACCAATCGGAAAACTATGAGATTGTAACATGTGCTGTAAAAATAAAAAAACCTACTGAACTTCAGTAGGTTTTGAGTAGTATTATTCAGTAGTGCTATTAAAAACCTAGTTTAGTCTTTACAGCGTCAAATAAGTCTTGTCCTTTTTTTACCAGTAATCCTTTACCAACAGAAGCATCTAATACATATAGAACACCTTTAGAAGCGGCCACCTCGTCAATTGCTTTTTGAGCTTTTTCTATAATAGGTTGTAAACTTTCATTTTGTTTTTTCTGCATGTCTTGGTATGCAAATCTTCTTGCCTGCTCAAGTTTTGCGTTTTCTGCTTGAAGCTCTTGAGCTCTTGTATCATTAGTTCCTTGAGTTTGTGTATTCGACTCAGCAATGTATTTTTTTCTTGTAGATTCAAGTTTCTTCTCCATTCCTAGGATTTCATCTTGGTAGGTTTTACCAAGCTTTTCCATGTCTAACTTCAAGGCTTTTGTTTCTGGCATTTCTGCTATTAATTTTTCAAAGTCTATATGACCTGTTTTTTGTGCATTTGTAAGACCTGCAAGTCCTAAAGTGAATACAGCAATTAATAGTAACGTTTTAAAATTTTTCATTCTTGTTTTGATTTAATTATTAGTATCTTTTTTTTCTAGTTCCTTTTTCTTTTTTCTAGCAGCATTTTTTTCTCGTAACACTTTTCTTGCTTCATTTCGAATTTCTAATTGCGCTTTTCTTCTGTCTGAAATGAGTTTCTTTTTTGCTTCAATATCAGCAATTTTCTTTGCTTGCGCTTCTTTCTTTAAACTGATTTTCTTTTTTTGGCTGTCTGTTAATTCTTGTTTAGGAGCAGCTTTTTTCTGGTTCTTTTTTTTGTTTTTTGTGTCTATCAATCGTGTTCTGTCTATAGACGCTAAAACAAGTTCGCTAATATCGTATTTTTTATTTGAATAAAGCATAACCAAATCGCTAGATTTGTCAAAAACAAAGTCATATTTTTTTCTTTTAGAAATTTTTAGAATTGCATTGTAAACTTGATCTTGGATTGGCTTAACCAATTGTTTCCTAATAGAAAACATATCACCTTTTGGACCAAAATATAGAGACTCTAGCCTTCTTAGTTCTGCTTGTTTCAAGCTAATTTCTTCCTCTTTTTCTTCAATTAAATCTTTTGTTAGTATTGCTTTCTCGTTTGCTAAGTCTGTTTTTAAGAGTTCTATATATCTGGCTTGATCGTCTAATTTTTTTCTCCATTTTGCAATTTTAGCGTTAAGCGTGTTTTGCGCTTCAAGATATTCTGGGACATTTTCTAAAATATACTCCATATCTATGTAGGCAATTATTTGACTTCTTTGGCCCCAAGAGAAATTAAGACTGAGTAAAAAAACGATTACTAAAAATATTTTTTTCATTTGTATAGTATTTAGAAAAAACTGTGCCAAAATTAAATTCCTATAAAGGTACAGTTTTTTTAGAATTGTCTTCCAATAATAAAATGTGTTTGCCAGCCAGATTTCACTGTTTGCCCCGGTAAAGGATCAAAACCGTGAGCAAAGTCGATTCCTAACAAACCAAATGCAGGCATAAATATTCTAACACCTATACCCGCTGAACGTTTTAATTCAAACGGATTATATCCCTCAAAATTGTCATAAGAATTACCAGCTTCTAAAAATCCTAATGTATAAATAGAAGCAGATGGAGCATCCGTAATAGAATAACGCAGTTCTAGTTGAAATTTATTATAAATAGAACCTCCATCGATAGAAGACAATCGATTATTCTCGTAACCTCTCAAGCCAACGGTTTCTCTTCCGTCTAATTGAAACTGCGCAATACCATCACCACCAACAAAATATCTTTCAAAAGGAGACAATCCTAATTCTGCATTATAAAACCCTAAATATCCTAATTCTGCATTGGTCATTAATACCAATTTATCTGTAAAAGAAGTATACCACTTTCCTTTGAAGGTTAATTTATAGTATTCTAGCCACTTGTATTTTTCTGCAAAAAAAGAATTCTTTTCAGAATCTGTTAAGTCTGATGGTTCTGTGAAATCTTTATTATTTACCAATGAATAAGGAAAAGTTGCTTTTATACCGAATGAAAATTCAGATCCATAGGTTGGAAAAATTAAACTTGGTCCTGCAGAATTTCTAGATATAGTTGCATTGTAAGAAAGGTTGTTTAGCGTACCGTTACTTAAAATTGCATTCCCAACTCTAAATCCATAATCATTTAATTTAAAACTTTGGTAGGCGATACTTTGTGACAATTGAAAATAATCATCTGGCCATTTCAAACGTTGTCCAAGACCAATAGAGGCTCCAATAATTCCTAAACTTCTGCTTCTATCTACATCATAAGTTCTTGGGTTTAATTGATATTGATTTGACGAATATACAGAGAAAGATAATGATTTTGGTTTTTTGCCACCCAACCATGGTTCCGTAAAAGAAAAACTATAGGTGCTGTAGGTTCTGCTTGTTTGTAATCTTAAAGATAGTGTTTGACCATCCCCCATAGGAAGTGGTTTGTACGCTTCTTTATTTAAGATATTTCTGATGGAAAAATTATTAAAAGACAAGCCCAAAGTTCCTATGAAAGAACCTCCTCCGTATCCACCCTGAAGCTCTATTTGGCTTCCTCCTTTTTCTGTAACACTAAATTCGATATCAGCAGTTTTATTCTGATAATCGGGCACTACATCTGGAGTTACATTGGTGTCAAAAAACCCCAATTGACCAATTTCTCTAATAGATCTAATAATTGCAGTTCTGCTAAATAAATCTCCTGGCTTTACTCGTAATTCTCTGAATAAAACATGGTCATTGGTTTTGTCATTACCAGAAACACTTACTTTTCTTATACGTGCTTTTTCATCTTCTCGAATTCTAATTTCTACAGTAATAGAATCGTTTTTTACTCTTGTTTCAACGGCATTAACAGAAGAGAATAAGAAACCATTATCTTGGTATAGTGTAGAAATATCTTGTGAAGTAGGGCTACCGTCTCCCTTAACTCTTTCTTTTAAAACAGCACCATTGTATACATCTCCTTTTACAATTTTTAAATATAGTTGAAGCTGTTCGTCTGTGTATTCTTTGTTACCAATAAATAATATTTCAGCAAATCGGTATTGTCTTCCTTCTTCTAATTCTAGATGAATATTGATTGTATTGTCATCATTCCAAGTAACCTTGTCGCTAAGAATACGAGCATCTCTATAGCCCAATCTACTGTACTTATCTAGAATACTTTCTAAATCTTCCTGAAAATCCTCTTCTATGTATTTAGAACCTTTCCAAAAACGTCCTAAGAGTTTTTGTTTTGTGTTTTTCATTGCTTTTCTCAGCTTCGAACTAGAAAGCGCGTTATTGCCTGAAAAAACAATGTCTTTTATTTTTATTTTTTTCCCTTTGTCTATAAAAACAGCCATGTGAACAGTATTCGCGTCTGAGCTGTCTTTTTTAACATCTAAAGAAACCTTTGTTTTAAGGAACCCTTTGTCTGTGAAGATTTTTGTAAAGTAGTTTTTGGTAGTAACAATTAGATTGTCAGTAACCATGGCACCTTGTTTTAGTTCAGCATCTTTTATAAGCTCTTTGGCTTTTCCTTTTTTTACTCCTTTGATTTTTACTGTATTTAGTTGAGGTAATTCTTGAACATCAAACTGAAGGTAAACTGTTTTTTTATCTAATTTTTCAAGATAAACATCTACATTGCTAAACTGTTTGCTTTCATATAATTTTTTAATAGCACTAGTTAGCTTATCTCCGGGAAGTTTGATTGCTTGTCCATTTTTTAAACCCGTAAAAATACGAACTGTTTCTTCGCTAAATTTTTTCAATCCAACAACACTAATTCCTCCTAAAATATATTCTTTCCCTTTTTCGAAGGAGATTTTTTTTGTGGTTGTTGTATCAATTTCTACAACTAGTAAACTGTCTTTTTGGGTTTGTGCCTTGGCACTAAAAGTAAAAAATAACGCAAATAGCGTTAATGCTGCAGAAAATAATTTCATAAAAAATTTATTCTGTAATTTGTTCGCTTGTCTTTCCAAATCTTCGTTCTCTATTCTGATAATCTATGATTGCATCATAAAAATGCTCTTCTCTAAAATCTGGCCAAAGTACATCTGTAAAATATAATTCAGCATATGCCATTTGCCACAACAAGAAATTACTAATGCGTTTTTCACCGCTCGTTCTTATCATTAAATCAACGTTGGGCAAATTAAACGTATATAAATGATTATTTATAGTATTTTCACTAATTTCTTCAATATTTAGCTCTTTATTAACAACTTTTTTAGATATATTTTTAATTGCATTAACAATTTCTTCTCGTGCGCCATAACTCAAGGCGAGCGTTAAAACGATTCGGGTATTTTTTTTTGTCTCGTTCATCACCTCTTTCAAAACTTTTTGTGCTTTTTTAGGAAGATTTTCTATGCATCCTATAGCATTTACAAGAACTCCATTTTTTTGAAATGTATGGAGTTCTTTTTTAAGTGAACTAACTAATAAACTCATTAATGCATCAATTTCTAATTTTGGTCTGTTCCAATTTTCCGTAGAAAAAGCATATAATGTTATCGCTTCTACACCAATTTTAGCAGCACTTTCAACCGATTCTCTTACGGCTGTTAGTGCGCTCTTATGGCCAAAAATCCTGTTCATCCCTTTGTTTTTTGCCCAACGTCCGTTTCCATCCATGATAATGGCAACATGCTTGGGTGTTCTTTGTAAATCGATGCGTAGTTTTTTGTCCATATTCCTATAATCCGTTCGTATAACAAGCAGGTCTTCCAAAAGTGTATATGAAAGAAAAACCGGTAAATACATACCAATCATTGCCAGTTCCTTCTATATTTACATCTGGTGTTGAATTAGAAATGAAGTCCAAATCGTCTTCAAAAGTGTATCTAAACTTTGTTTCAAATGCAAATGCTAAATTACGATATAATTTAGACTTATACCCAATACCGAAAGGAATTGCAAAGGATGTTTTGTTTCCAGAAATTAACGTTCCTGATGTTGTATAAGAATCAGCATTTTTGTAATTGAAACCAACCAATTCAAACAAAAGATAGGGGGTCCAAGTTTTATCCTCTGATGAGATGTCATATTCATAAAAATTATACTCTATTCCAAACGACAATTCATGTATCGTATTTGAAAAATTAAGTTCTCTGTCTTTTCTAAAAGTGGAACTAGCATTTTGGTCGTCACCTTGAATTGGAATGTAGCTGTATGCTGTTCGTAAGACAATTCTTGGATTTTTATTATATTTATAAAAGAGACCAGCTGCTACTTTATTTGGATTGATATAATTACCCCTACCAATATCACCAATGTAGTTAGATCCTCCTATGGAGAAACCGACTTCATGAATTTGCCCCAAAAGAATTGAGGTAAAGCAGACAAATACGAAAAGAAATAAATTATTTTTCATTCTAAAAATAGCACGCAAATGTAAGAATTTCAATTTGCTTTCTAAAAGTTAATAGTGAATCTTTTTAACTAACACTTTTTTTAAAGAAATATTGTAGCTTCTCCTTAAAGATTTGTTTTATTTCTGTTGTCTTCACCCCACAATAGTTTGCTTCTTAAAGTTTTAAGAAAAGAGTGATTTTTGGGCAAAATACTTTTAATTGTAAAGTTGGTTTTTTCGATGAAAATTTTAGTATTGCATGGAACCGTTGTAACTCTAGAATCTAAAGAGATTAAAAAACTTTTTTCTCTAGAATCTACTTCCAATGCTATCTTAGTAGCATCAGAAATTACCATCGGTCTTGCATTTAAGTTATGAGGTGCAATAGGGGTAATTACTAAATTCTTAGAATCCGGAAGAACTACCGGGCCATTGCAGCTTAAAGAATATCCTGTAGAGCCAGTAGGAGTTGAAATAATTAGTCCATCAGCCCAATAATTTGTGAGGTATTCATCATTCAAATTTGTTTTTACACCAATCATAGAAGTGGTATTTTTCTTTGCAACAGTAACTTCGTTTAGTGCAAAGTTCAGCTCTTCAAAATCAGGAGTTTTAGGGGATGTCTTTACAGAGATCAGCGTTCTTTCTTGAATGCTATAGTCTCCTTTCAGAACCAACTCTACAGTCTCTTCTATGCGGTTTTTAGCAACAATGGCTAAAAACCCTAGTCTTCCAGTATTGATGCCCAAAATAGGAATGTCTAAATCTCTAATATGAGTGGCGGAGCGCAAAAAAGTGCCATCTCCACCAATGGTTAGCATAATGTCAAATGAACTGTCTAAATCATTAAAACTACTAAAAGAATTGTAGTTGTTTTCTAAAACCTTATTGTCTATTAAAAGTGAATAAAATTCACTTTCTATATAGAAATCAATCTTATTTTTTTGTAGAACTTTGACAAGTGTTTTAATTTCATTTTCTGAGGAAATGGCATAAGATTGACCGTAAATAGCTGCTTTCTTCACTTCTTTAATTTTTAAGTAAATTTCTTTTTAAAGGATTAGATCTCTAAATATTTCTGCAAATATTCAGATCTGTTTTTTAAATCTTTTAAATACATGTCATTTTCATGCATGGATATAATTTTATAATCATATCGTCTAAAGGTTTGCATAATTTCGTTAATTTCATTCGTGACTATATTTAGCGTAACCTGAATAAAATTCTCTTTCTTTTCTGAAATATACAAGCCTAAAAGTTGCCCACCATTAGATTCTATAATTTGAACAATTTGACTCATAGAATATACATTTTTTAGTTGTTCTATAATTAAAGTTTCACTTTCTTCAACCATAAAAGGACTGTTAGAAAAAAGATCTAAAACGTCTCGTAAATCAAAATAACCAAGATATTCTTTGTATTCATTTAATACCGGAATGATGTTGGTATCGTTATCAGCAAAAATTTTTAATAACTCTAAAACAGTAGCATTTTCATCTGTAAAAAAAGAATGTAATAAATGTGCGTGTGAATTTAATTCATCTTCTTTGTTTTCAAGAGTTTGAATGTCATCTTCGGAAAAAGACCCAAGTAATTTATTATTCTCAATTACTGGAAAATGTGTAATAGGGTGATTCTCAAACACCTTTTGAGCGCTTTTTATGCTGTCTTTTAATCGAAGAGGTTTTATTTCTTCTAGTATGTATTCATTTACATTCATATACTACGAATATAGGATAAAATGATTTAATAAATTATCTTTGTGGTCTAATTTTAGATCATGACAAAGTTAAGTGTAAATATTAATAAAATAGCAACTTTAAGAAATTCTCGTGGAGGAAATGTCCCAAATTTATTAAAAGTAGCCAGCGATATTGAAGAATTTGGCGGACAAGGAATTACCATTCATCCAAGACCAGATGAAAGGCACATTCGCTACCAAGATGCAAGAGATTTAAAAAGGATAGTAACTACAGAATACAACATAGAAGGAAATCCTATTGCTTCTTTTATGGATTTGGTGCTTGAGGTAAAACCAACTCAGGTTACACTTGTTCCAGATGCTACAGATGCAATTACTTCAAATGCAGGTTGGGATACTATTAAACAGCACTCTTTTTTGAAAGAAGTAATTCAAGAATTTCAACAAAACGGAATTAGAACATCAATTTTTATTGACACAGATTTGAAGTTGATTGAAGCAGCAGCAAAAATTGGTACGAATAGAATTGAATTGTTTACGGAAGCTTTTGCAACACAATTCTACAAGGGAAATAAAGAGGCTGTGAAACCGTATGCGGAAGCTGCAGTATTAGCCCATGATTTGGGATTAGGAATCAATGCAGGACATGATTTAAGCCTAGATAATATTCAATTTTTTAAAGAGAATATTCCTAATTTAGCGGAGGTTTCTATCGGACATGCACTCATCTCAGAAAGTTTGTATTTAGGGCTAGAGAATGTTGTAAATATGTATTTACATCGTTTACAATCCTAATTTACTGGTTACAGTTGTTTTTGTTCATCACATACAATCATTACAATGCATAACAACCCAATATTACATTCAACAATAAAAGGGGAAGGAATCCCGCTTTTAATTTTACACGGTTACTTTGGCATGAGTGATAACTGGAAATCATTAGGAAATCAGTTTTCTAAAGAGTATCAGGTTCATTTAATAGATCAAAGAAATCATGGGCGTAGTTTTCATGAAGATACCTTTAATTACCAAGTTTTAGTTGAAGACCTATATTGCTATATTCAGTATCATAAGTTAGAAAAAGTGTATTTAATTGGCCATTCTATGGGTGGAAAGACAGCCATGTTATTTGCTGTTACCTATCCTGATTTGGTAAAAAAATTAATTATTGTAGACATCTCACCAAGAAGGTATGAGCCTCACCATAATGCAATATTAGCAGCATTGAATTCTATCGATTTTTCGATTCATAATTCTAGAAGCCTGGTTGATAAAAAATTAGCGGAACTCGTCCCAGAGTTGGGAGTTCGTCAATTTTTATTGAAAAATGTTTTTTGGAAAGAAAAAGGGCAATTGGCCTATCGATTCAATCTAGATTCTTTAACAGCAAACAATCCTGAAATAGGAGTGGCATTGCCTTCTTTTACTGTTTTCGAAAAAGAAACCTTGTTTTTAAAAGGAGATCATTCCGATTATATTACAGAAGAGGAAGTGCCTGTAATAGCAGCTCACTTTCTCAATTCAAAAATTATAGAAATAAAAAATGCTGGTCACTGGCTGCATGCTGAAAATCCGATACAATTTTTCAACGAGGTTTGTAAGTTTCTCAGCTAGTCTTTCAGCTATTTTCTGAGGTGGTTTCTGAAGTTTGAGATTACTTTTATAAGAGTTTTTTTTATCAATAAATTTAAAATAGGAAGTACATACTTTCCATAAAACAGCTTCTTTTTTAAAAAATGAAATAATTTAGAAGCTTTATCTCAGACACTTTGTAACTTTGCCACATAGAAAACACAGACGATGAATCTACAAGATGCCCAAAAACAAGTTGACGATTGGATTAAAATGCACGGAGTTCGTTATTTTAACGAACTAACAAATATGGCACAATTAACAGAAGAAGTTGGTGAAGTCGCTCGTATTATAGCCAGACGTTATGGCGAGCAAAGTGAAAAAGAATCTGATAAAAATAAAGATTTAGGAGAGGAGTTGGCAGATGTGCTCTTTGTTGTTTTGTGTTTGGCAAACCAAACAGGAATCGATCTAAAAGATGCTTTTGAAAAGAAATTAGACCTCAAAACAAAACGTGATCATGCGCGTCATCACAACAATCAAAAATTAAAATAAATGCCTTTTTTAGAAAAAATAAAACATCCTCAATTTTGGCCTAACTTTTTAAAAGTAGCCTTTCCTTTTTTTGTCATTGTCATTGTCATTTCTTTACTCATAAACAATTCAACAGAAATTTTCGCAGGAGATTTTAAGGGACTTCATCAAAAGGTTTTTTCAGAGGGTAAATGGAAAAACTTTTTTGCATACAAACTATTTTTCAGTATTTTTTATGGGCTGTATACAACCTACAGAAAAATGAAGTAATTTTTGTTACGGATTGTTGAATGCCATTATTCCAGCTTTTACTTCCAGGTCTAAATGATTTTTCCTGGGCGTTAAGGGGCAAGAATATTTATCGTTATAAGCACAATAAGGGTTGGAGGTATTGTTGAAGTTTAAAAGCACTGTATTGTCTTTATTAATATCTGTAGTCTTGATATCCATATAGCGTCCACCGCCATAAGATTTGCTGCCACTTGTGGCATCAGTAAAAGGTAAAAATAAATAGTCTTTATAATTTTCATCGCGCAAATCATCTTGACTTTGATAAATGGTTAACTCATGATTTTTTCCTTTTAATGGAAATCTTAGGATACCATATTCTTTGTATAAAATTTTTCTATCTGTGTTTGATGGCATTTTGAAACTTAGGGCATTTTTTATTTTGGTGAATTTTGCTTTCACAATGAAAGAGGAATCAATAGGGAAAAATGCTAAGCCATTAAATTTTTTTAAATCTTTCTTTTTTAAAGGGGAAATAGAAGCGTCTTTATAATTTGTGTTTAATCTAATTTGGAAGACTGTCTCACCAAGTATAGGCCTCTTTTTTGAGGAGCAAGAATTAAAAATTAAGAGTGCTAGCACACACAAGAATGGTTTCCGCATTAGGGTTGTTTTTTTAATTTTATGATGACAATCCCAGCTACTTTTTTATGGGTATGTCTCGAAATTTCTTTTTCTCCTTTCAGCACACTCATAGACCTAATATTACTGGGTTCAATAGTTTTTAAAAACTCTTTTGTGATTTCTTTTCCATCCATTAAATACAAAACTTCTGTAATCAATTGCTTGTTTTTTTCTACGTTTTTACTATTTAATACTAGGTGTTTTTTTGTTGTACATTGTTGGAATGTACTTACAGCAATCAAAAAAAAGGCTAGGAGTAGAAAAATACATTTAAAAGACCTCATAAATTTTATTGGTTTACAAAAATACAATATTCTATTCTTTCAAATTACAGCTATGAAAGAGATAAAAGAATTAGTCAAAATACTGTATGTGTTCTCTAACGTAATTGATGGTTAATTGTAAGATATCATCTTCATATTTGTCAAATTCTTCATCTAAACTGTCCCATAAATCTAAATTAGCTGAAGATTCCATTAATATTTCTTGTCTTATTCTTATACTTTTAGGAACCGGTATCGTAGGAAATAATTGAATTGCTTTTGAGATAATGTCTACAGTTTTTGTTGCTTTTATTGCAATATACGCTTGAAAAATTTCATGAGCAAATTGCCCAGACGAGTTGAAGAATAATTGAATAAAGCCTCCATTTGTTACGTTGTGTTCTAGAACATCTATGAGGATAAATGTCTTTTCGAATTCATTAAGATTGTCAAAATTATCTTTTTCTGTAATTTTTCTTCCAATAATTTCACCAATTCTAGTGATTTTTTCTCTGTCATCGTTAAGTAATAAGGCAATTTCCGTAGAAGTCATTTTCAAATCTTTTTTGAATACAAATAATAGTTAATAGATGAAAAGGGTTGTTTTTTAGATTAAAATCAGTCAACAGCTGCTTTAAAAGCAGCATTTCCTCCAACGATTGGGAGTGTAATTATAGTTTCTTTTAGGTCTACAGTAAGTTTTGTTCCGGGTTCAGGTAGGATTGTATATTCAGAATCACTAGAAAATATCATCAGACCAATTTGTTGCCCTTTTTTTATAATTTGATCATCGGGTTGAAAGTCAAATGACATTTTATAAAATGCACCAGGTTTTAATGCTGAGCCATTTGTGAGAGACGAATGGTTTTGTAAATCTGCCCAACCACGTGTAATAATATTATCGGTAATTTTTGCTCTTCTATTCATATTCCAAGGCAAAGAAACGAGGTAAACAGATAAGTTTACAGCTGGTTTTGAGCTGGCTGCTTTTATTGTAATACTTGGCAATCCAGAAAGATGAAGATCTTCTTTTAAAGTGGAAGTAACATACAATAGCCTATGATTTGAATTCTTAGTTTTTGCAAGAGATTCTGCAGAAAAAGTATGGTTGTCTGTTAGGGTTTCTTTTTCTTTGGTGTTTAAATTGTTTCGTGTTAGTTTTCCAATTTTAGGGCCGCCTGCACCGAGGTGCAACACAACTGGTTCTGCAGCAGGATTCGGATATTCTTGATAAGCCGTAGGTGTTAGTCTATTGTCATTTTCTCTGACAATCCAAGCTTTTGCATCTTTTTCTACTCCATTCTCTATTCCATGTAAATAACGAGTAAACCAACGGTTCATCATTTTCATTGGCGGTGGTCCTCCGTGTCCGTTTTGATGATAGTAAATTTGTGTTGGCACCCCCATTTCTTTGGTTTTTTTTGAAATACGATAGCTATGTTCTGGCATCACATTCCAATCGTTAAACCCATGTGACATTAGCAGTGCTGCTTTCATTGGTTTCATTTGATTTAAATAATCTCTTCCGGCCCAAAAATCATTGTAATCACCAGAAGCTCTGTCCATACCGTTTGCCATCTCTGTATCTCTTACAACCCTGTTGTTGTAGGCTCTGTTTTTTTCTTTTCCACTGTGAATAAAATCATACAATACATCAATATCTTCGCCCAAATATCCACCAGGCGAGCGCACCAAACCGTTAGAGCGATAATAATGATAATAAGAAGTATTCGGTGCAATTGGTATAATGGCTTCTAAACCTTCAACACCTGTTGTAGCTGCTGCTAGAGGAATGGTTCCATTGTAAGAAGTTCCTATCATCCCTACTTTTCCTGTAGACCAAAAAGCAGCAACGGGCGCTGTTCCGTTTCTTGAAGAAAACCCTTTAGCACGGCCATTAAGCCAATCGATTACTGCTTTGGGCGCCAATGATTCGTTTTTACCACCAACTGTCGGAGCCCCATCAGATAAACCGGTGCCGGGAGAGGAAGAATGTACCACAATATACCCTCTTGGTACCCAATTTCTTATTTGTGAGTTCGAAATAATCGGACGTTTTCCCATTCGAACAACTTCTATTTTTGCTCTTGGATTTTCTTTTTCTCCAAGTTCATGTTTTACATTCCAAAATAGCTCTGGATCGTTTCCTGCAGTTCCTCCATAATACGGACTAGATTCGTATACAATTGGCAGTTTTAAACCCTCAGATTCTGTTTGATAAGGTCTTGTTACGGCCACATGCATTCTGTCTAATTTTCCATCGCCATCTGTGTCAAAAGTAGTTTCCACCCAAAGATCATGGCGGATCCAATTTTCTGGAGCATTAAAAGCGGCTACAATTTGTGCTTGCCCTTCTTTAAATATGGGTCCTGTTTTTTCTTGTGCTTGAAATGTAATCGTAAAAAGGGTCAAGGTTAGGAGCTTAATTTTATTTTTCATTGATGAAAATTTATTTTAAAACTGAAAATTCTAGGGATGAATCTGTAAACACTGAATGGGTTTGTGTTTTGAAGTCTTTTTTGTCTGCTTTGTAAATATTGTCTACGTATGTTTGTGGATTTAAATCGATTAAAGGAAACCAGGTGCTTTGCACTTGAATTTGCAATTTATGTCCTTTTTTAAACGTGTGAAAAACGTCTTGTAATTTTATATTTACATCAGTTTTTTTGTTGGGTATAAATGGTTCTGGATTTTCAAAGCTATTTCTAAAGCGACCTCGTAAAACTTCACTTCTAACCATTAAGTGATAATTGCTCATTTTCAAATGATTTTGTAGCTTTTCGTTGTTTTCTTTGGTATCAGCAGGATGAACATCAATAATTTTTACAATCCAATCGGCAGCAGAGCCCGTTGTGGCAACTTTTAATTTTGCTAAAATATCTCCAGCCAGGGTAATTTCGTCAGTTAAAACATCGGTTTCAAAAACCAAAACATCCGGTCTTCTTGCTGCAAAACGTTGGTCATCTGTCATGTATTTTCTTGGTGTAAAAACAGTCTTGATGTCTTCAGAATAAGGAACAGGACGCTTTACGTCACTCACAAAATTGATGCTGTGTATCTGCTTTTTATGAGTAGGAGGTATGAGAGATATTTTTTGATTTTCAGTTAAAAACCAATCTTGCTTTTCGATATTTTTTGGGGGCCAAGTTGCATAGGATTTCCATTCTTTTTTTCCAGAATCGAAAACATAGGCTTCGGGCAAACCAGTCTCTTTATTGCCTTTTCCTTTTAAGAAATGATTAAAGAAGTTGGTTTCTATTTCAGATTGAAATTTTAAAGAAATAGAATCGCCAAAATAATAATTTCCTACAGAATTTTTAACGCCTGAACTGGCCCATTTTCCATGATCCCAAGGGCCAAAAACCAATGTATTGTAATTGTCTTTACCTTGTTTTTCAATGGCTTTGTAGGTTTCTAAAGGTCCGTATAAATCTTCAGCATCAAACCAACCACCAACAATCATCGTTGCCACAGAAGAGGGAACTTTATTTAAGTGCTGAATAATTCCTTTGCTTTTCCAAACAGCATCGTAATTGGGATGGTTTACAATTTCTTTCCAGAAAAAATCATCGATTTTATCATTATTTTCTGCAGTTTTTATAGCGAACTTATCATATTGAAAATAGTCATTTAAGTTTTTTAGTGGGCCTTTGTCTAGAAAAAATTGGTATTGATCTTTGGTATTCATTTTTGGAAAAGAATACCAAGCAGAATTTGTTGGTGTATCTTTGTAGGTGCCGAATAAAGAAATAGCTCTAAAATAACTTAATAAGAAGGCACCATTATGGTGAAAGTCATCAAAAAAGAAATCGCCAATACATGCTTGTGGAGAGGCTGCTTTTAAAGCCGGATGCGCATCAATTGTTGAAACTGTTGCATAATAGCCAGGGTAGGAAATGCCCCAAGTACCCACATTTCCATTGTTATTTTCTATGTTTTTCACCAACCAATCTATAGTATCATAAGTATCTGAAACTTCATCAGATTGGGTTGCTTTTTTATTGGAGATGTAGGCACGCATATTGTCATAGACTCCTTCGCTCATCCATCGACCTCGAACATCTTGGTACACAACAATATTTCCCTCTTTCATTAAATGAAGATTCGGACTAATTTTACTTTTCATTTTACCATCACCATAGGGTGCAGAACTGTAAGGCGTTCTTTGCATTAAAATTGGGTATGTTTTGCTTTTGTCCTTTGGAGAATAGATAGTGGTGTGTAATTTAATACCATCCCTCATTGTAATGTTTACCTCCTTTTTTGAGTAATTATTCGCTACATAGTTTTCTTTTGTAGTTTTTTTATAGGAGGATGTTTGTTCACAATTTGTGAAAAGAAAAAAACTAAAAAATGCAAGAGGAATAAGAGTTTTCATTGGTTATTTATATTAATGACTATAAAATTACAAAACAAAAAATAGTTTTTTGATATTCTTTTGTTAAATATTGATTTGGCTTTTCATCAATGAGCAAGCGGTTTGTTTATTTTTTTCTAACTCTTAAGAAAAACCAGTTGAACAATACAACTTCAATTAAAAATCTTGTATTTTTGCAAAATATGCAAGGTACAAAAAGACATCAACTAACAGATTGGTTACCAACTACAAACAGAGAAGTTAAAATTCGTGGTTGGGAAGAGTTGGATGTTATTTTATTTAGTGGTGATGCCTATGTAGATCATCCTTCTTTTGGTCCTGCTGTAATTGGTAGGATTTTAGAGAGTTATGGTTTGCGAGTTGCCATTGTGCCACAACCAAGTGTTCATGATAATTTGCAAGATTTTGAAAAATTAGGGAAACCCCGTTTATTTTTTGGGGCAACTGGCGGGTGTATGGATCCCATGGTTAGCAATTATACTGCAAATAAAAAAAGAAGAGACAAAGATGCATATACACCCAATGGAGACAAAGGCTTTAGACCCGATTATGCAACATCAGTCTATTCTAAAATATTAAAAGAAAAGTTTCCAGATGTTCCTGTTTTAATTGGGGGTATTGAAGCTTCTTTAAGACGAGTAACGCACTATGATTATTGGTCTGACAAGTTGTTGCCAACTATTTTAGAAACCTCTAAAGCAGATATGTTGGTTTATGGTATGGGAGAACAACCTTTGAGAGAAATTGTAACATTATTGCAAAAAGGCGTGCCATTTTCGAGTTTAAAAAATATTAAACAAACCGCTATTTTTGTCAATCAAAAGGAAGAGAAATTACCAATTGTAAATGATTGGGAGGATGTAACAATCAATTCTCATGAAGCTTGTTTAAAAGATAAAAAAACATTTGCTTCAAATTTTAAAGTCATTGAACAAGAATCTAACAAATTAAAGGCAAGAAGAATTTTACAAGGTGTTGCTGAAAAAACATTGGTAATAAATCCGCCTTTTCCGACAATGACAGAAAAGGAAATAGATGGGTCATTTGATTTGCCTTTTACCCGCTTACCGCACCCAAAGTATGATAAACGTGGCCCTATTCCTGCGTTTGAAATGATAAAATTCTCTATCAATATCCACAGAGGGTGTTTCGGTGGATGTAGTTTTTGTACTATTTCTGCACACCAAGGAAAATTTATTGCAAGCAGGAGTCAAGAGTCGGTACTTAAAGAAATAGATAAAGTGGCAAATATGCCAGATTTTAAAGGCTATTTGTCTGATATTGGTGGCCCTTCTGCAAACATGTATCAAATGAAAGGAAAAGTACAATCTATTTGCGATAAATGCATTGCTCCTAGTTGTATATCCCCTGTAATTTGCTCTAATCTAGACACCTCACACAAGCCATTAACAGAATTATATCAAGCAGTTGATAAGCATCCAAAGATTAAAAAATCATTCATTGGAAGTGGAATTAGACATGATATGTTGGTGCCTGAATTTAACAAAAATGCAGATCCAAAAGAACTGGATGCTTATACCGAAGAGGTAATGACAAAACATGTTTCCGGACGGTTAAAAGTTGCTCCAGAACATACTTCTGATCCTGTTTTAAAATTGATGCGAAAGCCCTCTTTTAAATATTTTCATAAATTTAAAGAGCGTTTTGATAAAATTAATATAAAGAAGAAATTAAATTTACAGTTAATTCCTTATTTTATTTCTAGTCACCCAGCAAGTGAAGTAGAAGACATGGCAAATTTGGCTGCTGAAACCAAAGATATGGGTTTTCAGTTAGAACAGGTACAGGGTTTTACTCCTACACCAATGACGGTTGCAACCGTTATTTATTATTCTGGTTATCACCCATATACTCTAAAGCCAACCAAGACTCCCAAAACAAAAAAGGAGCGAGAAGACCAACATAAATTTTTCTTTTGGTATAAGAAAGAAAATAAAAATTGGATTCGTAACACCTTAACTAAAGTGGGAAGACAAGATTTATTAAAAAAATTATTACCAGAAAATAACTCCTGGAAGAAAAACAAAAATGCCAAAGAAGTAAAAAATACTTTTGATGATGCAGTTCCTTTTAATAAAAGAAAGAAAAAAGTAAGCCGAGCACCTAAAAGAAGAAGGTGATTTTAGCAATGGCTTCAGTATCTATACAGTATCGTTTTCTTTATGCATCGCTTTAAAAATCTAATCAGGAAATTTTAATTTATTTTTTAACGGCAATCATCATATGTGGGCTAAATGGTAACAAGTACTCGTCATTTTGTGTGAGGCGTTGCAATGCTTTTAATGTTTTAGATTTTTTCTTGTCAATCATATTTGCAAAGTATTCATTGTCTAACCAAATCATTCCCTCTACTGCAAAAAGGTTTATGAAATTGAGGTCTTTCTCTATAAACTCTGCTTTTAATTCTTGTGGTTTATGATAAAAAGCATCAGCCAATAAAAAAGGAAAATCTTTTGGGGCATTGTGAATACCTGTAGTCAGTTCTTCTTTGCACATATCAAAAAAAGAGTTTGCATGAATCATTCCATTCATTAAACCAACAAGAGTTGATGCTGTTGCGTTGATTGCGAATCCCAGAATAATGCCTCCTTTTTTTACCACTCGTTTTGCTTCAATGATGGCCGATATCCTATCTTCTCTTTTTTGCAAATGATACAACGGACCGTGAAGAATAACCAAATCTGCAGAATTGTTTTTAAAAGGCAGATTTTTAGCTTCACCAACAGTAACAGAAAATGGATTTTTAAGTTTTTTAGCTCTTTTTTCAGCAAGTTTAATGTGTTTTAGTACAGGCTCTATCAAATGAACATTATGTGCGTTTTTCGCTAACCATTCAGCGTATTTTCCTGTTCCACCACCAACATCAACAATCGTAGCGTTAGGTTTAGAAATATGTTCTTCGATGAGCTCTTTAATTCGTTCAAACTCAAAAATCCCCATTCCCTTTTCCAACCTAGTTTCTTCTGAAGCCTTGTTGTAAAAATCGTTTAATTCTTTACTAATAAGATCTTTCTTTTTCACAGTTTACATTTAAAAGATAAAAGTACTTAAATTAACCTAAAAACAGGTATTCTTGTGTCGTTCTTCAATAAGATTTTATTTTTATATTATGGGTATTTATAAGATGTATGAAATTGGTCTCAGTTCTTGTGAATACCGCTAAAGCGCAAGATAGTAAAATGAAAGCGCAAGAAAAGAGATTAGATCGCCAGAGAAGTTGGTGTCTAAACTGAACTAAAATAAATCTAATATTCACTTAAATTACATAAAAGAGGTTGCATTAATTTGCAGCTCTTAATTTTGTTTTGAACTCAGGTTGGTTAAGATTGTGTTCGTGAATTGGTTTTTAGTAAACTATAACTTTTACAGCTTCAATATTAAAAAAAGGAATACATGATTTCTAACTCGAGTTTTAGTAGCGCTGTTGAATCTTTATATTACACATCAATTCAAAAGGTTTTTATTATGATGCTGTTTGGCATATTTAATAACTTTTTGTACAATTTTTTTTATTTATTTATTTTTTGTATATTGAAGTAAATATTTATTGCCTCTAAATTTCCCCCCATCAATTTAATTTCTACTTCCTAGTTTATAATCTAGACAGTAGGTGAACTTTAAATAAATTAAAATGAAAAAAGGGGTTATAATTTTAGTATTTCTAATTACACTATCAGCACAAGGTCAGGCAACTGGAGCTTATTCTACAGTAATGGGCTATTCTACAACAGCTAGTGGACATACTTCCACAGCAATGGGCTATCTTTCAGAAGCAAGCGGATCTCATTCTACAGCAATGGGAAGAGACACAAAAGCAAGTGGAACAGCTTCCACAGCAATGGGCTATGGTACAGAAACAACCGGAACTCATTCTACAGCAATGGGCTATGGTTCTAAAGCAAATGGAGAAAGTTCCATAGCATTGGGTCACAATTCAATTGCAAGTGGATATTATTCTACCGCATTGGGTCACAATTCAATTGCAAGTGGAGATTTTACTACCGCAATGGGTCACAATTCAAAAGCAATTGGAGATCTTTCTACAGCAATAGGACATGGAACAACAGCAAGTGCATATAATTCTACCTCAATGGGCTATTTTACAACAGCAAGCGGAACTAATTCTTTAGCAATGGGTAAATCTACAACAGCAAGTGGAACTATTTCCACAGCAATGGGTTCTGAAACATTAGCAAGTGGTGATTATTCCACAGCATTGGGTTATTATTCACAAGCAAATGGAAATTATTCCACAGCAATGGGTTACAATTCAAATGCAAGTGGAAATTATACTACCGCAATGGGTCACAATTCAAAAGCAAATGGAGCTGTTTCCACAGCAACAGGCTATTCTACAACAGCAATTGGAGAATCTTCCACAGCAATGGGAAAACAAACAACAGCAAGTGATTATGCTTCTTTAGTGATTGGGCAATACAATGATGCGGGTTCTACGGAGACTATTCCAAACAGCAGTGCAACATACTATAACCCTGCAAATACTGCTTTTGTTATTGGTAATGGAACAGCGTCTAATGCAAAGAACGATGCTTTTAAAGTACTATTTAACGGAGAGACAACCGTAAGCAGTCATTTAACAGTGAATGGTGATATTGTTGTTTCTTCAGATGCAAGACTCAAAGCAAACATCGTATCATTGGGTGCTACACTTGCCAAATTATTATTGATAGATGGTAAGTCTTATATTATGAAAAAAGACGGCAAACAAAAGATTGGTGTCTTGGCTCAAGATATTCAAAAAGTATTTCCAGAATTGGTCAGTGAAGATTCTAATAAAATGTTGGCTGTAAATTATTTAGGATTGGTTTCTGTTCTTGTCAATGCTATTAAAGAGCAAGATGGTAAAATGAAAGCACAAGATAGTAAAATGAAAGCGCAAGAAAAGAGATTAGAGTGCTTAGAGAAGTTGATGTCTACACTGAACTAAAAGAAATAGACCGTTCAAGTATAGTTCATAAAAAGGGTGTATTAATTTGCAGCTCTTTATTATGTTTTAAACTCAAGTTGGTTACTATTTTGTTCGTAAATTGGTTTTTAGTCACCTAAAATCTATATAGTTTCAAGATTCATAAAAGCTACATGTAATTTCTAATTTGGGCTTTATTAGTGCTGTTAAATCTTGATATTATAAAGCAATTCAAAAGAGTATTATTTAGAAGCCTTTCAGCATATTATATTGATAACTTTTTGTGTAATTTTTTTTTTTGTAACTTAGAGTATAAATTTATTGCCTCTAAATTTCCCCCCCATCAATTTATTTTTTACTTCCTAGTTATAACTAGATAGTAGATTCACTTCAGATAAATAAAAATGAAAAAGGGGGGTATAATTTTAATATTTCTAATTACACTATCAACACAAGGTCAGGCAACTGGAGCTTATTCTACAGTAATGGGCTATTCTACAACAGCAAGTGGACACTATTCTACAGCAATGGGAGCTATCACAGAAGCAAGTGGAGCTTTCACTACCGCAATGGGTTATTTAACAGTAGCAATTGGAGATCATTCTACAGCAATGGGGAAAGGAACAACAGCAAGTGGTAATTATTCTACAGCAATGGGTCAATCAACAACAGCCAGTCACGAATCTTCCACAGCAATGGGAGATGGAACAATAGCGGGAGGTAATTATTCCACAGCAATGGGAAAATCTACAGAAGCAAGTGGAACAGCTTCCATAGCAGTGGGCTCTGAAACATTAGCAAGTGGATACTATTCCGCAGCAATGGGAGCTATCACAGAAGCAAGTGGAACTGTTTCCACCGCAATGGGTTATCTAACAACTGCAAGTGGAGAATCTTCTATAGCAATGGGAGAATCTACAACAGCAACTGGACGAGTTTCCACCGCAATGGGAGAATCTACAACAGCAATTGGAGATCGTTCTACAGCAATGGGAAGTTATACAACAGCAAGTGGAACTGTTTCCACCGCAATGGGAAAACAAACAACAGCAAGTGGAACGATATCTTCAGCAATGGGTTTTTTAACATCAGCAAGTGGAACTGTTTCCACCGCAATGGGTAATTCTACAACAGCAAGTGGAACGACATCCACAGCAATGGGGCATGGAACATTAGCAAGTAATGAGTATTCCACAGCAATGGGTTTATTAACAAAAGCAACTGGAGAATCTTCTACAGCAATGGGAAACGAAACGA
>Ga0228672_1000306_pt1 | contig 27412 bp, 26 predicted proteins | sample 90DmetaG_FD_182788 | JGI IMG/M metagenome (GOLD analysis project Ga0228672, IMG submission 182788) | Seawater microbial communities from Monterey Bay, California, United States - 90D | ecosystem: Environmental > Aquatic > Marine > Coastal | place: USA: California | collected 2016-11-08 | reverse complement strand
AATGGCAGGAGGACTACAATTGGCGCAGACCACACTCAGCATTGGGAAACCTGACACCGATGGAATTCTTGCAAAGAAGGATCATGGACAAGATGGCCGCTTGAGGTCAAAGATTTAACTCCAAGGATTCCACGTAAAGCTGGAGGAGACTTGGGGCTCAGGTCAATATCAAGATCGAAGGTGCCCTTGCGAGCCTGTTATCCCTTGCGCTGGGCTCCAGATACAAAAATGGCCTGAGTATTGATACTCAAGCCTTTGATGTCACTAGCGCTAAAGTTGGTTGCGGGAGTAGGATTTGAACCTACGACCTTCAGGTTATGAGTGAGGTGGTATTTATACTTCATAAGATCTCAAAAGGCCTCATTTACCCAAAATATTGTTTTATTTTATGGATTAATACGAATTCTAATTGTCTGAGGTAACTTGATGAGATACCATCATGTAACATTCATAACGTAGCAATAAAGCGGCAATAATGCTCACAGATAAACAGATTCGAGACGCGAAGCCAAAAAACACAGTTTATCGCTTGCGAGACACACAATCTGTCGTCCGCGGCTTCGGCCTGACGATCGCTCCTTCAGGCGCGAAGAGTTTCTTCCTGTCGTATACGAGTCCGGAAGACGGGCGGCGTAAGCAGATCAGTCTGGGTAAGTACCCGGCCACCAAACTCGCTGATGCTAGAAGGCTTGCATTGGAATACCGCGGGCGTATCGATAACGGCACCGACCTCGCCAGAGAAAAACAGCAGGTGATCGCACATAATATAGAGCAAAGGTCTCTGGGCACATTAGGTGACTTGCTTGAACTGTACATAGCCGATCTTGAAGAAGACGGAAAACGCTCAGCTAAAGAGGTTAAGCGTATCAAAGGAAAGGATGTCCCCTCGTTCCTCCTGTTGCGCCCTGCTCATCTCGTATCCAGAGACGACATATTAGATGTTCTAGCAGCTATCGCGCAAAGAGGGGCGAAGGTGCATTCAGATAACGTTCGAGCCTACTTAAGGGCAGCATTTGAGCTCGGCATCCACGCGCGATCGATGACAAGATGGCGCGGGAAAGCACCCAGATTCAGGATCGAACACAATCCTGTTGCTACAATTAAACGGACGCTTAGCCGGAAGCCCAAAGGACAGCGCGCACTATCAGAGGCCGAGGTCCAAGAGCTGTGGGGCACAAATCTACTAACGCCACAGATGCATCTTGCACTGAAGTTCATACTGGCAAGCGGCCAACGGGTGGAAGAGGTCCTCCATGCAACTTGGGACGAGTTTGATTTAGGAAAGAGATTGTGGACGATCCCTGGAGAACGTCGAAAGACGCGCAGTAAAACTAGCGAACCGCACCTCGTTCCTTTGGCTGAGCTGCACATACAAATACTCGAGGACATCGACAGAACGACACGCGATCCGCGCTTCTTATTTCCTGCACGAGGTACCGGCGGCCCCCGGCGCTATGACAGCCTCACTAAATCTGTAGCGATATTTGTGAAAAATAGTGGAATGCAGTCCTTCTCTGCCCGCGATCTTCGTCGAACTTTCAAAACCCTTGCTGGTTCAATGAGCATTCCTCTGGAGATGCGCAACAGGCTGCAAGGACACGCCTTAGTGGATGTCGGCAGCGTTTATTACGACAGGTACGATTATCTGGACCCGAAACGGGAAGCTATGGAGCAGTGGATTTTAGGCTTAATTGAAATTATCGGGAGCGGAAATGACACATAAAGACGGTATTCTGTCGGCTTTAGACACCAGTATATCCTTAGAGGATAAAATCCGGACTTCTATTTATGAAGTAGTTTCAAATCACAGGCCCAGGGATAGATACCCCGACCACCAAGACAAGCATAACGTGGTACAGCGAGAGCTGATAGTTAAAACACTCGAGGCTATATGCGAGCACCATTTTGAACAGCTCGAAAATGATGAAGAAGGCGCGATAGTACAGACCTGTGAAAGCCCCGATCCGTTGGTAGAGCTATTTTCGGCATTGCGAAATCTGCGCCATGATACCAAGAGATTAAACGAAGGGATGGACGCTGAACGGGTAGCCAAGCCCGTAGTCCGCGAGTCCATTACAGAGAAAGACACAATTCTGATCAGCCGTAAAATCCGTATCTTATGGTTCGCGGCCTCCGAGTTGTACTGTGCGTCTGACAAAAATTTGTTCCGGACACAGGGAGCACTTGAACAACATGCGGCTAAAATTCTGAACAGTACGCCAGGCTCTCTCAAATCTGGACATTCACATCTGAAGTCCAAGGGTAGAGCTATTGAACAAGCGTTATATTATAAAACTGTCAATGATTGCAGGCAATTATCCAAAGAATATGGTAGGGGAATTAGTCCATTACGAATGCTACTCCCTGCGCTAGAGATATTATCCAGCGATTGATTTTTACCAGCCCACTCAAAAGTTAATTGGGAAGCCTAAAGGCTTAACCATGAACGCCTCTAGTCTCCGTGTACCTGCAACAGACATGGAGAAAAAAGATGTCTTATAGCCCTGTGAAATCAGACTTCATGCTGTCTGATGAAGTCGTAGCCCGCGTTCCATACAGCCGCGCGCATTTATACCGCCTGGAAGACCAAGGCGAATTCCCAAAGCGCAGACGCATTGGACCCAATCGTGTTGCTTGGATCCGTACTGAAGTCGAGCAATGGCTCGCAAAGCGTATGGAGGAACTGTCATGAGTAAGGACCCAGCAAGCAAAACGCGCTTTGATGCGTCAAAGTTCAAAATGCAGAATATGGATACCAACGATCCTGTCGCACAAAAGGTTATAATCAGGCTACCGATTAAGAAACCGCACAAGGAGGAATTTGTCAGGTGCCTTTCTAGTGACGAATATCAGATCTCATGCGGCATATATCAGCCAAAGGATGAGGACCGCGTCTATTTAGTCGCGCCTGACATTGCTCATCTTTTTGGTACAAGCGTTAAACACGTGTCCCTTCGCTTAGGAATGAACAGACAAGGGAAGGTTTTTCTTTGGCCAGTTCCTTTACCGCCCGAAGAAGGTAAAGAAAATCAGTACCACCAAACGCACCGCGAGATAGCCGAGGTCGCGGTGCATAGCTGGGTGAAGATGCAAGCCGATACCAGTGGCGGTTTCTACGACTATCACGTCGCAGTGGGCAAGCTATCGGAACCGGTGTGGCCCACGACACCATTTGAAGACCTATTAGAGATAGCTTTTGGAAACTCTGGGGTCATCGAAGATTGCGATCACCCCACTCTGCGCCAATTAGAGGGGCGGGACTGATGTACACAAACAGTGCCAGCCTACCCTTTCGGAAGATCTACTCGATCGATTTTGAATACTGCGGTGCAGATGGCGAGATACCAAAAATCGTCTGTATGGTTATCCAAGATCTCCGGTCAGGCGAAGTGAGCAGATATTGGCGTGATGATCTGTGCAAAATGAAAACTCCCCCGTTTGAAACGGGGGAGGATGTCGCCATCGTCAGCTACTTTGCGCCCGCAGAGGTGCAGAGCATGCTGGCCCTATGTTGGGCTATCAACGTGTCGGTCATTGACCTGTTCGCAGAATTCCGATGCCAAACGAACGGTGATCCCAACGTTGGCCGAAAATCACTGGTCAGTGCGCTACAGCTCTATGGGCTGAAGCAATTTATACCTGAAGAAAAAGACAGCATGCGCGATCTGATCCTGTCTGGAGGTCCGTGGTCCGAGGCTCAACGCTCTGCAATCTTGGATTACTGTCAACAGGATGTCATTGCACTTGGTCCTTTGTTAGACGCGATGCTGAGACGTGCACCTTGGTCCGAGCTACAGTTTAATCAAGCCATACTGCGCGGGCGATACATGAAAGCCGTTGGGGCCATGCAACACCGCGGCATTCCAATAGATTTAGACATGTTCGACAAGTTGAACGCCGACTGGGAGGACATAAAGCAAAACCTCATCAAAAATGTAGACTCTCAGTATGGTGTCTACGTCGATGGGCGTTTTAAAGAGGCTTTGTTTCAGTCCTATCTCGCGCGAGGGATGATTCCTTGGCCTCGATTGGATAGTGGTCGCCTCGCTCTTGATCGCAACACCTTCAGCAACATGAGCAAGCGTTATCCTACCGTACAGCCACTACATGAACTGCGGAAAACGTTGGGTGAATTCAAGCTGAATAATCTCGCAGTTGGCCGAGATGGACGGAACCGAACGCTTCTATCGCCTCTCGCCGCAAAGACGGGTCGCAACCAACCGAGCACCACTAAGTTCATATTTGGTCCTGCCAAATGGATACGTGGCTTAATCAAGCCTCCTGAGGGATTGGCTTTGGCCTATTGTGATTGGTCTTCGCAAGAAATTGCAATCGCCGCGGCGCTCTCGGACGACGACCTCCTCTGGGCGGCTTATCAGAGTGGCGATCCATATATTGCATTTGCAATCCAAGCGGGTCTAGTACCACCCGGGGCAACCAAAGATACGCACAAAGGCATCCGTAACCGCTGTAAGTCGGTGGTTCTGGGCACCAATTATGGCATGAGTGCATACGGAGTTGCACAGGCCGCAAAAATCCACGAACTGGAAGCGAAGTCGCTGCTCCAAAAGCACCGTGAGACCTATCGTAAGTTTTGGGCCTGGGCCGAAAACAACAAAGATCGTGGATTGCTCGGCTTCAAATTGGAAACTTGCTTCGGTTGGCCCATCCAAGTGACCGCAGGTGATGTAAAAGCCAATACGTTCTTGAACTGGCCAATGCAGGCGCATGGCGCAGAGATGATGCGTATTGCCTCTATCCTTGCAGTCGAGCGCGATATCAAACTCTGCGCGCCGATACATGACGCTCTTCTGATTGAGGCACCAAGTGATCAAATAGATTCAGAGGTCGTAAGGCTGAAAGAATGTATGTCAGAAGCCAGTGAGGCAGTCTTGGGCGAGGGTAAAATTTGCAGGGTTGATGCAGATATTGTCCGCCATCCAGATCGCTACATGGACGAACATGGCCATCAAATGTGGGACCAAATCATGGGTCTCATGGATAAAACTCAAGGATAGACCAACGCGGTTTCCGCGGGACACCTACGCGCGTTCCGCGGCACCGTATCTATATCCTTATTATTCTCCTTTAATATAAATATAGGGTAGTATCATGAGCCACATGAAGGCCGCTCAGCGAGCAAAGCGGGATAAGTTGTTTTTACTTGGTCCTCTGTATTTTGGTTGGATCAACCAGAACTTACCCGACCCAACATCTAGGCTGATTTTGGTAGCCCGAGCGTTCATGGGAATGACCACGCCCAAAGCTTCGGAGGTCACGTTAACAGCCAAAGTGTGGGACTGTGCGGGGATCCAGAGCCCAGATCAGCGGTTCAGGGTGCTGAAAAAGATTGATCAGCATTGTCCTGGCTACTGGGTTGAGCGGCGCGAGGGTCGAACGGCCGTATTACACAAAGGCAAAGACCCCAATGAAATTGGGCCCGAATGAATTTGTTGGACAAACAATCAAGGCCCATGGACCAAGGACCAAGGACCACGGGCCTTGATCTGGGGTGCCCCCCTTCTGCGTTCTGGCTGTCTGCTATCACGCTTTGCTGCAGTAACCTCGGCCTAAGGATCGTGAACCTTGGACCTCGGCTATAGTTTCCAATCTTTGCGCCAGTTTCGATCTAGGATACCCTGTTCAACTAAACTTTTTTCAATTTGCTTGATCTCTGAACGGACTGCGCGCCCGACCTCAGCGCGTTTTTTGGCAGCCTGGCGCTTTTCTTTTGTAAATCGCCCGTGAGTAGTGTGGAGTGCCGCGATTTTATCCTTGCCGGCTTGGGTGCGAGGTCCTGTAGATTTGCCGCCGTGCCTCGTACATCTGCCCGTCAGCTTCACTGCTGGACGCTGACATGCGCCACCAGCTTTGGTTCGTGCACCACAGCGGACTCCAGGCCAATCAGGGCCAAAACGCGTCTTTAACCCAATTTTAACGTTATCTTTTGTTAACATTCGAAACACCCCTATATGAGTGTTATAAAATAACATAAATCACGATGCAGCACGAGGGCGCACACTTAGTTGAAATAACGCCACCAAAGGTTGCGCAGATCCTTGCTCAGGTTAGCCAGGCTCACGGGTCCGCTACTCAACCCGCTTAACTTCGCGCGTTAATTGTCGATAACCTTGGACCTCTGAAAATGACAGTCTGGGCCATAAATCCATGATTTGGGTTTGGGATTAATTTTGCTCAGCGGCATCTGCTTGTGAGGATTAATAAGAGCCCAAATTGAACGCAGTGACTAGCAATGTGTAGCTTGATCCAGGGACAGCCCCTAAGCAAAATCTTCCAACCTCAACTATGAGCATGCAATGCCAACAATAAGTTCAAGGAGCGTGGTCCAGTTCCCTCACCTCTTGGCGCAATATCTCTACTTTAGGCATTGGACTAAAGCAGTCATTAATTCAAATCGCCGCGAAGGGCTGCTTAGAGCCCAACTTGACCGATGCTGCAAGTCGCACGAAAGTCGGCTTTGGTGTCATTTTGCAAGATCAAGGCTGCTAAACAGGGCTCACGCCTATTCGGTTTCCTCTCTCTTGGACGCGCTGCCGTAAAACGCTGGTTTACTCTTGCCCGTCGCATCGAAAACTTTACGGTCACAGCATGGAATCAAAGAGCCTTCAATCGATGCAATCATCCGCCAAGAACGCAACCATGCGTTTGCTGGCCGTTCGGTCAAGGCGTCCGGGTCGCATTCCTTTTTCCAGAATGCGTGCGGGTCCAGGTCACAAATAACCCGACCCACCACATCAAGCATTCAAAAGGAAATATCATGTCATCACACGACCGTTCACTCTATCTGCGGTACGCAGAGGCCCTCAAGCATCCAAATAATTTTTCTAGCACAGTTGCCGCATTCTTTGCTGCAGACGCCAACATCAACGTTGTCCACCCGTTCAATGAACTGCAAGGGGCAGACACGTACCTCGAAAAATTCCTGCGTCCGTTACAACACTCGTTCGAGGGGCTTTACAGGCGCGACGACATTTTCATGGCTGGCCAATTTGATGGGCAAGATTGGATCAGTTCCACGGGCTACTACGTAGGGCGCTTTGCGCAAGACTGGATCGGCCTCAAGGCAACCGGCACACTCAGCTATCTGCGCTATGGAGAGTTTCACCGCATTGAGGACGGAAAAGCTGTCGAAAGCTATATCTATCTCGACATTCCCGAGTTGATGATCTCGTGCAACCAATGGCCCCTGACCATGGGCCCTGGCCTGTCGCGTGGATACACTGGAATGATTCACGGCCCCGCAACCCGCGACGGCGTTATCACAGATGCGCCTGATCCCGCCGAAGGGCAGCGCAGCTACCAGATTGTGACGGACATGCTTGCAGGTCTTGCAACCAAAGACGAAGCATGGCGACCTTACTGGCACGACAATATGATGTGGTACGGTCCGGGCGCGTTTGGAAGCTTTGTCGGCATTGAGGAGTTTGCATCGTTTCAAGTTCCATTCGAGTCCCAATTTGACGGATGGTCTGGCGGGTCCAAGGGCAACGGGATGACCAAGCACTTCACAAGATATGGTGAGGGAAATTATACGTGCTCGGGCGGTTGGCCATCCTTAACCGGTGTCAACGTGAAGCCATTCCTAGGGCAAGGACCCACGCAAGAGCGGGTATTCATGCGTGTCTGTGACTGGTGGCGGCGAGAGAATGACCTTCTTGTCGAGAACTGGGTGTTTGTTGATGTCCCGCATGTTTTGCTGCAGCTGGGATATGATCCGTTACCACATTGGCAAGGCTCGTAGGGTTAGAACCACTGGACTACTTTGCTGACTTTTGAGGGAATGCTTTCGTATTAAACATCAGAATGTCTGCAGTCATTGCGGACATTCGAATTGCTTTGGGCAATAGCAGTTTTGTCCGCACACCGACGTTTGACCCGATAAAATGCTGCGCAATGGATGAAAGTCCACTTCGACGGGCCGCAGCGCAGCATGTTGACTAGGTGATGGAGGTCGGCTTTGGGCCGGGCACGTCGGTCGGAATGGCCTTTGGTGCGAAGATTATGCCGCAGCGCGGAAGGCCGCTGTGAGCCCATACTGTGAATTTGATTTTCTCGCTGCATGCGCGCGCAGCGTAATAAATGCTGCGTGATCGAAAAACCCGACGACGCCAAGCAGCGGAAAAACCGGCCATTCATACAATCCGCAGCTCCCTGCAACTCCGTTTGGATATCAGACGGATCTTGATAGTCTGGCGGGCCCTTTAGTTCGATCAGATTGCCCCAGGGGTTTTAAAAATATAGAGCTAGGCCAAATCCACGGCCACCAACTTGACGCAGCCGTTTTAAGATTTTGACCCCGTAAAATTGCAGGTGGCGGCAAACGTCTTCTTCTGCTGCACCGTGCCATGCAAACGCGATATGGTGTACGTTTTCACCTTCTTGTTGTGTTGGGGCAGCATAAGCGGAACGTGAGTCGTTGATGTCCCATAAGCCAATGAGAACCGGGCCATACCACACGTGGGTCATCGCAAGATCAGGATAGTCATAGCCTGGCCGACACCCCAAAATCGTCTGATACCACGTCCGTGCTTTTTCAAGATCGCTAACCCAAATTACTAAATGGTCGAATCCAGAGGGTACAAAAGGTGGTGTTATGGAGTTTCCCCATCCTAGCTGACTACTGTCACTTACACTGGTGGTGAATATTCGGTGCCCACGATCCCGGCCATTTTGGCTAGCACGTCGTCGCCCTGTTGCATCATCCAATACAGAAGGTCGATGAATATCCAGTTTTCGGCCAGTTTGTCGCCTTCGCGTCGGTAAATATCGATCACACGGAATTCGGCATTTATATCGCTGGCCGGAACCCCCATGAAACCTTTGTGTTTCGCCGTAAAGTTGGGCCAGCCAAAGAACCCGCCAAAGTGACCCTCGGCCAGTTTCGCGCGATGTCCGGTAAAGGATCGATCATAAAACGCCGAGCGAAACGGGCCTGAATGTTGTTTGGCGTAGCGTTCGATCGTGTAGGTCGCGCCAATTCCCGCAGGGCCCCACCAGATCATATCATCGTGCCACGTCCGGGCGAGTTCTTCTTCCAAGGGCAGCCCCAACTGCCACGTCCCAAGATCGCCAATCATCGCGTTGATCGCGTTCAGGGTCGCAACACCCGCGTCAACGGGCTGGGGCTCACGCAACATCCCGTCATGGGTTTGCGGCCCCGGCTGCACCATATGCGCTGCAGTGGCGCGCCCAAACGGATTTTGCCCAGCTTGGATCATCAAGTGGGGGATATCTACATGCAGCATGGTTTCGACAATTCGTCCGTCCAGCACGCGGTTAAATTCGCAATAGCGCAGAAGCGCCATCTTGCCCGTCGCGACAATCCCAAGCCACGGCGCATCAAACAGCCCCATCAGATGCCCCATGGACACGACCCAGATCCCTTCGCCCACGGTGTTTTCGCCCGCAAAGAAGATATCCTCGCGCCGCTGCAACCGTGTAAGAGACGTCAGCAAAGGTCCCCAAAACACCCGCGCCACATCGCCAGCGCCGTGTTGTTCATAGAAGGGGTGCATCCCGCGCCAGTGCCAATCGGCGGTCGTATGGGCGGCCAGTACGGCCTCAATCGTCTCAGCGGTTGCACCTTTCATGTCCGCGTAAAATGCGCGCACAACTGCCTTTTGGTCCTGAAACATTTCTTATCCCTTAACAGCGCCTGCCGTCAGACCTGACACGATCTGGCGTTGGAAGAACAGGATCAACACGAACAACGGTGCCGTGGCCGACACAACCGACGCGACCGCAAACATGACGTTGCCTTTGGTTTGCGTGGTGCCAAGGAAAGACGCAATCTTCGGGATCATCGTCTGGTTCTGCTGATCCAGCAGCATCGCGGCGACAGGGAAGTCGTTATAGGCCAGCAAGAAGCTGAACAGCCCCGTCGTGACAACACCGGGCCACATGACCGGCAGGATCACATGGCGGAACGCCTGAAACCGGTTACACCCGTCCACCATCGCGCTTTCATCAAGGTCCTTTGGAATATTGCGGAAAAAGGAGGTCATCATCCACAGGCTGAAGGGTTGGTTGATGGCGACCAGCACAACGATTGTTGTCCCCAAACGCCCCCAAAGGTTCCATTCATAAAACGGCAAAAGATAACCGGACACCAATGTGATCTGCGGCATCGCGCGAAACATCAATGCGGCGATCAGAATCCAAAACGCATAATTGTATGTGGACCGCGACAGCGCGTAGCCCGCAAGCGTGCTCAACGTCAGTGAAATCGTCACAACACAAAAGCAGACAATCGATGTGTTCATCACCGCGCGCCCGAATTCTTCTGTGACCCAAGCGCCGTAGTATCCGTCGCCCGTAAAGGAGCCACCGGTTTCGACCCGCGTCGACTCACCGGTCAGGGCATAGACCCAGTTCGCTTTTGAGAAGAAATCGCCCTCAACCTTGAAGGATCCCCAAAGGGTCCACAGGAACGGAAAGGCTGCCATGATCACCCAGAGGACCAAAAACCCAGTCAGGATGATCCGGAGTGACGCCGGTTGTTTGCGGGGGTTGGCTGTGCTCATGGGTCAGGCTCTCTTGAAATCGCGCCACGTGCGCACAAGGACGGGGGACAGAAGAATTCCGACACATAACACTGTCAAAAGTGAGGTCGTCGCAGCCGAGTTCAGCAACCGCGTCTCTCCGCCAAGGTCCGAGAAAATATAGGTCGAAAGCGATTGGGCATGCGCCTCTGCGCTGAACGAAATCAACGGCTCAAAGACGCGGAAATTGTCCATCAGCTGGATCAACGCCACAAAGGTCACAAGTGGCATGATGTGCGGGATCGTGACATAACGCACGCGCTGCCAACGGTTCGCGCCATCAATCATCGCCGCTTCATCCGCGTCCTGACTGACCGATTGCAGACCGGCGTAAAACACAACAAAGGCAAAAGGCGCCGCATGCCAAATCCCGTAGAACATCAGCATGATCCACATCATTGGGGTTGAGGCTTTGACGCTCAAATCGGGGTTGCCTGCTATCGCCTGAATTGCATACCCCAAGATACCGCGTGCATCGACCATCCAGAACAAGACCAGCGACCCGACTAAGGGGGTGATGATGAATGGAAGCAACGACACAAAGATCAAAGGCCCCTTGATGGCGCGCGAGGCGGAGTTCACTGCAATCGCGATCGAAAATCCGAGGACGATCGTCAGCGGCGTCACAATGAAGGTAAAGGTCAGCGTAAATACAATGGCGCTGTAGAAGGGCAGGTTCATCACCTTGCTCCACCAGTCGCCCCATCCTATGGATGTGCGCCAAGCTTCGCCCATTTCGGAAAAAGCAAGGTGGCCGCGGTTCACATAGTTATCAAAGCCCACAAAGCGCCCCAAGGGTTTTTCTTCTTGCAAGGCGAGTGAGATTTCTTGGTTCACAGAGGTCGTTTGCGTGCACCCGAACGGACCACAGGTTTCAACCACTTCCATGACTTGTTCATGTTGGGCGTGAAACGACTGCAAGACCACCGAGATCACGGGGAACACGATCAGCAAAAGCATAGCCAATAGCGACGGAGCGACAAAGGTTAGGAAGGTCTTGTGATTCACGTCTGGCCCCCAAGTGTTGTGCTGCAATTTCGCGTTGCGATCTTAAGAATGAGATGGTTCGAGCGGCGCACAGATGCGCGCCGCTCTGATTTAGTCGGCTTACTCGGTTACAAAGCCAGCTTCGATTGCCGCAGCGGCGTAGGCTGCTTCAACGTCTGCCAAAGCCTGCTCTGCTGACTCGGTGCCCTGCATGAAGTCAGACAGTTCAGCACCAAGTGCGGAGTGCAAAAGACCCTGGAACGGAACCATCGGGTATGGCTTGGATCCCGCAGCAACCGCCGCCAAAACGCCTTCGTTCACGGGCTGTGGCTCAAAACCGTCGATCAGCCAAACGGCCTGACCCATGGTCTCATCGTTCAGCAATGCAGGGGAAACCGCATGTGCCAACGCTTGGAATGTTGCCGCCGCATCTTCGTCGCTGACGTTCGTCGCAACGGTCCAACCGTCCCACCAAAGTGTCGTCGCTGGAACACCGCTGTCACCGACAATCAATGGGCCAGCAACCATTGTGTTTTCATAGACTTCCGGTGCGGACCCTTCGTCGTCCATCAGGTTGCCCATACGCGAGCCCCACATGTTCATCAGGGCCACATTGCCTGCTTCCCACTCAGCCTGAGTGCCGTTGGAATCGTGTGTCAGGAAGTCAGGGCTCATGTACTCGGACAGCGCCTTCATCATCTCAAGCGTGGCAACGCCAGCTTCGTTGTTGATGGCGACATTGGCTGTGCCAGCTTCAAAGAACTCGCCGCCGTGGCCGATGTACATGTTGTTGAATTCCTGCGCGAGGTTCCAACCGGACGCATAAGCACCACCCAGAGGGTTTTCCATGATGCCAGCTTCGCGGATTGCCGCAGCAGCTGTCAGCATTTCTTCGTAGGATGTTGGCACTTCGAGACCGACCTGCTCAAGCACGTCAGAGCGGTAGGCAAGCGTCTGTGCGTTCGCCATGAACGCAATCGCCATAATCTGACCATCAACAGAAATCTTCATGTGACCCGGAATGTCCGCGCCATACTCAGCAACCAGATCGTCGAGCGGGCGGATCACGCCGTCGTTGATCAACGCAATGATGGAAGAGTTCGCAACAATCGCGGATGTGTATTCAGCGGGATTGCCGGACATACCAGCAAGGTTCAGCGTCTGGTGATCAGCCGTCAGGTTTGCTTCGCCCTCAATGCCTTCACATGCCTGCGCGAGCGCAGCGATGGACTGGATAGCTGGAAATTCGTTACCGATGATGCTCAACCGGCCTTCTGCTGTGCATCCATGGCCATCCGCGAATGCGGCTGTGCCCATCGTCAGGACGGCAGCGGTGGCGCCCATCAGTTTGGTGAATTTGGTCATTATAGTCTCCCTACTGGTTCAGATCGTAATTCGTTTTTGATGGGCGCGCCGATTCTCGCGAATCAAGAAACGCCGTGCATACGTTTGCAATAAAATGGCCATCTTGACCACAAAGCAAGGAAAAAATGGGGCGACTGGCAAAAACCGAAAATGCTGCAGCTGCGAAGTTACCTCAATGGAATAAGGGTGAAAAAAGAACTTGCGCAGATAATAGAATCGGATTTACATCTGTTGCATGCGTTTGCAAGAAAGGCGACCTCATGGCCGAAATTCAGCTCAAGAATATCCACAAACGCTGGGGCAGCTTTGTTGGAGTCGAGAACTTCGACCTGACCATTGCAGATCAGGAATTTCTCGTCCTTCTCGGCCCGTCGGGTTGCGGTAAGACGACGACAATGCGGATGATCGCAGGGCTGGAAGACCCCACCGAAGGCGATATTCTCGTAGATGGCAAACGTATCAACGACCTTGAACCCAAAGACCGTGATTGTGCCATGGTGTTCCAGTCCTACGCGCTCTACCCCAACCTAGACGTCTACGAGAACATCCGTTTTCCGCTGCGCATGCGCAGAATCCCCGCATCCGAGCATAAAGAACGTGTTATGCGGGCCTCAGCGATGGTTGAGCTTGACGATTTTCTGCATCGCAAGCCTGCCGAACTCTCCGGTGGTCAACGTCAACGCGTGGCCTTGGCCCGTGCCATCGTGCGTCAGCCCAACGTTTTCCTGATGGATGAACCGCTCTCCAATCTCGACGCCAAGTTGCGGGTTTCGACGCGCGCCCAGATCAAAAACCTTAGCCACGAGTTAAAGGTCACCACGATCTATGTGACCCACGATCAGATCGAAGCCATGACGTTGGCTGATCGCGTTGTCGTCATGTCCGCGGGCGTGGTGCAGCAGGTCGGTTCCCCGACAGACATTTACGACAATCCAGCCAATACCTTCGTAGCCAGCTTTATCGGTTCTCCTGCCATGAACCTGCTTGAGGGCGCGATTGAGGGTGGCACTTTCACTGGTAAGGACGTCACAATCACCGGCCTCGACAGCTCCCGCAGCGGCCCAATCACGCTGGGCTACCGCGCCGAAGACGCATCAATCGGCGGCGATGCTCCGTCTGTGAATGCGCCAGTCTATTCCATGGAGCTTTTGGGCGATGCCACGATGGTTACGTTCCGCATCGGAGGCGCCATCGCAACCGTGAAGGCCGACAAAGATTTTCGCGCAAAGATTGGCGAAACTGTCGCCGCGACAATTCCCGCTGCGACCTGCCATTTGTTTGACGCTACGAGTGGCGAGCGGTTGTAACCTGCTCGCCCCAATCAAGCTTTAACGACCACGCCCGAGGAGCACCGCTCATGACCATCCGCCATCTGAAAACCGCCCGCTCCGCCGCCGCGCGGGCCGAGGACGACGCCAAAACCCGCGCAATCGTCGAAGCTGGCCTTAAAGAAATCGAAACAAAAGGCGATGCCGCCGTGCGCGAAATGTCGGTGAAATTCGACAAGTATGATCGCGACAGCTACCGCCTGTCAGAGGCCGAGATCGAGGCCCTAATCGCCAAGGTCACCCCGCGCGAAATGGCGGATATCAAGTTCGCTCAAGAACAGGTGCGGGTCTTTGCGCAACACCAGCGCGGAAGCATGTTGGATATCGAAGTCGAAACCATGCCCGGCGTGATCCTAGGGCACAAGAATATCCCTGTTCAATCCGTGGGCTGCTACGTGCCGGGTGGCAAATTCCCGATGGTCGCCTCTGCACATATGTCCGTCGCCACCGCCAGCGTTGCCAAAGTTCCACGTATCATTGCCGCAACGCCCCCGTTTAAAGGTGAACCCAATCCGGCCGTGATCGCCGCGATGCATCTTGGCGGAGCGCATGAAATCTACGTCATGGGCGGCATCCAAGCCATCGGTGCCATGGCGATCGGCACGCAAACAATTGACCCCGTCCACATGCTCGTCGGCCCCGGTAACGCCTTTGTCGCCGAAGCAAAGCGCCAGCTTTTCGGGCGCGTCGGCATCGACTTGTTTGCTGGACCGACCGAAACCATGGTCATCGCCGATGAGACCGCCGCCGATGGCGAACTCTGCGCCACGGACCTGCTGGGCCAAGCTGAACACGGCTACAATTCCCCTGCCGTTTTGCTTACCAACTCCGAAAAGCTCGCCAAGGATACGCTGGCCGAAATCGACCGCCTTCTGAAAATCATCCCGACCGCCGACACCGCCGGAAAGAGCTGGGAAGATTACGGAGAGGTCATCGTCTGTGACACCTATGATGAGATGCTCGCCGTCGCCGACGACATCGCATCCGAGCATGTGCAGGTGATGACAGACCGCGACGATTGGTTCCTCGAAAAGATGACCTGTTACGGCGCTTTGTTCCTTGGTCCGCGCACCAACGTGTCTAACGGTGACAAAGTCATCGGCACCAACCACACGCTGCCCACCAAAAAGGCTGGGCGCTACACAGGTGGACTTTGGGTCGGTAAGTTCCTGAAAACCCACAGCTATCAGAGAATTACCACCGACGAGGCGGCCACACTGGTCGGCGAATATGGCTCACGCCTTTGCATGCTCGAAGGCTTCGTTGGCCATGCTGAGCAATGCAACATTCGCGTGCGGCGCTACGGCGGCATTAACGTCCCCTACGGAACCGGCGCGCCCTACCGCGAGGCTGCTGAGTGACAACCCATGCCGCCCTCCAACCCTTTCAGAACGCTCTCAAAAGTGTGACAGCGGAGGCGCGGGAAACCATCGCGCAGGTCGTCGCATCCGATGCGCGTGTTCACCTGTGCTACCCCTTCGGCGACATCACTGGCGCGGACCTTTTCGACACCCTCTACGCCCCGCTGTTTACCGCAATGCCCGACCTCGAACGGCGCGACATGATCGTGCTTTCCGGCACAACCCCCGAAGGTCAGAACTGGGTTGGTTGCATGGGCAACTACATGGGCACGATGACAAAGGCGTGGACAATCAACGGCCACCACATCCCACCTACTGGCCACTTGACCCACATGCGCTACCACGAGTTCTTTCGTATCCAAGACGGTCACGTGCTCGAGGCGCACATCATCTGGGACATCCCTGAAGTGATGATGCAGGCGAACGCATGGCCAATGGCTCCGCAACTGGGCAAGTTCCTGTGCACCCCTGCGCCCATGAGCCAAGACGGGCTGACCGCGGATGGCGACGGCAAAGCCACAATGGATCACGTCATCGCCATGCTGACGGACCTGTGCAAACATCCCGCCCAAGGCGGCCCGGAGGTCATGAACCTCGAACAGTACTGGCACCCGCGGTTCAACTGGTATGGACCCGCAGGCATCGGCACGGCACGCGGCATCGCGGGCTTTCGCAACTGGCACCAAATCCCGTTTCTGCGCGGAATGCCCGACCGCAAACTCGACGCCATGGGCGATCTTATGTCCCACTGGTTCGCCCAAGGCGACTACGTCTGCGAAACTGGCTGGCCTAATATGCGCCTGACCATCACAGATGACGGCTGGATGGGCATTGCGCCTGCGGGCCGCGAAGTCCTGCTGCGTTCCCTCGATTTCTGGCGCATGGAAGACGGCAAGATCCGCGAAAATTGGGTTCTTGTGGACCTGCTTGACCTCTATGCGCAATGCGGCGTTGATGTCTTGGCCCGCATGTCTGAATTCAACAAAGCCCGAAACCTCGGCCCCGTCGAGCTATGCGATTGCGAATTCTTATGACCCTTCCGCGCACGCCTTCCTTCTCCCTGTCTGGCAAACACGCGTTGGTCACTGGCGCGACCTCCGGCATCGGTGAAGGCTGCGCCGTAGCCTTGGCCGAGGCTGGCGCCCACGTCACGCTGGTTGCCCGCACCGCCACGGCGGTTGAGAAACAGGTGGCCGCGTTCCATTCGCAGGGCTGGGAGGCCGCTGCCCTCCCGCTCGACATCTCCGACATTTCCGCGACCGAGGCCGCCATCGCCGCCAGCGGCCCCTTCGATATCCTCGTCAATTCCGCTGGCCTCGCCCGTCACGCCCCTGCGACGGACACCACACAGGCCGACTATGACGCCGTCACCGACCTCAACGTTAAAGCTGCGTATTTCCTCACCCGCGCCGTAGCCAACCGATTGATCGACGCTGGAAAATCCGGCTCCCTAATTAATATCTCAAGCCAGATGGGCCATGTTGGCGGCCTCGACCGTGCCGTCTATTGCGCCACCAAACACGCGCTGGAAGGCATGACGAAAAGCATGGCCATCGAATGGGCCCCGCACCAGATCCGCGTCAACACCATTTGCCCGACCTTCATCCGCACGCCACTTGGCGAGCAAACCCTCGCCATCCCGGAACGCCGCGCCTGGATCGAAGAAAAGATCAAACTTGGGCGCGTCGGCGAGGTGAGCGACATCATGGGCGCGACCACCTTCCTCGCCTCTGACGCCGCCGCGTTGATTACCGGCACGCATCTGATCATCGACGGAGGTTGGACAGCAGACTGATGGGCGCGAAAATTACCTCTCTGCAAGTTGCTAAAATGGCTGGCGTTAGCCAATCCGCTGTTAGCCGCGTTTTTTCGGGCGCGTCGGCCAGTCCCGCAACCACCAAGAAGGTAAAGAAAGCAGCCAAGCAGCTCGGCTATCGCCCCAACGTGCTGGCCCGCGCCATGATCACCGGCAAGTCGCGCATTATCGGGTTGATCGTCGCCTATCTTGATAACCAGTTCTACCCCGAAGCCCTTGAACGTCTCTCCAACGCACTACAGGCGCAGGGCTATCACATCCTGATCTTCACCGTCTCCAATTCCACCGACGGCATCGAAAACGTCGTGCAAGACCTGCTCGATTATCAGGTCGATGGCATCATCGCCGCTTCTGTCTCGATGTCCTCTGGCCTCACGGAGCTGTGTGTCAAAGCAGGCATTCCTGTGGTCCTGTTCAACCGTGGACAGCCCGGTAGCGGTCTTTCGGCGGTCACGTCCGCCAACATCAAAGGCGCGAAGATGGCCACCCAAGCCCTCATCGACGCAGGCCACACACGCATCGCCCATATCGCTGGCTGGGAAGGCTCTCTCACGGGGCGCGACCGTCAGCAAGGGTTTGAGGATGCAATGGCGGGCGCTGACTTCACGCCCTTCGCGATCATCGACGGCATGTATAAACGAGACGTCGCCGCTGCCACGGCCCGCCAGCTGATGACAGGCGAGACCCGCCCTGACGCTATTTTCGTTGGCAACGATCACATGGCCTTCGCCGTTATGGATGAAATCCGAACAATGGGATTTTCGATACCCGATGACGTCGCGATCATCGGCTACGACGACGTGCCGCTCGCCTCTTGGCCCGCCTACGACCTCACCACGGTGCGCCAGCCCGTCAACCGCATGGTCGAGGCCACCATCGAAACACTCCTGTCCGCGATCAACGGTCAAGAAAACTACGCCCAAACGATTGAAATAGAAGGACCTCTTGTTCAAAGAGGCTCCTCCAAACCGCTCAAAGGATCACCGCTATGAAGGGTTTTTCGAACCACTGGAAAGACTTTCCCGACTATATCATCGGCATCACCAAAGAGATTTGGGAGGACCGTGGCGTCGGCACCTTGCATGACTATTACGCCAAAGACATCGTCGTGCGCTCGCCCATGGGCATCCAGCGCGGGAATGGGGCTGTCATGGCCGCGACGATGGCGACGATCAACGAATTTCCAGACCGCGAATTGCTCGGCGATGATGTGATCTTCTCCGACGATCCAAAATTTGGCCTGCTGTCGTCCCACCGCCTTATCACCCGCGCCACTCACACCCAAGACGGTCAGTTCGGCGCGGCGACCGGCAAGCCATGGACCGTGCGCGTCATTGCCGATTGCGCCGCCAAGGATGATTGCATCTATGACGAATGGCTGGTGCGCGACTACGGTGGGATCGTGCGGCAACTGGGCATGGACCCGCGCGACTATGCGGCCCAACTCATCGAAGCTGAAGGCGGGCCCGACGCGGCGTCCAGGCCGTTCACACCGGACCAAGACATCGACGGCGGTTACAACTCCAGAGGCAACGACAATGCTTGGGGCCAACGCTACGCCGACACCCTCACGCGCATCATGGATCTCGACTTTGACACCATCGCCAAAGATTACGACCGCGCTGTGAACTGCGAATACGCGGGCGCGCAAACCGTTCTCTCCCATGACAGCGTCACGAAGTTCTGGCTTGGCCTGCGGTCATCTTTTCCGGATGCCAAATTCACGATCCACCACCAGATCGGCATGGACGGCGACATACTCCCACCTCGCGCCGCGATCCGCTGGTCGCTGGATGGCACGCATTCCGGCTGGGGCACGTTCGGCAAACCGACGGGCGCGAAAGTTCACGTGATGGGCATGTGCCATGCAGAATACGGCCCGTTTTGCAACGCGAGCGGCCCGCAAGACGCCACCATTCGCCGCGAGTGCGCCCTTTACGACGAAATCGCGATCTGGAAACAAATTCTGATGCAAGGAACACAGCAATGACGCCAGCTGAAATGGACTCTCGCATCGTTCGCTACGGCGATCTGAAACCGTGCAAAACCGCCTTCATCGACGCCCACACACCGGGCAGTGACCAGAAAGAGAACTTCACCATTATCGGGGGTGGTGTCTCTGAATCGCCGGATCAGCACGTTCATATCGGCATCCCGCACGGATTCAACATCGGTGCCGCGGGCCAGCCTCCGCGCGTGACCAACTCCCTGCACGATCACCACACCGCTGAGGCCTTCTTCGTGCTGTCGGGCAAATGGCGCTTTTTCTGGGGCCGTTGGGGGGACGCGGGCGAGGTGACGCTGGAAGAGGGCGACATCATCAACATCCCCACAGGTATTTTCCGTGGCTTTGAGAATATTGGCACGGATTACGGAATGATTATGGCCATCCTTGGCGGCGACGATGCAGGTGGTGGCGTCATGTGGGCGCCACAGGTCGTCGAAAACGCCGCTGAGCACGGCTTGATCCTCGGCGAGAACGGCAAACTCTATGACACCAAACGCCAGCAGAAGTTGCCCGACGGTGTCGCCCCGATGCCCTTGATGTCGGACGAAGAACTCGCCAAGCGCCCCGAACCAACGACCGCAGACGTGCTGCCCAACCACGTCGCCCGTTATTGGGACCTCATGGCGCTGGCCGACAAAAAGCCAGCCAAAGTCATCGGCGAAAACGGAATCTTGCGCGACAAGCCGGGCTTCGATGTTGATTTCATCACGCGCGGTAGCACGACGGAGGCCAAGCACAGCCACAAATACCCTTCGGTCCTGATGCCGATGCGCGGTCATTGGAAGGTAAAGTGGGATGGCGGGTCATCGACCATAGCGCCGGGCGACACCATGTCCGTCCCTGAAAACCTCGCCCACTCCGCCGTCCCGTCAATGACCGGCGAGGCAAGCCTTTATCACATCGTAGCCACGGGCGATCCCGCTGGGCTGACGTGGAAAGGTTAACGCGCTCCCTGTGCACCGCTGTAAAAATCGGTTGCGCACAGGCTGTGTACGCACTGTGACTCACTCGAAAGGCCCAAAATGTCCAAGATCTTAACGTCCCACGTCGGCTCCCTCCCACGCACCCAAGAGGTCGTGGATTTCATCTTCGCCCGCGAAAATCGCGAGGACTTCGGCCAAGCCGCATTTGATGCAGCGATGACCAAAGCCGTGTCAGAAACTGTTGCCAAACAAGCGGTCGCGGGTGTCAATATCGTCAGCGATGGTGAAACGTCCAAGATCAGCTACGCCACCTATGTCAAAGACCGCTACACAGGTTTTGACGGCGACAGCCCCCGCAATGCGCCTGCCGATTTGAAGAAGTTCCCCAGTTTCCTCAAGCGCTTGGCGGATGATGGCGGCACCCCGCAATACGCCCGCCCCATGTGTGTCGGCGAGGTGAAATCCAAAGGCCAAGGCGAGTTGGAAAAAGACATCGCCAATCTCAAGGCAGGCATGGCGGAGCAAGGCATTGAACGCGGTTTCATGAACGCGGCGAGTCCCGGTGTTATCTCACTGTTTTTACAGAACGATTTCTACGCAACGCGCGAAGAATACCTCTCGGCACTGGCCGACGCGATGCGCGAGGAATACCGCACGATTGTAGACAGTGGCCTTGATCTGCAACTGGACTGCCCCGACCTCGCGCTGTCCCGCCACATGCTGTTTAACGATCTATCTGACGATGAATTCCTCAAGATCGCAGGCTCTCATGTTGAGGCCCTCAACCATGCATTGGAAGGCATCGATCCGTCCCGCGTTAGGGTCCATATTTGTTGGGGAAATTACGAGGGGCCGCACGTCTGCGACATCCCTATGTCCAAGATGTTTGACACGCTGATGTCAGTGGGGGCGAATAAGTTGCTCTTTGAAACCTCCAACCCCCGCCACGGCCATGAATGGGCCGTTTTCCGCGACCGCAAAGCTGACATTCCCGACGACAAAATCCTCGTCCCCGGCGTCGTCGATACGACCACCAATTTCGTCGAACATCCCGACCTTGTGCAGCAGCGTATCGAACGTTTCGTTGACATCGTTGGCCATGATCGCGTGATCGCTGGGTCAGATTGCGGTTTTGGAACCTTCGCCGGATACGGTGCTGTTGATCCCGAAATCGCATATGCGAAGCTTGCCGCCCTGTCCGCCGGAGCCGCACAAGTCAAATGACCCTTGTTCTCTTGCCCGGAATGATGTGCGACGGGCGGCTGTTCCAACACATGCCGCCCCACCTCTGCCTTGCGATTTCGCAACATGACACGGTTGAGGCACTGGCTGCCGATGTGCTGGAACAGGCGCCTGCGACCTTTGCTTTAGGCGGGCTGTCGATGGGTGGGATCGTCGCCATGGAAGTCATTCGGCAAGCCCCTGACAGGGTCACGCACCTGTGCTTGATGGACACGAACAGCGAAGCGGAAACCGACCAAATCAAGGCGATGCGCCAACCCCAAATTGAGAAAGCTTTGGCGGGGCAGTTGGACAGCGTCATGAGAAACGAGATGAAGCCAAACTACCTTGCTCATGGCCCACGTCGAGCCGATGTGTTGGACTTGTGTATGGAGATGGCGCTGGACCTTGGCCCCGAGGTATTCGCGCGCCAATCTGCGGCCTTACGAGACCGTCCCGACCAGAAGCAAACACTTCAAGACTGGGATAAGCCCACGCTGATCCTCACTGGCGCGCAAGACCGTCTTTGCCCGCTACACCGCCACGAATTGATGGCTGAACTGATGCCACAGGCAACCTTAACGATCATACCAGACGCCGGGCACCTACCAACGTTGGAACGCCCCAATGCAACCCGCGCCGCGCTCGTGCGTTGGCGAGAGGAGTAATTCACATGCAACCTTCACTACATAAGCTCCTGACCTCGGTTGACACGCCTACGGTCTGCAATGCGATCGAGGTGTCGCAAGGCAAGCGCGGCTTCAACGACTTCACGCGCGGCACGATGTTGATCAACGAGCCGACCGGCGTATTAGTCGGCTACGCCAGCACAGCAAAAATTGCCGCTGTTGCCCCATCAGAAGAACCGCCCGAAACCGTGCGCGCGCGCCGCATGGCCTACTACAAACAGATGTCCGAAGCTCCGCAGCCCGCGGTCTGTGTCATTGAGGATGAGGACTTTCCAAATGCTATTGGCGCGTTCTGGGGCGAAGTGAATACGACGATCCACAAGGGATTTGGCGTGGCAGGTACGCTGACCAATGGCGTCATGCGTGACTTGGGTGACATGGCGCCAGACTATCCCGTCGTCGCTGGATCAATTGGCCCCAGCCATGGCTTTGTCCACGTGACGGCGGTGAATACGCCGGTTCAGGTTTTCGGTCTGAGAGTCAATCCGGGCGATTTGGTACACGCGGATCGACACGGCGCCGTTGTGATCCCGCCAGACGTCATCCCTGATCTCGAACGTGCGATCCATAAGATGCAAGACACCGAACATCTGGTCCTTGGCCCAGCCCGCGAGGCCGGCTTCGATTTCAATGCGTTTGAGGCTGCCTGGGAAGCGTTTGAAAAAGCGCGCACATGATTGATGTAGACGACTAAGCAGAGCTGTCCTCACCTCGTTGACCCTCAGTACGATCTGGATGCTTTTCAGGTGAAATCCGCTTGCGTCTGGCGCGCAAGAGATCGTCGACAATCTTCTAGCCGGACACTTCACTGCCGCTCTTGCTGTCCGCTCCTTGGCGGCAACAATGAGCCAGATGTACTCAATTATCGAATACGGCCTTAGGCACATGAGCGCTGACGGTAGCCACGCTCGTGGCACTTTTTAGGGCCTTGGCCGAGAAAAGTGCAGAAAGCCAAACAAAAACCAGAACAGCGTAAGGTGGATTTGTCCGCATCTCGTTTGTTAGAAAAGGCCGCTGAGAAAGGCCATTTTGAGAACAACCAAGATCGGCCCGTTTGAACGGCCGGTTCGGTGAAAAGTGCTGCACCGCAAAATGACCAGCGCTGCAAGTGCCAACATTTGTTGCGTCAGCAGTAGCCGCAGCTGCAAAAGGCCGCTTTGTCCGCATAGCAGTCGTAAGATGATCACGCAGCGAATGGCGGCTTAGAGCCCAAAGTGCACAATGCTGCATTGAACACCAATGTCCGGATCGGAGAAACTGAACTACCTACCGTGTGTCTAAGGGTGTAGTGTTGGACTTGAACAGGACAGTTAATTGCCTAAAAAGGACAGATGATAGTAGGTCATCGTTTTTCACTACCGGAGCATTCTCCGCTGCCGCTCCGGGCCCAAATTTGTGAAATGATCGGTTCGGCAATCTCGGTTGGTTCAATTGAGTCAGGGCGAGCACTGCCGTCGTGCCGGGAGTTATCCCGTCAATTGGGTGTATCCCGAAACACTGTTTTCACTTCTTATGAGAAACTGATCGAGATGGGGATGATCGTCTCCAAAGACCGCTGTGGGTATTTTGTGAACCCGGAATTCGTAAGCAATTTCGCCGAAGATAGAATCTACCCACCACAGGAAAAATTGACTGTTAGCAGTCGTCTGCCGCCGGTTGGAAAACGCCCTTCTGAACTGCGGAAAGTTGAACATCCGCTTGATTGGGATCAATTCCCTTATCCGTTTGTTTACAATCAGATTGATCCGAATAAGTTCCCGATTCAAAGCTGGCGGGAATGCATGCGGTTGGCCCTTAACAAGCAGCGCTTGCCTGTTTGGAGTGGAGATTCTGACGGTGCAGACAGCACGGCGCTTGTCGAACAGCTTCGCAAGCGATTGCTTAGCTACCGTGGTCTTCGGGTAAGCTCTGACGAAATACTGATCACCGCGGGGGCGCAAAATGCGCTCTTTATTATCGGGTTACTCTTTCGTGACACATCTGGAACCGTCGGGGTTGAAGACCCAGGCTATCCGGAAGCGCGAAACGCGTTTCAGCTTTCTGGCAACCTAATCACAGCGGTGAACGTTGATTCTGATGGGCTGGACCCCGATACAATCCCAGTGGAATGCGGCGTGATCTACACCACCCCAAGCCACCAGTTTCCTACCGGAGTGACAATGCCATTAGAGCGCCGCAAGCGATTGCTGGACGTCGCTCAAGAGCGCCAAATGGTAGTTGTCGAGGACGACTATGAGGCGGAGATGAACTATGTCCGGGATACGCTGCCCCCTATCCGGGCATTGGATAATACTGGATCGGTTATCTATGTTGGCAGCCTGTCCAAGACAGTTTCCCCGGGGCTGCGGTTAGGCTTCATGGTTGCGCATCCGGACATTATCCGCGAAGCAAGGGCTCTGCGTCGTGCGATGCTTCGGCATCCACCAGCGATCCTACAGGACGCGATGGCCCATTTCATCGGGCTTGGTCATTATGATACCAACTTGCGTCGCCTTCACCGGCGATACCAATCGCGATGGCAGGCGATGCAAGATGCCATTTCGCAATACATGCCGTCGGTTCAACTTACGCCCGCAAATGGTGGGACATGTTTCTGGATTGAAACAAGGCCGGGTGTTGATACTGGAGAGCTTGAAGCAAAGTTAAAGACCAAAGGCGTTCTTTACGACAACGGACCTGTATTTTACATGGAACCTAGTATGGGTAATGGAAAGCTACGCCTGGGTTTTGCATCTATGCCCCTTAAATCTATTGAACAGGGTATCAGGATAATCGGTGAAGAGCTTGGTATACTTAGCTGATCCAAAGCAAATTCATCTGTCCTTTTTATTGTATGGTTCTGTCCCCTATCGCGCACGAGCGGGTTGCACTTAACATCATAGCGAAACCCAAATTCGGGTGAGTAGCACAAATGCGAAAGGACATGATAATGGACAGGAAAAAAATTTCGGCAGCAACTGTGACTTGGGATACCGAGGCAATTATCGAAAAGCGCAACAAGTACTATGCGGCGTCACAACGCGCCTTCGTACCCTATGAAAAACCGCTGATCCTGAAGCGCGGCAAGATGCAATACCTGTGGGATGAGAATGACAACAAACTGACCGACCTTCTGGGCATGAACTTATGCATCAGCGTGGGGCATGCCCATCCGGCTGTTGTTGATGCCGTGCAAGAACAGGTGGCCCAGCTGACCCATTGTACGACGATGTTTCACCATCCTGTTCCTGCGCATTTTGCCGAAGAACTGGCCGCCACCATGCCCGCCGGTCATGACTGGGTTGTCCATTTCACAAACTCTGGGGCCGAGGCGATTGATCTTGCGATGATGATGGCGCGGGCTTCCACCGGCAATCACGATATTGTTGCGCTTCGCAATTCCTATCACGGCGTCACGTATGGCGCCCAATCTGTGACCGGTGTTCAGGGTTTCCGTCAGCATATCGGGCAATTGTCAAACATAACTTTTGCCACCGAACCCAACCAGTATCGCGGAGCCTTCGGTACTGGCACACAACCCTATCTGGATGATCTGGACCGCACCTTAGCCTACACCACCTCTGGCCGGTTGGCAGGGATGCTGATCGAGCCAGTTCAGGGATATGGAGGCATCATTGAAATGCCCGAGGGCTATATGAAGGGTGCTGCTGAGCGCATCCGCGCCGCCGGTGGCTTGATGATTGTCGATGAAGTTCAGTCAGGCTTTGGTAAAACTGGCAAATCGATGTGGTGCTTTGATGCGCATAACGTTGTGCCGGACATTGTTGTTCTGGCGAAAGGCATAGGCAACGGAATTCCGCTGGGTGCTGTGATCGCCAAACGGGACGTTGCCGAAGTAATGGCCGGGAAATTCCTGTTTCACACCTATGGAGCCAACCCTGTCGCCTGTGCCGCAGGACGCGCAGTGCTGCGCGTCATCGAAAATGAAGGCATGGTCGAAAATGCGCGGATCGTTGGGGCAGAGCTTCACAAAGGACTACAAGCGATGAAGGACCGTTACGAAATCATCGGAGATGTGCGCGGTACTGGGTTCATGCAAGCAATAGAGCTTGTCACGAACCGCGACACGAAAGAGCCCGCACCCAAAGAAACGGCATATGTTTTTGAGCGCACCCGGGAACACGGATTGGTTCTATCTAAGTCCGGAAACTTCAAGAACGTCCTGAGAATGGTGCCGCCACTTTGTTTGTCGATGGATGACGTCGAGCCTGTCCTCACTGCCTATGACAAGAGCTTCCGCGACTTGATGGACAATCTCCAACACTGAATGGCCGAGGGGTCATTTGTTAATATTTGAACTCTAAGGGTGAACCGGACATTCGAAGTGCGACTTCGAACGTCCGTTTTGTCCCGCATATCAGCCGTTAGTGCTTGGCGAACGCAATGTCTGCTTCCTCAGTTGGTGGCGGCAAACAAAATTACCTCCGAATGAATTTACACGGCTAATACTAAAGGCCCGTGGTCCGAGACGCGATGCCCTATGATTGGGGGGTCTGGTGTGAGCCTGGCGCGTTTTATCTGTTTGGATTGGGCGCAGTAACCCCCGAAACAAGATGGCCGACACCTCTTGGGAATGCTTAGCTCAGGGAACAGGCTCTCGCTATGATTGGTGCGGGAGTATTCACAGCAGATTAAGCTTTATAGTTTGCTGTTCCCTCGATCAGAAATTCGACGGACGTCAGGGAATGTTAAAAAGCGGCAATGGACGCGGCAATTATTCTGTGATGCAAATAGGTCCTAAAACGCAAAAAACGCCAACTCATTGAGCCAGCGTTATTTTTGTTGGTTGCGGGAGTAGGATTTGAACCTACGACCTTCAGGTTATGAGCCTGACGAGCTACCGGGCTGCTCCATCCCGCGCCAAGTAGAGATGTAGTAAACCGACTGCAAAAGGATCACAAGCCCCGAAACAAAGAATTTGCAAGAGATTTTTATAATCCAGGCAGGATACGTTCAGAACTAGGCGGTTTTTTATCTCAAGCGCTGAAACATAGGCTGCATCAGCGTTGGCTTTCCAAAAGCTTCAAGTACCAACTCACCCCGCGCATTTAGAGCCTTCGCTAGGCCGTAATGCGGGGCCGCCCTGACACCACAGCGGTTAGTCGCGCTTCAATGAAAACCATGCGATTCTCTGCCTGCGTTTTTGAAATAT
>Ga0228672_1000304_pt1 | contig 27443 bp, 25 predicted proteins | sample 90DmetaG_FD_182788 | JGI IMG/M metagenome (GOLD analysis project Ga0228672, IMG submission 182788) | Seawater microbial communities from Monterey Bay, California, United States - 90D | ecosystem: Environmental > Aquatic > Marine > Coastal | place: USA: California | collected 2016-11-08 | reverse complement strand
TCAAAAACGGGCAGTCCATCGCTGCCGTCGCCAGAACCTTCAACGTCCATCCCGCGACTATCTATCGATGTCTCGACGAAAAGCAGCCCTTATGAGGGTATACCGTTCCGCTCAGCCGCACGTCCCTTTTATGCCCCAGATAGGCTACGCCCGTGTTTCCACAGAGGATCAGAGCCCCCTGCCCCAGTCTAAGACCCTGCAAACTGCGGGTTGTGTCGAGATCTTTGAAGAGCACGCCTCGGGCGGCAATCGCGCGCGGCCGGTGCTTGCGCGGGTGTTGGAGCGCATCGGCAAGGGCGACACGCTGGTTGTCGTACGGATCGACCGGCTTGCGCGATCTTTGTCGCACTTGCTGGAAGTGATCGAACGTCTGGAGGCCAAGGGAGCTTTCTTCCGCTCCCTGCAGGACCCCATCGACACCGCTTCCCCGCAGGGCAAGTTCACATTGCAGGTTCTGGGCGCCGCGGCCGAGTTCGAGCGCGCGCTGATCCGGGAACGTACCAAAGCAGGGCTGGCGAGCGCCCGTACCGAGGGCCGGGTCGGCGGGAACCCTGGACTGCGGGCCAAAGACCCTGCTGCTCTTCGCAAAGTACGGCTGGCGCGACAAGACGGCTACATGGAGCGTCTGAACGAGACGGCACAAGATTGGGTGCCCCATGTGCGCCGGTTGCGACCCGACTTGGCCTGGGAAGATGTGCTGCGGATTATCAATGGCCCCCTACCCCACAGCCGCCATTGGACGCAAAGCCGCCTGCTTCGCGCCGTGAAAGCCTATGTCCGCGATGGGTTTCTGCCCAATGAAGTGCTTGGTCGCGCTGGACGCCGCGAAAGCGACGATCGCCTGCCGGCGATTGTCGCAGCGATCAAGGGCGCCGACCCCAACATCACGCTCCAGACGATCTGTGACCGTCTGGAATCCATGCGCGAACGCACCCCGCGTGGACGCGCCAGCTGGCAGCCGTCGTCCGTGAGGATGCTGCTGGAACGCGCGGAGAAGTTGGGCTTGCTGAAGTGCGCGCAATAAACGCAACCTTGCAAATCTTCCAACTGATGGAACGATTGCAGTGTTGCAGCCCATTTTCTGGTCAGGTGAATGGATTCACGACGCGCAGCTGATCTTCGACCAGCAATCCGTCGTGCATATCTTCGCTCCACAAAGTCGTGCATCCAGCAATAAGAGCGGCCGACACAATCATCGCGTCATAGACCGAAAGCTGATATTTTTCTGCCAAAGCTCGGCCCACAAGATGGGTTTGCACAGACAGGTCCTCGACTGGACACAAGGATTGGACCCCTGCGAGAAAAGTGCCGGTCTCCTCCCAACTGAGACCGGCTTTCCTCCGGCAATTGACCATCGCTTCGTTCAGGACCTGCACACTGATCCGCGGCCCCTGCCCTAGGATGTCTTCCGCCCGATCCGCCTTTGGGCCGTCGTCAAGAAGGTAAAGGACGACATTTGTATCCGCGAATTCAGCGTTCATGCGCAGCGTCGCGGCTCAGGCGTGCGTCCTTGGATAGCTTTCCGCGAAACCGCCTTAGCCCTTGCAGGACTTCATCGGCGCGAGGTTGGCGCTGGATAAGCAAAGTGCCGTCGTCCTTTATCAGATCGATTTGGTCACCCTCTTTGAGGCCAAGTTCGCGCACAAGATCGGCAGGCAGCCGGACCGCGAGGGAATTCCCCCATTTTGCAACTTGCATGTTGTCGTTCCTCTAAGTGGATAAACGAGCCAATATGTATATCATCCCGCCGCAATTGGCAAGATCAGCATTCGACGACGACGGCCAACGGGCTTGTGTTTGGATGGCGAGCTCACACAAGATGTGGAAAAAACTTGCGCGAATCCGACTCTTACGGCTATAGTCACGGAAGCGAGGCAAAAAACGACAATAACCGTGAACACGCCAAAGATGCGTAGCGCGGATCGAGAGGGCAGATGAACAAGACTTTCGTGTATCAGGACCTGAACGCGGTCATCCGCCAGCATTCCGAGTGGCTGGCCAACCAGTTGCATTCGCAACGCGAGAGCCTGTTTCCCCCTGACGCCACAAAGGAAATGCGCAAATTCACCTCCGGCGAGGCGGCAGCGCTTCTTGGTGTGAACGACTCATACCTGCGCAAACTCAACCTTGATGGCAAGGGCCCTTCGCCTGAACTGACGGCCGGCAATCGTCGCCTGTATTCCGCGCAGGACATTCAGGCCCTGCGTGTCCTGCTGGAAAAGACCGCGCGCAAGCCTGGAGACTATATCCCCGGACGGCGTGACGGCGATCACCTGCAAGTCATCGGTGTGATGAACTTCAAGGGTGGCTCGGGCAAAACGACGACTTCGGCACACCTTGCACAACGGCTGGCCTTGCGCGGTTATCGCGTCCTGGGCATTGATCTTGATCCGCAGGCTTCATTCACGGCGTTACATGGCGTACAGCCCGAATTTGATCTGACAGATGGCGGCACGCTCTATGACGCGATCCGCTATGACGACCCAGAGCCGATCCGCGCTGTCATCCGCAAGACCTATATCCCGAACCTCGACTTGATCCCGGGCAATCTGGAACTGATGGAGTTCGAACACGAAACGCCGCGTGCTCTTTCACAAGGCAACGCAGGCCTGTTCTTTTTCCGCGTGAAAGAGGCGTTGGCGCAGGTAGACGGCGATTACGACGTTGTGGTCATCGACTGCCCGCCGCAACTGGGCTTTCTCACCATGTCCGCACTTTCTGCCGCCACAGGCGTGCTGGTCACAATTCATCCGGAAATGCTCGACGTGATGTCGATGTCGCAATTTCTGCGCATGACGGCTGATCTGATGGACGTGATCGCCGAAAGCGGTGCGGACATGTCCCACGACTGGATGCGCTATGCGCTGACACGCTATGAACCTCAGGATGCACCACAAAACCGGATCGTCGCCTTTCTGCGCACCATGTATGGCGATGCGGTGCTCAACTCGCCAATGCTCAAATCCACGGCGATCTCCGATGCAGGTCTGACAAAGCAAACCCTATACGAAGTCGAGCGGAGCGCCTTTACCCGCACGACCTACGATCGCGCCCTTGAAAGTCTGAACGCGCTGAACGACGAAGTCGCTGATCTTATTCAGAAAACGTGGGGGCGGTCATGACGAGTGGCAAGAAAAAACGGATGTCGATGCTCGACAATCTCGCGGCAGCCGGTGGCCCGGCCCCTGCTCTTCAGGCTAGCGCCGTAACCCCTATGATGACGTCCAACCGCGCCTTGCGCTCGGCCCGTGATGCGGTCGATTCACATCATGTTTGGGAACTCGACCCGGCCAGTATCGTCGACGACCGAATGGCCGACCGGCTTGATCCGGCGGATGTGCATGATCTGCGCGCCGCAATCGAGGCGAATGGTCAGACCGTACCAATTCTTGTGCGCCGGCACCCGTCAGAGACGGACCGCTATCTGCTCGTCTATGGTCGCCGCCGGCTCGAGGCGATCCGGCAGTCCGACAAGGTCGCCAAGGTGCGCGCACTGGTCGCCAATCTGGATGATGACAGTGCCCTGCGTGCGCAGATTTCCGAAAACATGGCGCGCCGCGATTTGTCCTTCATTGAAAAGGCGATTTTTGCGCAAGAACTCGTATCGTCGGGCTTTGGAAATCAATCACAGGTTGCAGAAATTCTGACCGTGACCAAATCCTCGGTGTCCATGGCCATCGCCATCGCCGATATGGTCGGTACAGACCTCATCCGCGCCATCGGTGCCGCACACGGCATTGGCCGACCCCGGTGGGAGGCCATGGGCCGTGCAATCGCGGACAACGACCTGGATCGGGGCAGCCTGATCCGCCTTGCTGAGGAAACCCATGGCAAGGCCGATGTGGCCATGGTGATTGATGCCGCACCTTCGACCGACGACCCCTCTGTGCAGGCGTTCGAGGCCGTGTCGAAGGTTGTCACAAGGTTAGTCAAACCGGCCAAGGCCCCCTCCCCTTCTGCTGCATCCAGTCAGCCGCTCAGGATTGGGGGCAAACGTGGCGGCACGCTCAAACGCACCGCCAAAGGGATCTCGATCGAGTTGCAGAATAGTAAGTTTGCCGACTGGGTAGAGTCTGAAGCCGATGATTTGATTGAAGAACTTCACGAACGCTGGAAGCAGCGTTCAGAAGACTGAAGAAGAGCAGAAACCAAAAACAGGAGGCACGAAAAAGCCAAAGAAAAGGTCCCGCAAAGCGACCGCCCTACGAGACCCTGACTTGTTCTTAGCACTCTCAAGTTAGTCTCAGCCGCCGTTTTTCGCAAGTCTTAAGTGATTCGCGGACCCTAATTTCTTTGCCGTCGTGAATGTAAAATGGACTACACCCCCGTAACGCCTTTCAGGCGACCCATAAATGCTGCCATTCTGCACTATCAGGCAGCGGCGCAGCAGGACCTCCCCCCTTCCGGCGTCAACAAATGGGAAGCACTTCGCGAACTTGCCGCTGCCCGTATCGCCTTCGGCTTGTCTGACCGTGATTTGAGCGTGCTTCAGGTATTGGTCAGTTTCCATCAGGCCACGATCGTTGGCGGGAACCATAGTGAAACTGTCGTGCATCCGTCCAACAAGGCTATTTGTGAGCGCCTGAACGGTATGCCCTGCTCGACCATGCGGCGGCATCTGGCGAACCTGGTGCAAACCGGTTTCGTCGTGCGTCGCGACAGTCCCAACGGCAAGCGTTACACGCGCCGGTATGGCGACGAAAAGATCGCTTTCGGCTTCGATCTGGCCCCCCTCGCCCAACGCTTCGTCGAAGTGTGCGAAGCCGCAGAGGCTGTCCGTGCTGCGGAGGAACGCTACAAGCGGCTTAGAACCACTGTAAGCCTCATGCGCCGTGATCTAGCGGGTCTCGTCGACTACGGGCGCTCTCTGCGCCCTGACCGCGCCATCTGGGACCAGGCGTCCGACCTATGCGTCCTCACGGCGCGTGACCTCCGCCGCAAGCTCGACTTTGCAGAGTTGCAGCAGATGGAAGCGGCCTTGTCCGAAGCCCTCAACGCCATTAGGGACCTTTTGGAACCAGCGCCGTCACAAGATATGAGCACCAATGAAGTCACAAATGAGCAGCACTATCAGAATTCAAATAAAGACTCTTATGATTTTGAACCACGCTTAGAAAAAGCGCAGGACGAGGGCAGCCTCTCCGATCCGGCGACAGCACTGGTTGCCGAGGGTACGACGGATGAGCCTGTCCCGGTCGACAACAATTTACCCAGAATACCCCTCGGTCTCGTTTTGGCCGCTTGCTCTGAATACCGCGCCTATGCTGAACGACCTGTGCGCCACTGGCATGATCTAGTAAGGGTTGCCGATGTAATAAGGCCTATGATGGGCGTCTCTCCTTCAGCTTGGGATGAGGCCAAACAGTACATGGGCCCGGAAGAGGCATCGGTGGTCATCTTGGCAATGTTGGAACGCTTCGGCGACATCCGGTCGCCTGGTGGGTATTTACGGTCGCTGTCTGCAAAGGCTGCTCTCGGTGAATTCTCCTGTGGTCCCATGATCATGGCCCTTATGAGAAAGGACGCTGCATGAAAAGTTCACAGCTGTGAACTGCGTCTTGTTTCGTCGCGCAGAAGACAGGTTCACAGCTGTGAACTCATTGCTTAGGGGATCCGTCCACTTTCTCTTTAGGCGCGCTTTCCTGCGCAGAGCGCGGACTAACGAAAATCACACAGTCAGGTCACCATCTCCAAAGAAGTTTGGAAAGAGCCGCTCTCGATAATCCAACGGAAAGGCCAACCGAACCGGGGTCTTCGGCGAGGCGGACGTCATGTATCCGGCGGCGGTCAGTTTACTCAGCGTGTTGCGAGCAGTACGCTCGGACGTCTTGAGCACAATCTGCGCATCGCCTCGTTCCAGTGCACCATGCCGAAGAACCGCCGAGATTAGTTCAGGCGCTCGCTTGTCGTCGATGGTATCTGCAACAAGACGACGATACCGTTGGTCTAGTCCGCCGAGATCGAACAATCTTGCTGAGAAGGTGATTTGGTCGAGCGTCACCTTTAGGAACCATTCACTAAACGTCTTCAGTGCCGCTTCTGACAGGTTCCCCCGTCCGTCGCGGTATCCGCGGTGTGGACTGTCGGCCAGATCCATCATCCGTTTGTACTCGCCCCGATCGGTTAGCCCGCGGGCCAGCCCACGTGATACGGACCAGAGCCCTTGGCCACCAATCCCCGCTGTGAGGGCCATGGCATGAGACATCAGTCTGCTGACACGGCCGTTACCATCCGGGAAAGGGTGGATGTAGTTGAGCCGGTGATGCGCAGAGGCGATCGCGATGATCCGTCCGCTCGAAGACCGCGCCGCAATCTGAAATCGTTTGTCGAAATGGTCCATGAATGCCGCGACGCGCGACGATGAAGGAGGTAGGTGGCGCCCGACCGCAACTTCCCGATCATCATCCTGGCGCATGCGTCCCGGAACGATGGGCTCTTGTGTGCCGTCTGGATGTTCGATGACCCGAAACTCATCCGGCATCTCGTCGTAGAAGCTCTTATGGACCCAAGTCAGGAATTCGACGGATGTGGGGCGGGGCAGGGTGCCCTTGCGATGCATCTCGTCGATGGCCCGTTGAACGATGACGTGCGCCCGGGCCTCAAGGGCGAGAGGGCGGGTTTCTTCCTCAAGCTCGGCACCAGCCAGCGCCCTTTCGATGTCGCGGGGGCGCGTGTTGTGTCCTTCGATCAGGTTGGAGTAGTAGCAGTTCATCACACGGACGAGATCGGCAAGTTCGGCTGCGCTGTCAGGATGCAACCCTTGTCCCAGCCCGGTGGCTTCCCTCTGGATGTCGACCGAAAGGTCTGCCAGTTCTGTGGGAATATGCTCCTCGAAGAGGCAGGGTTCGATCCTGGCGGGTGTATCCAGCATTTTTGCCGATCTTCCATGTTTGCAAAGTAATTGAAAAATATACACATTTCGTACTTTCAAGCAAGGTTTTGCCGATATGGGTTGCCGATCTTGCTTGCCGATATGGAATTGTTGCATGAAATCAATGGCTTCGGCAGAAGGGACGGGCTTTTCGGTTTTGTTGTGTGCCCAAAGGGGCCGGAAAAAGAGAAAGTGTTCTTCGGGTTTTGTGACTGACGGATGAGGGCCTTTGGGGTCCCTCAGATGGGTCCGGGCCGGGTTCCGGTCTGCCGTTCCGGATGAAGGGCATTCCTATGCAATCTGGTGTCTTGCGCGTGCTCCGCGCAACCGCCGCCTCCTGGTGGCGGCATAGAGAGCTGCGCCGAACTGGCCAGACGGCGCTGGCACAGCGGCTCGAACGCCAGACCGTCCTGCGTGATCTCGGCTATCTGAAGCAGGCGGCGTCATTGCCAAACGCGCATGTGATCTGCGGGGAGGGTGGGACATTCCTCCATCTCGGTTGGACCACCGTTTCGACTCTCGCGCCAATCGAGCGCTTTCCCTTGGCCGCCTTCGCGAACTTGCCGTGCGTGGCGCGGGACGGATCGGTCGACCCTGACCCTTGCGGTCCTGGCAGGTCCGTCTCTCTGACCACCTACATCGACATGGTCGAAGCCCTCGGTGCCAGGATCGCCAACGATCCGGCCCCCGCCAGTCAACCTGATCACCATTCTCTCTCACCAACACTCGAAAGGAGGCCAGCCATGGCCCGATCCCGCACGCCCAAATTCGATGCCTCCGAGTTCATCACTGTGATCCTAATTTATCCGTCTCACGATATTTTCGTGCCTGTGAAAACAGCAATAATAGCCCTGACAATCTGATACTGGTCCCTGAGCAAGATAAAAGTACGATCGTACGCCCAATTCGGGAGTTGGACGTCGATGGAACAATGGTAGTTGTTGATCTTCCAGGTCAGGCATCGCAGCTGGCTTCGAGGGCTATTTCTATGGCTGATTTGGTCTTAACCCCTAGGAAGCCTCAAAAGATTGATCCTGAAATTGGTGTTGAAACAAACATACTAATTGTTGAGGAGGAGGAAGTTTTAGGGCGCACGATCGCTCATTCATTCGTCTTAAACGAAACATCTGGGGTGCAATCTAAAGAGGCAAGGGGAGTAGAGCAGGGGTTGCTTGATAATGGTTTGGATCTCATCAAGCCTAGCCTAATGAAGCGCGTACCGTATTCGTGGCTGTTTACTTTTGGTGGAGACCTCAGATCAATTCCAGATCACCCTGGAAAGCAAAAGGCCATTGAGGAAGCAAGCAAATTCACAGAACAAGTTTTATTACGACTTGAGAAAATTTTAGGATAAAGTAATGAGTGAACAAAATCCATTTGCGCAAGATGTGAGTATCCGCTCAAGGCATGAAACCGACCAAACTGAAGCGAAGCTTTTGAGGTCCCGGTCAAAGAATATTGATGACAGCATCATAAAGCGAGTTGACAAAGTGGCAGTAGAAGTTGGCTGGGCTACTGACGATGAAGTAAAGAATGGGGTAGCCTCCGGAAAGGCATCAGAACAGTTAGGCGTAAGAGTAGGTAAGACCTATGCAAGTTTTGTGAAGGAGATGTGTTCTACTCGGCGCCAGACAAAGCGTGTAATTATAGAGGAGGCCTTGGAAGCGTATTGCGAAAAACATGGTCTACCAAGCATATTGTAATGACGTTCATGTCCAATGAATTAGGGCAGGGGGAGCACTTGAGCTCCCTGGTAGAACCTCTCAAGCTTGGCCACACATTTTCTCTACTTGGCGGTTTTCAGGTGCGAAGTTTTGGCCGGAGTGTTGTGTACTGCCGGGATATAACCTCTTACGTGAGTGAGCTGGGCCTGCAGCTGCCACCAGGCGGGAAAGTTGCCAGCGTCCATCTTAATATTTGGCTGCCATTTCGAATGCAGCTTAGCCGTGGAGGCAAGGCGCGATACGCTCGAAATCTGTTAGGGTGCCGCCAATTGCTTAAGACTGACGGATATACGCATGTAGTGGCGACTGGGCCGATGCTCCAGAGTATTGATGCCGACAAACGCATGACAGAAGTTGCAAGCTACACGGGTCATGCCATACCCATAACCGTTGTATGCCTCGGGACATGGCTGTCATTCAAGTTGGCTCGCACGCTGTTGTTGATGCGGGGCAGGGGGCTTCGACACACTTCCAATTTTTCGGGACAGCTGGTCCCACTCTGGCGAAGTTTTCGAGTGATAAAAGTGTACGAGATTTAAGTCAGTGCTTCTAACCGATTGGCATGAGAAATCTGATGCACTCTGCATGCGCATGTGTTATGCACAATTTTGACGCCCATTAAACTAATGATTACCATTCAAGATTGGAGGCAAACTCATGAATTCCCATACACGCAGGCCTACGAATCTGTCCCTAGACGCTTCTCTACTTACAGAAGCTAAGACTTTGAAGTTGAACCTATCACGCGCAGCAGAAGATGGCTTGCGAATGGCGGTTTGTGTAGCCAAGGCACAGCAGTGGAAGGCGGAGAATGCGGAGGCAATTCGAAGTTCCAATGTATATGTAGAGCAGCATGGATTGCCGCTCGATAGTTACCGTCCGTTCTGATGCCTAAATATGACGTGTTTCCCAACCCGTCTGGCGATGGTTATCTTTTGGATGTTCAATCGGACTTGTTGAATGAGCTCAACAGCAGGCTTGTCGTGCCACTACTTCCAGCATTTAGTGCACCGAAGCCTGCAAAAAGGCTCAACCCGATTTTTGACTTCGAAGATCAACAAGTTGTCATGGCAACGCAGTTTATGGGCGCGGTGCCAACTGGTATTCTTAAGACCCAAGTTGGAAGGCTTGATGAAGAGTCTGAGAAGGTAATATCCGCAATTGACATGCTAATTCAGGGTTTTTAGTTCGCAAAGGGGGTTTGACAGCAGGACATTTAACATAACATCTATTATCAGATTGACTAGTGTAGCCGGGTGGATTCACAAACGAAGTGCAAATTCTGTATAAAAACCGAGAGTTGCATGGAGAATTAAAAATGGGAAGCCACTATTGTCACCTGAAACTGGATGAACGCCGCAAACTTGCAAAGTGGGTTGAAGCCAAAATGCCAATTTCCGAGATTGCGGATCGCTTGGGCCGGGACCGCTCGACCGAACCGACGGCGCTGACAAATCGAAATTTGAAGTCGATTTGCCACCGCCTCAACACTACGCCGCGCAAATGCCTAGGCTATCAGACACCAGCTGAAGTGTTCGAGACCAAGCTGATGGAAATCCAAAACCGATTGGAATAAAACAAAATATCAGGAACTGCACTTCACCGTGAGTTCACACCGCAAAGCGATAATGTCACCGCTCCTTTCAGAGCTAAGCAATCGGCCCAAACTGGACATCGGCGAATAGCACAGCTTACGACCGCTTCGAGCCCAAACTTCCGGATGCTGCAAGCGCAGCGTTTCGCATTCGCAGCATACGGGACGTCGGGCTGAGTGGAACGGTGAGGTATCATAAGGGCTGATTTTCTTCGAGGCATCGATAGATGGTCGCGGGATGGACGTTGAAGGTTCTGGCGACAGCTGCAATGGACTGGCCATTTTTGACGAGATCGCGGACGACGTTTTTCTGATCTGATCTCAGTTTTGATGGGCGTCCGAACGCGACGCCTCGGGCCAGAGCGGCTTCGCGTCCCTCTTGTGTTCGTGTCAGGATCAGGGACCTTTCGAACTCGGCGATGCCGCCGAACACGGTCATGATCATTTTGCCTGCAGGCGTGGTTGTGTCCGCCCATGGCTCATCAAGCGACTGTAATCCGGCGCTTTTTTCATTAAGAACTTCGGCAATACGCAAAAGCTCAGAGGTAGACCGTGCCAGACGGCCGAGCTTGGTGACGACGAGCACATCATCTTTGCGCAGCTGGCTCAGCAGCTTTTCCAGCTGCGGTCGCTTTTTGGCGACCCCAGAAATTTTTTCCTCAAAGAAAAGCTCGCAGCCCGCTTTGGCCAGCCTCGTACTCTGAATTTCGAGTTCCTGATCCTTCGTGGAGACCCTCGCGTAGCCGATCTTCATACTGCGACCTCCATGGTTGTGCGAATCATATTGCTAAAGTGATTTGTTTCGCACATATGTTTTGCGAAGGTATTTCCCTTTGTTTTTCGTGCGGCTTGGACGTGTCGCAAATGTCTGGAGTTTCGCACACCATGCCGACTTCGTTTCTGACCCCTGATCAGCGCAACGCCTTTGGACGATTTCGAGGCCCGCCTGCGCCAGAAGAGTTGGCGCGATACTTTCACCTCGACGGGGCTGATCTTGCCACCGTCAGGCAAATGCGTGGTCGAGCCAACAGATTGGGGTTCGCCATCCTGCTGGGCGGCGTCAGGTTTACCGGTAGATTTATCGTCCAAAGTTCCGACGTCCCCGATGAGGTGATCGTCTATATCGCGGACCAACTGGACAAGATGGTGCCGGGGAACCTCTCCGAATATTTCGACAGCTCGGCACCCACATACAAACGACATACGGCCTTGATCAGAGTTCGTTTTGGATACCGTGATTTCCACCAAGCGCCAGATGCTGGTCTGGGTTTGATGCGTCGCCTCTACGGGTTCTGCTGGAGCGGTGAGGACAAGCCCACTCGACTGATTGAATGGGCCAGCGATTGGTTGATTAGCAACAGGATCTTGCTTCCGGGGCCCTCCACCTTGGAGCGCTTGGTGGGCCGCATCCGGGAACGCACACAAGGGCGTCTGTGGCAGGCCTTGGTTGATGGGTTGACTGCTGACCAACGCAATTTCATTGGGTCTCTGCTCGAGCAGGACAACGGAAGCATTGGAGATTTGGATCTCCTGCGGGCTCGACCGCTGAAGAGACGACAGTCTGATTTTCTGCGTCATCTGGATAGGCTGGACGCACTGCGTGACGTCGGCCTGCGCATGACGCCTCCCAAGGACGTGCCAGCGGTGCATCTGGAGCGCCTTGCCCGCGTGGCCCGCCGCGCCAAACCGTCGGCGATTGCCGCGTTGAAGGAGCCTCGACGCACAGCGACTGTCGCGGCTTTGTTTTATACTCTGGAGGCCTCGGCCCAGGATGATGCCCTCGAACTGGGCGAAGCGTTGATCGCCGATCTCTTTCGCGAAGCGGAGCTGGCGAAAGCCAATCATAGACAGGCGCAGCAACGCGACTTGGACAAAGCGGTTCTCTTGCTGCGTGACTTGGTCGACCATCTGATCACCGACGTGGCCATGCCTTTCGAGAATTGGCAGAGCGCCCTCTTTGATCAATGGCCCAAGGCGCGCATCGAAGATGCGATCAGCACGGTTGACACGTTCATACAGCCAGACACGGGTAAACCTGTTGCCGCGCTCACGGCCAGATGGTATCGGGCCCGCAAGCTGTTCTTCAACATCACCACCCGTATTGACTTGGCTGGCAGCCCTGGTGGCCAAGATGTCACCGAAGCTATGATATGGCTGAGAGACCACCCCGATTGGGTGAAAGCGCCAATCAAAACCGCCCCTACCGGCGTTGTGTCCAAATCCTGGCGGCCCCACGTCATGGATAAAGATGGCGTGCCGACGGACAGCAAAGCCTATGTATTTGCGGCAATCGACGCGTGGCATAAGGCCGTGAAGCGCAGAGACGTCTTTGCTGCTCCTGGCATTCGATACGCGGATCCACGTGCGGGCCTCATGCAGACGCGAGAATGGGAGCGCTCCAAAGGCGTCGTCTGCCGTACGTTGGGGCGAACGCTTGACAGTGCGACGGAAATCAGACGTCTCGCTAACGAACTGGATGCCACTTTTGCTCGTGTGGCGGCCCGAGCCGATGACAATCCCGATCTCCGCTTTGAGATCGAGAAGGGAAAGCCTGCGATTGTGCTGTCTAAACTGGACAGGCTGGATGAGCCCGAGAGCCTGAGCACTCTTCGCCGTGACGTCCACAATCTGATGCCCCGGGCGGGCATCCCGGACATCCTGCTGGAGGTTATGCGCCGGACCGAATTCACGCGGGCTTTTACGCATCTCAGTGAGCGGCCACCAAAAGTTCAGGGATTTTAAGCCAGCCTGTGCGCTGCTCTGATCGCACAAGCCTGCAACATCGGCATCGAACCGCTTGTGCGTGAGGAACATCCTACGTTGCGCCACAGCCGCCTGGGATGGGTGGCACAAAACTTTATCCGCTCCGAAACCCTCGCTGCCGCAAATGCAATGATTGCAGCCGTCCACTCCAAGTTGCCAATCACTAACCACTGGGGGGATGGACAGGTCGCCTCCGCAGACGGAATGCGTTTCCTGGCGCCCAAAACAGCCATCCACGCTGGTCCGAACCCCAAATATTTTGGCAGGGGCCGTGGGATCACCTGGTACAACATGCTCTCCGACCAATATTCGGGGCTCGGCGCAATTGTCGTGCCCGGCACCTTGCGCGATAGCCTGGCAATTCTGGCCTTGCTGCTCGAACAAGAGACGGAACTGGACCCCTCTCAAATCATGACGGATACTGGTGCCTACTCCGATACGATCTTTGGTCTGTTCTGGCTTTTGGGATATCAGTTTTGTCCCCGTTTGGCCGACATCGGCGGCGCCCGCCTCTGGCGGGTCGATAAAACCGCCAACTATGGCCCCCTTGGGGCAATCGCGGAAGGAACGATCAACATCAAGTTGATCATCGACCACTGGGAAGACCTGATCCGCCTCGCGGGTTCCCTGAAGCTCGGGCACCTGCAAGCACAAGGTGTCATGCGCATTCTTCAGGTGCGGGATCGTCCAACAACACTTGCCAAGGCGCTCATGCATCTCGGCCGTTTGATTAAAACACTGCACATCCTGAACTACATCGACGACGCTGAGTTCCGCCGCCGCATTCTCGTTCAATTGAACCGTCAGGAATTCCGCCACAAGCTTGCCCGAAAAATCTATCACGGTGACCGGGGAGAGGTTCGCAACGCGTTGCGACAAGGGCAAGAAGAGCAACTCGGCTCGTTGGGGCTCGCGCTGAACGCCGTCACTCACTGGAATGCCGTCTACATGCAAGCCGCAATCGAAAAACTGCGCGCCGATGGCTATTCCATCGACCCCGCAGATGTCGCGCGGCTGTCTCCCATTCTGTGGCGGCATATCAACTTCCTCGGGCGGTATGATATTACCCTGCCAGAAAGCGTCGCTCAGGGAGGGCTAAGACCGCTCCGAAATCCTACTTCCGAATGGGACTTCTGAAAAGAAAAATCACGCCTTATGATACCTCACCGTTCCGCTCAGCCCGACGTCCCAGCAACGACAACCCCTTCTCAGAAGCCTTGTTCCGAACTTGCAAATACCGCCCGGAATGGCCGACCAAGGGCTTCGCCGCTAAGGCAGATGCTCAAGTCTGGGTCCAAAGCTTTGCGGATTGGTACAACAATGAACACCTGCACAGCGCAATCCGCTTCGTCACGCCGAGTGCGCGTCATGCTGGCCATGATCAGGCAACGCTCACAAATTGCGCCAACCTCTATGCAGCTGCTCGTGCGCATAACCCACAGCGATGGTCAGGCAAAACACGAAACTGGCAACCCGCAGGGCCCGTTTGGCTCAACCCTGAAAACGAAACCAGCGTCCCTGAAATCAGAGACGCCGCATGAAATCGGCGAACAACTATCTTGACAAACACCGTGGTGGCCTGAGAGGTTTAGAAATATCCGGTCGCATTCGGATAGGTCGATCGTTTTAGAGGATAGATAGGAGATAAGCATGCTACACATCGAATCGTTAAACAAACTGACTATCACGTCTGAGGGGATACGGAATATGGATGCGTCGCGCGTGTCTGATCCCGAAAAGTTTTTGTTTTTTGCAAGTGGCATCGCCATCGACGACAATTTTCTATTTAATGATCGCTGGTCTCAGGAGGCCGTCGCCCCGCAGCATCAGTTCCATTTTATTTTTCAAGAGATGCTCCCGGCCGTTTTGGATGTTAACGTCGTAGACCAAATGGGCGGACATGTCGGGATTCGGATCACGGATGTGGCGGACTTTACGGTCTTGTCCGTGAATGATCGTGTAATAACGCTGACTGGCCTGCCGCAGGATGTTAGGTCAGGGTCTGAGGTGATGGATATAGAAATCGCTCCAGACGTATTTATGGGGTTTTGTCGCGGTTTGTTGTTGGAAACAGCCGACGAGATTTTAGAGGCGGATGATGAATACGAAGATAGAGTCGTTTCCGACGCTGAGCTAGTAATACATGGGATGCCAGCAGGTGGTTTTAGAACGTCTGAAGAAGGCGGCGGATCGGACAGCCTAGCTTATGGCTTTTCCCAAGTAAATAACGATGGCTCTAATGTTGGCACCGTAAATGCGGATGGAGTGTTTCGGGGCGTGTTGAACGCAGCCGGGGATCGCGATATGGTTGCCGTTTATCTCAGAGAAGGCGAGACGTATCAAATTGCCCAAAGTGGGGCCTCAACGGGGGACGGCACATTGATTGATACCCGAATTTACGGTGTTTACGACGTAAATGGTGTTCGGGTGCATGTGGGCGATGATGACGGAGGGGTCGGCTACAACTCTCAGCTTGACTTCACGGCTTCGTATTCTGGGGTGCACTATGTTCAGGCAGGATCATATGGAGATAATCGCTCCGGGACCTATGAGCTGAGTGTTGCGAACACGTCGGGCGCGTCGGGTTCGGAAAATATGACGGTGTTAAACATGTCGGTTAATGCAGACCGACTTTCTGTTGCGGAAGCGGCTGGATCAGACGCTTTGGCCCAGAGCTTTGCAGATATTAACGACGATCTGACAAATGTTGGCACCGTAAATAGGGATGGAGTGTTTCGGGGCGTGTTGAACGCAGCCGGGGATCGCGATATGGTTGCCGTTTATCTCAGAGAAGGCGAGACGTATCAAATTGCCCAAAGTGGGGCCTCAACGGGGGACGGCACATTGAGTGATACCCGAATTTACGGTGTTTACGACTCAAATGGTGTTCGGGTGCATGCGGGCGATGATGACGGAGGGGTCGTCTACAACTCTCAGCTTGACTTCACGGCTTCGTATTCTGGGGTGCACTATGTTCAGGCAGGATCATATGGAGATAATCGCTCCGGGACCTATGAGCTGAGTGTTGCGAACACGTCGGGCGTTAGCGATACTGGTAACGATCTGAGTGCCGTAACTATTAACGCGCCCAATGGCGCGTATTTTGACTGTGTCCCGAATTATAGTGCGGTCGGTGCGAATGCGAGTATCACTGGGGTTTCTGCTTGTGCCGCGAATGCCAGCGCCAATGGTGTGAATGCGAGGATCACTGGGGTTTCTGCTTGTGCCGCGAATGCCAGCGCCAATGGTGTGAATGCGAGCATCACTGGGGTTTCTGCTTGTGCCGCGAATGCCAGCGCCAATGGTGTGAATGCGAGCATCACTGGGGTTTTGGGCTGTGCCGCGAATGCCAGCGCCAATGGTGTGAATGCGAGCATCACTGGGATTTCGGGCTGTGCCGCGAATGCCAGCGCCAATGGTGTGGATGCGAGCATCACTGGGATTTCGGGCTGTGCCGCGAATGCTAGTCTTGCAGGTGTGAATACAGGGTTTACGCCAATCAGTAGCTGTGCTGCGAATGCGACCATCGGTGGAGTCTCTGCAAATCTTTACCCACGCGCAGCATATGTCGTTGCTTGTGGTGTTGATTTGGGGGGCGGTGTGGATTTTGGTGTGTGTGCAATTAACATCATGCCTTTAATGCCGTCTTGCTAGCGCTATAGCAGCGTTGGTAACCGAAATTCATCGTTCGCATCACGGGGACCCGCTCGGTTTGTTTTGATTTAATATGTGGGTATTGCGCGAAGCTGGCTTTGTCAGGCGCGATAACTGGGGAGAGATGATAAGCGAATGTTAGCGCGGGCGGGGCTCCAAATCGGGCCATGAGGTAATCCTTCCAAAAACGGGTGGGATGAAGAAATGGGGCTTTCTGGCGGATATAACCTGAGAAGGTTTACGGTGAAAATTCATAAAACCGGGAGATCAAATGGGCCATAGATGCGGCTACATTTTCGGAATGTCGCGGAGCAAAAGACCTTCAGTTTACGCCTGCGGACTGCGCCGGGGCGGGAAGATGTATCAAGACCATCCCGCAGATTATGGAGGCTCAGGCACAAGACGTCGATTGATCCGCGGCTACGAACTCATCTCTATACTGGTGAGAAAAATGCGTTTGCGATAATATACGGCACAGTTTAGGGCATAGGGGGATAAAATATGACTTACACCGATAAGCGGATTAATTGGGCACGTTCGATAAAGAACGCGAGCGGCGCGCAGAACAATATCAGCCATACAAGTCTAAAGCGCTCCCGATATAATATAGTGGTGAAGCTCAGCGATGGTGGCGCGCTGATTTTCAATTCATCAACAAGAACTCTGGCGCGTCTTTCTGCTGATGAGCTTGGGCAGTATGACAGCTTTGTTTCGGAGAAACCAACACCGCTGAGCGCCAGTCTGGCGGCAGATGGCTTTCTTGTCGGCAGTGCCCGAAATGAGCTTACTGAAACAAAAGTCAAATACCTACAGGCCAAGAGAGATTCCTCCCTCCTGCTATTGACCATTGCCCCAACGATGGCATGCAATCTTGCCTGCGGATATTGTTTTCAGGGTTTAAACAAAGATCTAGACAAGGCATCGCGCGATCACCCCGATGAAATCATTGAGTTTATCAAATCCAAATTGGAGGGTGTAAACAAGATATCAGTCACTTGGTACGGTGGCGAGCCGCTGATGGCAAAGGAAAATATATATTCGACATCAGACAAGATCATCTCGCTATGTGACAGATATGGGATCGCCTACAGCTCGAGTATTGTTACCAACGGCTATTTTCTAGATGTGAAGGTGGCACAACAGCTTTGGTCACGTAGGGTCACAAGCGCGCAGGTGACCATTGATGGGCTAGAAAAAACGCATGACAAGATGCGTCCTTTGATCTCAGGTCGGGGCTCCTACAAAAAAATTATCGAGAACATCGGAAATGTTTTGGAGCAAACACCACTGACCGTCGCGATGCGTGTGAACGTGGGTAGGGAGAATGTTGATGAGTGCAACGAACTTCTCGATGAGATGAAGAGACACGGGTTTGATAAGCGCCCCAATTTCCAGCTTTACTTTTCGCCAATAGACGCGGCTACAGAAGATTCAGGTACAGCATTTGACGTATCGCTGTCCAAAGAAGAGTTTAATAAGGCCGTAGTCAAATTGACAATGCGTGGCATTGAGATGGGGCTGATTGCACAAATCGAGGCGCCGGGCGGGTTTTTGGGAATGTGCGTCGCAGCACATGACAATGGATTTGTAATTACTCATAGGGGAGACATACACAAATGCTGGGAAACAGCGCATGACCCTAGAAAACGAGTCGGTGAAATTGCCAAACCGGAAAAGATCCCCGACAATCTTAACAAGAAAATATGGGATTCTTGGACACCGTTTGATAGTGACGTGTGTAAGGCTTGCAAGATTTTACCTATGTGCGGCGGTCATTGTGGTCATAGGTTTATATATAGTGGTGCGGGCAACGACTTTGCGCTTCCGTGTCCAGAATGGAAATGGAACACAGCTGAATATATCTTTGCACGAGCAAAGGCCTTGGGGGCTGTTCGTGATGAAGATTGGATGGACGGTGCATCCACATCTATTGCGCTTCAATCTGGAGAAAGACACTCTCCTGAGAGCCTTTTGGCGGCGCAGTCCAAGGTCATTGACCGGGTGAATGAGGTAAGCTTTACGTCAATAGATCGCGACTACATTCTATCGGGAGATGGCCGTGACTTCGAATAAAGCGATCTTTTCGTTTCCCTTTGATGATGTAGAATAGTGTGATGGCACGGCTGTTTCGTATATCCTACCTTAAAGGTGCTTCAAATGAATTGGATGACGTGGCTTATTCGGTGCCAAATCGCCGAATGTCCTATTATTGGATAACACTTTTTGTTTTATCCTTGGGGATTACCGTTGTGGTTGGTTGGCTAATGCTTGCACGCATTCCAGTCACCATTCAAGCAAATGGAATCATAATGCCCTTGGGGGGCATCCGCGAGCTATCGTCACTCGGTGCTGGATTGGTCAAGGAACAAGTCGTTGAAACAGGAAGTAAGTTTAAGGTTGGGGATGTCGTATTGAAAATGTCCGCACCAACATCTACGGCGGCGTATCAACAAAGCTATAACATGTATAGATCGAGTGCCGAATTTGTTCACGAACAGCTTGCAGCCTCTCACGAGGAATATGAAAAACGGCGCTCGCAGCTATTAGAACAGGTCGAAACAAACAATCGGACAATAGCGCGCCTAGAAAGAATTAAGAGTAATTATGCGACGGCCTTACAAAGCAAAGAAGCAGCGATCGGAGAGATTTTAGCTTCTCAGGAAGTGGCCTCCAAGGCGGTGGAACAAATGTTTTCCGAGCGGCTTCAGCACACAGAGCAACTAAAAAGCAAAAACCTTATTTCTCAGCAGGCATATATTGATTTTGCTTTGCGGCGCACACAAGCCATTTCGTCAACAGTTAATGTGATAGAACTTCGTGAACAAATAAAAATTGACAGAGAACGCGCGCAACGCGAGCTCAGTGACATAAGTGAAAAAATCGACAATCAAAAATCTGATTTATTGGGTATAGAGGTCAATTTGGATAAGTTGTTGAGCACCAGAAAACAAGAAACGTTTCAAGCCAATCAGACGTTGATTGAACAAGCGAATGAACTTGTAAATACGGAGCGTTCTTTGTGGCTGTCTGAGAATGTCATGGCACCTTATGACGGCGTTGTTGTTGCCCTGAAAGTCCGGCCTGGTGAGCAATTGGACTCCGGGGATAAAATAGGTCTGGTGTCGTTGACCGAACAATCAAGAGCGCTTATGCTTTTGATGTCGCCGGCCGCCTCCACCGGAAGCCTGACCTTAGAGCTTGGACAGAGTCGCGTACCGTTACGCTATTCATCATCTCCGGAAAGTTTTTCCCGAGAAATTAGTAAATCACTCGTTGAACTATTCCCCAATCAGAGTTTTGTTGTCACCGAAAAAGGCAACCGGTTTATTATAGCGTCAAAAGATGCGAAGGATATTGGCAGAATTGACGAATTGAGAATAGCCGATTCAGATATACGTGACATTAATTCAGTCCCCGTTTTTGCGTCCATCATGGGCATTGGTGATGATTGGCGGGATCGGGAACTGACAATGATTGCACAATTGAGGAAGGAAGACGGACGGCGGGTTCAGCAGGGGCAGGAAGTCTACATTCAACCAAATTATGAAAATTCATTTATTGGCGGGGAAATCAGCGGGCGTGTGGCACGCGTTGGGAAGTATTTGACAACCCCATTTGAGACAGAGGCTCTTGTCGGCAGCGCTCAATTATCTGAAGAGTTATCCAGAGGATCACGAAGCTCAGTTTTTACCGCTATTATAGAATTAGATCGAGCAGACTCAGGTGATCTTATTGTCAAAGGCCCTCCTCTGACACGCCCACTTACGCCAGGGGTATTGGCATCTGCAAAAATCACGTTAGAGGCGCGATCACCGATGGGGATAATCGTACCATTCTACGCCGACTTGTTTGGGAACTGAGAGAAAGAGGATACTATAGGTATGCGCGCAGCCACAGAAGAAGAAATCGCACGAAGACTGGATCTTAAGATACTACGGGAGTTTCGGGACAATCCTGCAGATGTTCGTAAGACACGAAACTGGTTTATTGAAAACTGGGCGGATAGTCCTAATCTCGCGGGCCTATCATTATCAGACAAGAAAGCGATTGCGCGTTCGACTGCCGAGCAAGACCAGGCGGCGGTAAAGAGCATTGTAGATTATAATTTTGAGCCGCATTTTGTCTCTACAATGAAACCTGTGCAGTTGAGAGACTATTTTCTGGATGTAACGAAAATATTTGATATTGATATTCAAAATACTTTCCCTAACGCAGGTAGAACGCCTCTCTTGATAGAGGGGCTACACCATCGGTGTTCGTTTTCCTTCGTTTTTACATTGATTGCCAAGTTTCTTATGCCCGAATTCGGCTACAATAGTTTTATTACTTTCTATACCCAAGACGAGCCCGATATCAGGTTGGTTGGGTCTAAAAACATAATTGACAATATGCTGGGCGGGCGCGCTTCAGGGATCAAATTAAGTGGAGGCTGGTACCGACGACTACGAACAGAGATGACGGATCGAACGGTGATTTTTTATATGGGAGATATGGCACCTAAGCTATTTCCTAAGAATAAATCAAAAATAAATCGTTTGGTTTTGACGTCAGATGCGGCGCCTGATTTTGAAGTGGATGTCTTGTCGGATGCAGCCAGGCTGGCACAAAAGCTTGGGGCGGAACATTACAGCTGGGATATCAAGAAGAAAGATACTCTGAGATTGAGGCGAGTTGAGGCCGATGATAAAGCTGATTTGACAGTGCCAGTTTATGATTGGGTTTTTTGGCCTGCGTTGGACGATTTATACAGTTCGTGACGTCACAGATATTTATATGCTGAGCTCATTGCAGATAGCGAATTTTGTTGCTCCTGTGCTTGTGAGCAAGGCTTCTTTGGAAGGTATTTCCAGCTCTAAGCGGATTGAGGCTGAAGAAGTCTTGCATATTCTTGAATTTGACCTTGGGCTCTTTTCTGTCCCGAGTTTGGATACGAGCGGCGTCAAAAATCATTTCTTATCGCTGTGCGATCACGACGTTTACGGAAAAGTGCTCGTGATGCCACGAAGTGGTCTCGTGTATGGCCATATATATGATTTGATGCTCCTTGAAACTGGTGAAAAGCTGACTGTTGAAAACTTTGATGTAGCCGGTGTTGTTTCGGTAAAATACCTGTTTGAACCGTTTAAGATAGAGCATCTGGAAGACAGAAAGCAGTGTGTAAAATATGTTCAAAAACAGTCGGGCGGTCTTCTCAGACTATCGATGACGTATCAATGGATTTCCGCGTTTGCAGCATCGTCCTTGTTTATTGCCAACTATACAATACTATTGTTTTTTTTGCCCACTCGTAATCTAGAAGCGTATTTTCAAGTCGCAATTCTTCTCGCTTTTGTCGCACTCCTCTATGTAATTTTGACGTATTTACAGAAGGCTTCTGAAGCCATCGCGACATCATATATTAATGAACGCCTGGAGATTTTAAAGTATATCGTTTTGTGGTCTTTAAGCCCAACATTCGTTCGAAAACACGGTTTAAATTTTGTGTTGTTACAAGTAGACCAATTAACATCCGCAATACGTGCCGAGCTAGAATTACGTAAATTGGTCATTCCGATAGTCGCACTGCTTCCTATTTTGATTTTGCTATATGTGCGCGTGCCAAGCTCTTTGTTTTGGATCGTGTTATGTTTTTCGATATTAGGTGCCATTCCATCATATCTTATGCAGCTGAAGTCAAAAAATTTAATTCCGCTCCTATATGGGAGACGACAAAAAAACACTCAGGAATTAAATTGGATGATTTCCAATATATCAAAATCCCGCCATTATAATACCTTGGATATTCATGTGTCCAAGTGGAAGAAATCCCTTGAAGTAGAAGGGGCCGTTACGTGGTATTTAGGGCGGCGAAAGAGCTTTGCAGACGGGGCTTCGGCTTTGTTTTCCGGACTATCTTACATTGTTACATTTATTGCGCTTGCCGTTATTATAAGGCTCTCGCAAGGGGAGGGGAATGAGCTGACCGTCGGGTATGCGTTCATTATATTTTACTTGGTCGCGCAATTAAATTCCTTTGTGCCGCGACTTATCATTTTGATTACAACGCTCACAGAAGCAAACCACCGCTGGCAAGGCATCACACCTATTCTTAATGAAGCACAAAATATCAAGAAGCTCGCGGAGCCTACGGTTCAATCCGGAAATCCAAGCGTAGAATTCAATAAATTGCGGCTTCCATATGGCTGTCGATTTGAAGAGGGTGATAAACTAACACAACGATTTGATGGAGCTCAGTTAATACAGATAGCCGGAAATTCGGGTGCCGGTAAATCTACTTTCTTGAGGTGTTTGCTTGGTATCGTGCGCCCCCGATCAGGCTCGGTTTTGGTGCATGATGCAGATCCTGTATCGTTCTCTCAAGATGAAAGGCGGCGTATATTTTCTTATATTGATCAAAACACACAGCTCCTCCCAGGTACCATTAGAGACAACTTGTCGGTTTATAGTTCCATTGGAAATAGCGACCGCTCGCTTTGGGAGATTTTGGAACGTGTGCAGCTACAGGATATGGTAAAGTCACTACCAATGGAATTGGATACGCTTGTTTCAGATGGCGGCACTAATTTTTCAACCGGTGAACGCCAGCGAATTGCTCTGGCTCAGTGCTTGGCCAAGGGTAGTTCGGTTCTGGTTTTAGATGAGGCAATGTCCGGACTTACCGAACAAATGGAAGGCGAGATATTTAGAAATATCATCCCTCTGTTTGGTCAGGTGTATTTCGTGTCCCATAGAGAACAAATGGGAAAAATTTCCGACGCCGTTATTCGACTGAGGGATAGAACATGACCCATTATACGCGACAGCTGCTGCAAGGAAATGCGGCGGACTGTTCTGCAACATGTGTTAGAATTATATCGGAGTTTTTCGGCCAGCATGTCTCATATGTTGAAATGAGGGCGCTATGTGGCGTTGGACGCGAGGGCGCCAATGTTTCTCAAATCAAGAGGGGAGCAGAGAAGCTTGGCTTCCAATGTCTGATCAAGAAAAAAGGTGTCGTAGCACTTTCGCGACAAGAAACCCCCTCGATACTGCACTGGGATGCTCGGCATTTTGTTGTACTTGATCGCGTGAGAAACGGAACATTTTATATCAATGACCCCGCAGTGGGGCGCAGAAAGCTGACCAAAGAGGAATTCCAAAAGCACTACACAGGAATATGTGTGGAAATAACTCCGGGCAGAGAAATGAGAACTGCGCGAACGCCCTTAAGCCTGCACGTGATTTTGGACTTGCTCGATACCCAGACACGGCGATTGTATTCGATTTTTGGTCTTGCTGTACTGACGGGTGGAATATTATTTCTTCTCGAGGTTTTCGTTGCGGGAATTGGGAATATTTTTTATGATTTCATCCTGGAATATAGCCTTCTTTTATGGATGTTGCCGCTCGTTATGGGCGGCATTATTGTGCTCGCATTTCGTTTTGCAGTGAAGCACACGCTTAATACCCAGATTGACCATAAGCTTGAGCAAATTACGCGACGTGTGAAGGAAAGCTACATAGGTCAAATGCTGGAGCAGCCAATTGAATTTTTTGAAGGACATCAGCCAGGTGAGATCGCAAGTAGATTGGAGGATATTGAAGACGGTTTGCTGGCGATGAGACAGCTCATTAAATTTCTTGGAAATCAACTTCTGGTTGCTCCATTCAGCGCGATCACCTTATGGTATATTGATCCTATATTCGCGATTGCTCTAATTGGTCCCAGTATCGTTTTGATTGGCGCATTGCTAATATCAAGCACACATGACAGCGATTTGAGCCTCCAGGCGGAGGATGCAAAAGCGAGTTACGACTCTATTCAGGTTCGTAGGACCGCTGGATACGAGAGGTTTTATGCCGCCGGGTTGCAAAAACATCTCGTCTTATCTTCAGTTTCAATGATGGCGCATAGTGAAAATATGCGTCTGCGAGAGGCGCTTCGACGCATCCCTGAAGAAACGCTGACCGCATCTATCGACGCACTGGGATTGCCTTTTGCGACATTTGTAGGATGCTACTCGTTGATTGTAGGCGAGTTGACATACGGTGCCTTTGCTTTCTCCATTGTTATTGCGATGTTTTTGATAGCCGAATTAAAAAAAACCGTCAGCACCGTGCAAGCTGTCTCCAGAGCGCGGCTAAAGGTTGGACGGCTAATAGACACGTTTCACACCATCAAGGAGGGCTTACCGAAGTCTTCGACACGCGACACCGATTCAGATCAAACACGGCGTCCACTGGTACAAAATGGCCCGACCCCTGTGGTTGGGTGCGATCATATTACATATAGTTATGTGGGGGCTGGCAAACCGATCTTTTCGAACGTCACTTTTAAAATTTACAACGAAATCGTCTGCATAACTGGGGCAAGTGGTTCGGGCAAGACCACGTTGCTTGAAATTATAGCCGGAATTCGAACACCAACATCAGGGTGTGTCTATTTTAACGGAGAGCCCATTTCGGAGAATGCACAAGCAGGATATGTTTCATCAAACGAAGCTGTCGAAAATGGAACGTTGCTTGATATTTTGTCGGTCACGCCATCTGTTCGAAAATCTGATATCACGGATGCATTAAGAGATGTCCAGCTTTGGGGGCGCTTGGGTTTTTATGTAGATTCAAATAGTAATATCCAAGTCAATCAAATGGGTCTAAGCTTTGGTGAAGTGCAAAGATTGTATTTGGCGCAAGCTATTTTGTACGGGACCGGTATCGTGATTTTTGATGATGCATTTGCTCATTTGTCGCTGGAACAAAGTAAGGAGATTGTCCAGAGGTTAAAAGAGCGCAACATCACCGGAATATTTACGTCCCAACGCCCGGAAATTATTGCGCTTTGTGATCGTGTGTTTACACATGGGACGTGAACTTCCCAATCAAAATAAAGAGGTTCCCGTTTTAGGTTTGGATGATCGAGCAATCCATTACATTCTATTTTCTATCGCAGTCACACTATCCTCAGTAACGGTAGTATTTTTGGCAAACACTATCCTTTATGACATAAGGGCAGCTGTTTTAAGTCTATATTCTGTATTCCAATTGACGCTCGTTTTCATATTCTTGATCTGGAAAAAAACTAAGAATATCAAAACCATATATTCCTGGTTTGCTTCGCATCAACAAATCACCGGTGTTGATATTATTTGCTCCATAATTTTGTTGGTTGGGTGTATGGCTGCAACCCTATTTTTTCTTAATACACGTGAAGTCGCGGCCACTTCGATAGTCACACTTTTTGCGTATCACTTCTTTTTGATAGCGCTTCCAGAGGAGGCAGTATTTAGAGGGATCGCATTTGATGGCTTTAAGCTTCGGCCGACCCACGGATTATTTTTCTCAGCGTTTCTTTTTGCATTTTGTCACATTAACAACGGTGCTCAATGGTTGCCGTACTATGCGGCGCTTGGGCTAATGTTTGGAGTGTTAAGGTGGACCGGATTTTCAATTCTATGGCTTGCTATATGTCATGCCATTTGGAATGTTTCGATGACACTACTCGCCGATGGTACATTTCGTTTCTCAGCTTCGATCTTCTTCACGTTGGTTCCATTGTTGATCATAACCGCATCCTTGCTATTAGGCCCAGTACGACGGCAATTGAAGTGAACCGTCCCCTGTTTGCCGGGTAACCATACGGCGAGTACCGCGGCTATTCGGGCTTGACGGAGCTTTCGGTTTGGGGCGCTGGTTTCCAATTCCACGGGAGCAGTTCGTACAGGCGTGAGGCCTGCATGTCTGAGATGCGTGCGATGACGTCGGCGAGCCATGCTTGGGGGTCGATGTTGTTGAGTTTGGCGGTTCCAATCAATGTGTACATCGCCGCGGCGCGCTGACCACCACGCTCGGAGCCTACGAAGAGCCAGGACTTCCGGCCGAGAGCCACGCCGCGCAGGGAGCGCTCGGCGGCATTGTTTGTGAGGCAAATCCGTCCATCGTCGATGAACCGCGTGAAGCTGGGCCAATGTTTCGGGGCAAGGAGATAGTCGATGGCCTTGGCCACCTTGGCATGTTTCGACAGAAGGGCGCGCTCGCCGCGCAGCCATTGCTCCAAGTCCGCGACCAGCGGGGCCGACTGGCACTGTCGCATCTTCAAACGCGTCTCCGGGGCTTGCCCGATGACCCTGCGTTCGATCTCAAACAGCGCGTCGATGCGCTTCACTGCCTCGACGGCAATGGGCGAGAGCTCCTTGGGCGACTTACCCTTGCGGATGTTCGTCTGCACGTCAGCTAGCTCGAAGAACTTGCGCCGCGCGTGCGACCAGCACAGAGCCGATGCTACTGGCCCAGGCTTTCGGGCGCCGGCGTAAAGCTGGTTATACCCAGCATAGGCGTCGGCCTGCAGGATGCCCTGCCAACCTGCCAGATGTTGGGCTGGATGTTCTCCGGCGCGATCTCGGGAGAAGCGAAACACGACCGCCGGCGGCGCAGTCCCGTCGAAGGGGCGGTCATCGCGCACATAGGTCCAGAGCCGCGCCGTCTTGGTGCCGCCACGGGCCAAGAGCGGCACCGTGGTGTCATCCCCATGCAGCCTGGCTCCAGCGAATACATGCGCCTCGATCATGGCGTTCAGTGGCTTGAGCAACTCAGCGACCGCGCCCACTTGGTCGGCGAGCGTGGAGAGGCTGAGATCCACGCCTTCACGGGCGTAGCGCTCAGCCTGGCGGTTGAGAGGCTGATGTTGACCGTATTTTCCGAAGACGATCATTGCCAGCAGGCTTGGGCCAGCCCATCCCCGCGGGATCGGACGGAAGGGTGCAGGGGGCTGAGTGATCTTCTCGCAGGCCCGGCACGTGAACTTCTCCCGGACCGTCTGGATCACCTTCCACTGACGAGGGATGACCTCGAGCGTCTCGGT
>Ga0228672_1000279_pt1 | contig 29210 bp, 33 predicted proteins | sample 90DmetaG_FD_182788 | JGI IMG/M metagenome (GOLD analysis project Ga0228672, IMG submission 182788) | Seawater microbial communities from Monterey Bay, California, United States - 90D | ecosystem: Environmental > Aquatic > Marine > Coastal | place: USA: California | collected 2016-11-08 | reverse complement strand
TAAAATTTCAGGAATGGACATCACATTTGTTACAGATGCCGATACCGATAAAGAAGCAAAATCATTATTAACAGAATTAGGGGTTCCTTTTAAAAAGAATTAAGCTATGGCTAAAGAATCAATGAAAGCCCGTGAGGTAAAAAGAGCAAAAATAGTTGCTAAATATGCTGAAAAACGCAAAGCTTTAAAAGAAGCAGGTGATTATCAAGGATTGCAAAAGCTTCCTGTAAACGCTTCGCCAATTCGTATGCACAACAGGTGCAAACTAACCGGACGTCCAAAAGGATATATGCGTCAGTTTGGAATCTCAAGAGTGATGTTCAGAGAAATGGCAAACAACGGATTAATACCCGGAGTTAAAAAAGCAAGTTGGTAAAATTATAAATTGGTTTCAGGTTCTAATAATAGAAAACCAAAACCGCAAATTAATACATTATGTATACAGATCCAATAGCGGATTATTTAACAAGAATTAGAAACGCAGTTCGTGCAAATCACAGAGTTGTAGAGATTCCTGCATCTAATTTAAAGAAAGAGATTACAAAAATATTATTCGAACAAGGATATATTTTAAGTTACAAATTTGATGACTCGACTGTACAAGGTACTATCAAAATAGCACTCAAGTACAATAAGGAAACCAAAGAACCTGTAATAAAAAAAATCCAAAGAATAAGTAAACCAGGTTTACGAAAATACGCTGGAGCTAACGAGCAACCACGGATTCTAAACGGTCTTGGTATTGCAATTGTTTCAACGTCTCATGGAGTAATGACAGGAAAACAAGCGCAAAGAGCAAATGTAGGTGGTGAAGTATTATGCTACGTTTACTAATTTTAAATATTTAAGAAATGTCAAGAATAGGAAATAATCCAGTAGCGATTCCAGAAGGTGTCACCTTAGATATTACAGACAACCAAATTACGGTTAAAGGTAAATTAGGTGAACTCACTCAAGAATATTCTGCTGTTAGTATCAAAGTAGAAGAAGGCCATGTTATTTTAGAACGTCCTTCAGATCATAAAGATCACAAAGCAAAACACGGGCTTTACAGAGCTTTAATTTATAATATGATCCAAGGTGTAACAACTGGATGGACCAAAGAATTAGAACTTGTAGGGGTTGGATATAGAGCTTCCAATCAAGGTAACAAACTTGATTTAGCACTAGGGTTTTCTCACAATATTGTTTTAGATATCGCCTCTGAAGTAAAAGTTGAAACGGTGTCTGAAAAAGGAAAAAACCCAATCATCAAATTAACGTCACACGACAAACAACTTGTTGGACAAGTTGCCGCTAAAATCCGTGGTTTCAGAGCGCCTGAACCCTACAAAGGAAAAGGAATTAAGTTCGTAGGCGAAGTATTAAGAAGAAAAGCAGGTAAATCAGCTTAATAATTTAGTTATGGCATTATCAAAAAACGATAGAAGACAAAGAATTAAAAACAGAATACGTAAAATTGTTTCTGGGACAGCGTCTCAGCCACGATTGGCTGTTTTTAGAAGTAATAAAGAAATTTATGCTCAATTAGTAGATGACGTTACTGGTGTAACCATTAGTGCAGCGTCTTCTAGAGATAAAGACATCAGTTCTGCTAAAGGAACCAAAACTGAAATCGCAGCTTTAGTTGGGAAGTCAGTAGCGGCAAAAGCATTAAAAGCTGGTGTTGAAACCATTACTTTTGATAGAGGTGGTTATTTATATCATGGAAGAGTAAAATCATTAGCGGAAGGCGCTAGAGAAGCAGGACTTAAATTCTAAAGAAATTATGTATCAAAAATACAAAAGTGCAGAACTAGTAAAACCAAGTGGACTGGATTTAAAAGACCGTTTGGTAGGTGTGCAAAGAGTTACAAAAGTAACAAAAGGTGGTAGAGCATTTGGATTTTCAGCGATTGTAGTAGTCGGTGACGAAGCTGGTGTCGTTGGACACGGTTTAGGTAAATCTAAAGATGTAGCGAGTGCAATTGCTAAAGCAATTGAAGATGCTAAGAAAAACTTAGTAAGAATCCCTTTAGTAAAAGGAACACTCCCTCACGAACAAAAAGGAAAATATGGTGGAGCAAGAGTTAACATTATCCCTGCATCACCTGGTACAGGAGTTATTGCTGGTGGAGCTGTGAGAACTGTTCTTGAAGCTGTTGGAGTACACGATGTTTTATCCAAATCACAAGGATCTTCAAACCCTCACAATGTTGTAAAAGCTACTTTTGATGCTTTACTTCAATTAAGAGATGCGAAGTCAATAGCGCGTGAGAGAGGAATTTCTCTAGCACAAGTTTTTAACGGTTAATTTACGACACGATGGCTAAGATAAAAGTAACAAAACAAAAAAGTGCGATCAATCGTACACAAAGACAAAAGCGAACGTTAATAGCACTTGGTCTTAAAAAGATTGGTCAAACCATAGAACACGAAGCGACTCCTAATATATTAGGAATGGTCAATAAAGTAAAACATTTAGTTTCTGTAGAAGAAGCTTAAAATATACTGAAAAATGAATTTAAGTAATTTACAACCTGCTGCAGGTTCAGTTAAAAGTCAAGGTAAAAGAGTTGGTAGAGGACAAGGCTCTGGAAAAGGTGGTACGGCAACTCGTGGTCACAAAGGTGCTAAATCACGTTCTGGATACTCTAGAAAAGTAGGTTTTGAAGGTGGTCAAATGCCATTACAAAGACGTGTACCTAAGTTTGGTTTCACAAATATTAACCGCAAAGATTATCAAGGAATTAACCTCGATACTCTTCAGCAGTTAGTTGACGAAAAGAAAATTAAATCTGAATTGAATTTTGAAACAATCGTTGAATTGCGCTTAGGACGTAAGCACGAATTGATTAAAATTTTAGGAAGAGGTGAGTTGAAAGCGAAACTAAAAGTTTCAGCACATAAATTCACAGCAACAGCCAAAGCAGCTATTGAAGCAGCCGGTGGTGAAGCTGTAACATTATAATACCCCATAAAATGAAATTTATAGAGACACTAAAAAACGTTTGGAAAATCACAGAACTTAAAGATAGAATTATTCTAACTTTAGGACTGTTATTGGTATATCGTTTTGGAGCACAAGTTGTGCTTCCCGGAATTGACGCTTCTCAGTTGGGATCATTAGCATCTAAAACCGATACGGGGCTTCTCGGACTCTTAAATGCATTTACAGGGGGTGCCTTTGCAAAAGCTTCAGTTTTTGCATTAGGAATTATGCCATACATTTCGGCTTCTATTGTCGTTCAGTTGATGGGTATAGCGATACCTTACCTACAAAAGCTTCAAAAAGAAGGCGCTAGTGGGCAAAAGAAATTAACACAAATTACACGTTGGTTAACCATCGGAATTTGTTTGGTTCAAGCACCAGCCTACCTCACAAGTCTTCCTGCTCTTATGGGAGGAACACAGGCTTTTACTTTAGGTCAAGGTGGCGTGTTTTATTTCTCTTCGATCATAATTCTAGTAACTGGTTGTGTTTTTGCAATGTGGTTAGGAGAAAAGATTTCTGATAAAGGGATTGGAAATGGAATTTCACTTTTGATTATGGTAGGTATTATTGCAAACATGCCATTATCATTTGCACAAGAATTTGATTCTGCAGTGAATCAGTCTCAAGGCGGGTTAATTAAAATATTAATCGAGCTTGTCATATGGTTTGTTATCATACTAGCGTCAATCATGTTAGTGATGGCCGTTAGAAAAATAGCGGTTCAGTACGCAAGACGTACCGCTTCTGGTGGTTACGAAAAAAATATCATGGGATCAAGACAATACATTCCTTTAAAGCTTAATGCATCAGGGGTAATGCCAATTATCTTTGCACAAGCAATCATGTTTGTTCCAGGGTTAATAGGCGGTCTTGATATCTTAAAAGATTCAACTGTCGGTCAATGGTTGGTTAGTAATTTTGCAGGAAATAGTATGTTTGGGTTATGGTACAATATTGTATTTGCATTCCTAATCATTGTTTTCACCTATTTCTACACGGCAATTACAGTACCTACAAATAAGATGGCTGACGATTTAAAAAGAAGTGGAGGATTTATCCCTGGAATTCGACCTGGTTCGGAAACCTCGGAATACCTTGATAAAATAATGTCACAAATAACCTTGCCGGGTTCAATCTTTTTAGCACTAATTGCTGTGTTTCCAGCAATCATTGTTCGTTTGATGGACATCCAACAAGGATGGGCATTATTCTTTGGAGGGACTTCATTACTAATTATGGTGGGAGTTGCAATCGACACCATGCAACAAGTAAATTCATACTTGTTAAACAAACACTACGATGGCTTGATGAAAACAGGTAAAAATAGAAAAGCAGTCCAATAAGACTTTCAATATAACCACATGGCAAAACAAGCAGCAATAGAACAAGACGGAAGCATTATCGAAGCATTATCAAATGCAATGTTCCGAGTAGAATTAGAAAATGGTCACGTTGTGACCGCCCATATCTCTGGTAAAATGCGTATGCATTACATCAAATTATTGCCAGGTGATAAAGTAAAATTAGAAATGAGTCCTTACGATTTATCTAAGGCAAGAATAACTTATAGATATTAATAAGAAGTAAAAGATGAAAGTAAGAGCATCCATTAAAAAAAGAAGCGCAGATTGTAAGATTGTGCGTAGAAAAGGAAGACTTTACGTTATTAACAAAAAGAACCCTAGGTTCAAACAAAGACAAGGTTAATTATGGCAAGAATTGCAGGGGTAGACATCCCAAAACAAAAAAGAGGAGTAATCTCTTTAACTTATATCTATGGAATAGGTAGAAGTAGAGCTAAAGAAATATTAGCAGAAGCAAAAGTTGATGAAAGTACTAAAGTATCCGACTGGACCGACGAAGAAATCGGTAGAGTTCGTGATACCGTTGGAACTTATAAAATTGAAGGAGAACTTCGTTCAGAAACCCAATTAAACATTAAGCGTTTAATGGACATCGGATGTTACAGAGGAATTCGCCATAGAGCGGGACTTCCTTTACGTGGACAACGTACGAAGAACAATTCAAGAACTAGAAAAGGTAGAAGAAAAACAGTTGCTAACAAGAAAAAAGTAACTAAATAATAATTAGTAATATGGCAAAGTCAAGTACTAAAAAACGTAAAGTTATCGTAGAATCTACGGGAGAAGCACACATAACTGCTTCTTTTAATAACATTATTATCTCATTAACCAACAAAAAAGGCGATGTAATCTCATGGTCATCAGCTGGAAAAATGGGTTTTAGAGGTTCTAAAAAGAATACACCCTATGCCGCTCAATTGGCAGCAGAAGACGCTTCTGGCCCAGCTAAAGAAGCTGGTCTTAAGAAAGTTAAAGTTTATGTCAAAGGCCCTGGTAATGGAAGAGAATCAGCAATACGATCTTTACATAACAGCGGAATTGAAGTTACTGAAATTATTGATGTAACTCCTACACCTCACAATGGATGTAGACCTCCAAAACGAAGAAGAGTTTAATTTTAATAGTATAAACGAGAGATCAACGACTGTCGAAGGATAAGCTTAAGACCTTAATTCACAATCACTCTCAAAAACAAAATCAAATGGCAAGATATACTGGTCCTAAAACAAAAATCGCCCGTAAGTTTGGCGAAGCAATCTTCGGAGAAGATAAATCTTTTGAAAAAAGAAACTATCCTCCAGGACAACACGGAAATAACAGACGTCGTGGTAAAAAGTCTGAATATGCAATCCAGTTAATGGAAAAGCAAAAAGCAAAGTACACTTACGGAATACTTGAAAAACAATTTAGAAACATGTTCAAAAAAGCAACAGCTTCACGTGGGATTACTGGTGAGGTGCTTTTACAATTATGTGAATCAAGATTGGATAATGTTGTATTCAGAATGGGATTATCTCGCTCTAGAAGTGGAGCTAGACAATTGGTTTCTCATAGACACATTACAGTAAACGGTGGAATTGTAAATATTCCTTCTTACTCTTTAAAAGCTGGTGACGTTGTTGCTGTCAGAGAAAAATCTAAATCATTAGAAACTATCGAATCTGCTCTATCAAACGCGTCAGCAGTTTATGAGTGGATTACTTGGAATAACGATACAAAATCTGGAACCTATGTTTCTGTTCCGGCACGTATTCAAATTCCTGAAAATATCAACGAACAATTTATCGTTGAACTTTATTCTAAATAATAAATTAACCATATTGGTATTTAGCCAAAGGATTTATAGTAGTCTTCAAACTTATAAATCGCGCAACTAATTAACAATTAAAACGAAGACAATTATGGCAATATTAAATTTTCAGAAGCCCGACAAAGTAATCATGATCGACTCTACCGATTTTGAAGGTAAGTTCGAATTCAGACCTTTAGAGCCTGGTTATGGTCTTACTGTAGGAAATGCTTTAAGACGTGTATTACTTTCTTCTTTAGAAGGTTTCGCAATTACTTCTGTCAAAATGGAAGGTGTAGAACATGAGTTCTCTACCATCCCAGGCGTTGTAGAAGACGTAACAGAAATTATACTAAACTTGAAACAAGTACGTTTTAAGCGACAAATTGATGAAGTAGATAATGAGTCTGTGTCAATATCAATTTCTGGTCAAGATAAAATTACTGCTGGAGATTTTCAGAAATTTATTTCTGGATTTCAAGTTTTAAATTCAGATTTAGTAATCTGTAATTTAGATCCTAAAGTTACTATAAACATGGAACTGACTTTAGAAAAAGGTCGAGGGTATGTACCTGCTGAAGAAAATAAAAAATCTGCAGCAGCCGTAGGAACAATCTTTACAGATTCGATCTACACGCCAATCAAAAATGTTAAATACAGCGTTGAGAACTATCGTGTAGAACAAAAAACAGATTACGAAAAATTAATTTTCGAAATTCAGACAGACGGTTCTATCAACCCTCAAGATGCATTAACACAAGCAGCTAAAATCTTAATTCACCACTTTATGTTATTCTCTGATGAGCGTATCACTTTAGAAGCGGATGAGATTGCCCAAACTGAAACTTATGATGAAGAATCACTTCATATGCGCCAGTTGCTAAAAACAAAATTAATTGACATGGACCTTTCTGTTCGTGCACTTAATTGTTTGAAAGCTGCAGAAGTTGATACTTTAGGAGACCTAGTATCTTTCAATAAGAATGACTTAATGAAATTTAGAAACTTTGGTAAGAAATCATTAACTGAACTCGAAGAGTTAGTTAATGTGAAAGGCCTTAGCTTTGGAATGGACCTAGGTAAATACAAATTAGATAAAGATTAATTACTTTATAATTTGCGCCTCGGAAACGAGTTGAAGCAAGATAAAGTTTAAATAAAATGTCATGAGACACGGAAAAAAAATAAATCACTTAGGTAGAAAAACCGCGCACAGAAAGTCAATGTTGGCAAACATGGCGTGTTCTTTAATCGAACATAAGCGTATCAATACAACTGTTGCAAAAGCAAAAGCCTTAAAACAATTCGTTGAGCCTTTAATCACAAAATCTAAAGAAGATACTACTCACAACAGACGTATTGTATTTAGTAGACTAAGACAAAAAGAAGCAATCTCTGAATTATTTGGAGCAGTATCAACCAAAGTTGGAGATCGTCCTGGTGGATATACTCGAATTATCAAGTTAGGAAATCGTTTAGGTGATAATGCTGATATGGCAATGATCGAATTGGTAGATTTCAACGAAATTTACAATGCCGACAGAAAACCTAAGAAAAAAACCACTCGTAGAAGTCGTAGAGGAGGTGCTGCAAAACCTGCTGCAGCCGTTGAGGCAACGACAACTTCAAAAGAAGAAGAATAAATGTTAATAAGCATTTAAAAATTTAAAGGATAAACTTTTTTAGTTTATCCTTTTTTTATGCAATTTTGTATAAGTTAAAAAGAGTTCAATACTAATGAAATACACAACACGAAAAAAAGCCATACTACTTCTTGCAGATGGTACAATTTTTTACGGAAAAGCAATTGGCAAAGGCGGGACTGCATTTGGAGAAGTTTGCTTTAATACAGGAATGACAGGTTATCAAGAAATTTTTACCGACCCCTCCTATTATGGACAACTCATGGTTACTACCAATCCTCACATCGGAAACTACGGGGTAAATCAGAAAGAAATGGAATCGGACTCCATCAAAATATCAGGACTTATCTGTAAAAACTTTAGTTATAACTATTCTCGTGTGGATGCCAATGGATCGCTTGTTGACTTTTTGGACGCTCACGATTTATTCGCAATTTCTGATGTGGACACAAGAGCCCTCGTCAGCTATATTCGTGAAAATGGCGCCATGAATGCGGTTATTTCTACAGCACTAGACGATATTGAAGCCCTTAAAAAACAACTTGCCGAAATTCCACAAATGGAAGGTCTAGAACTCGCATCCAAAGTGTCAACCAAAGAACCCTATTATTTTGGAGATGAAAATGCAACGTACAAAATTGCAACACTCGATATTGGAGTCAAAAAAAATATATTAAGAAACTTTGCTGAGCGCGATGTTTATATAAAAGTATTTCCATTCAATTCTAGCTTTGAGGAATTAAGTGCGTGGAATCCAGACGGCTATTTTTTATCCAACGGCCCCGGAGATCCAGAGCCCTTGGTAGAAGCACAAGCGCTAGCAAAAACCATTATTGAAAAGAACCTGCCATTATTCGGAATTTGTTTAGGTCACCAAGTGATTGCCTTAGCTAATGGCGTTTCTACATATAAGATGCACAATGGACACCGAGGAATCAATCACCCTGTGAAAAATTTATTGACAGGCAAAGGAGAAATAACTTCTCAGAACCATGGGTTTGCAGTCAATAGAGAAGAGGCAGAAGCCCACTCTGATTTAGAAGTCACACATTTGCATTTGAATGATGATACTGTTGCCGGAATAGCAATGAAATCTAAAAACTGTTTTTCGGTCCAATACCACCCTGAAGCAAGTCCGGGTCCCCACGATTCATCGTATTTGTTTGACCAATTCATTCAAAATTTAAAATAAAAACCGCTTAAAAGGCATCAAAAATCTCTTTTGTTGCATTTTTTGCTTACTACAACGTTTTAGCTAATAATTCGCACAAATCTACTCGAGAATAATTCTAAAAAAATTCATTTTTGTAAATTTGTGATCTATAAATAATTTAAACACAAGACTATGAGTATTATAATTAACATTCATGCGCGTCAAATCCTAGACTCAAGGGGAAATCCTACAGTTGAAGTGGACGTTACCACCGAAAACGGATTTATCGGAAGAGCAGCAGTACCCTCTGGTGCATCAACTGGAGAACATGAAGCGGTTGAATTACGTGATGGTGGATCAACCTATATGGGAAAAGGCGTTTTAAAAGCAGTTGAAAATGTGAATGCTATTATAGCTCAAGAATTATTAGGTGTTTCTGTATTTGAACAAAATCTAATCGATCAAACAATGATCGATTTAGATGGAACACCAAACAAATCAAAACTTGGTGCTAACGCTATTCTTGGTGTTTCCTTAGCGGTTGCAAAAGCTGCGGCTGCCGAACTCGGAATTCCATTGTATCGTTATGTAGGTGGAGTGAGTGCAAACACCTTACCAGTTCCAATGATGAATATCATTAATGGAGGGTCACACAGTGATGCACCCATCGCATTTCAAGAATTTATGGTCATGCCTGTAAAAGCCAAAAACTTTACACATGCCATGCAAATGGGAACTGAAATTTTTCACAACCTTAAAAAAGTTTTACACGATAGAGGTCTAAGTACTGCAGTTGGTGATGAAGGTGGTTTTGCTCCAAACTTAGAAGGAGGAACAGAAGATGCACTTGAAACCATCGCAAAAGCAGTTAAAAATGCAGGCTATAATTTAGGAGATGATGTCATGATCGCCCTAGATTGTGCAGCAGCCGAATTTTATGTCGATGGTCATTACGACTACACAAAATTTGAAGGCGCCAAAGGTCAGGTGCGTACAAGCCAACAACAAGCAGATTACTTAGCAGAATTAGCAGCCAAATACCCAATCATCTCAATCGAAGATGGAATGGATGAAAATGACTGGGAAGGCTGGAAATACCTCACGGACAACATTGGTGATAAAGTTCAGTTAGTTGGGGACGATTTATTTGTAACAAATGTTGAACGCCTTTCAAGAGGAATTGAAAACAATATAGCCAATTCAATCCTGATTAAAGTCAACCAAATTGGAACACTTACCGAAACAATTGCAGCAGTAAATATGGCACACAATGCGGGCTATACTTCTGTAATGTCGCACCGTTCTGGTGAAACCGAAGACAATACCATTGCTGATTTGGCTGTGGCTTTAAATACAGGTCAGATTAAAACAGGGTCGGCCTCACGAAGTGACCGTATGGCAAAATACAACCAACTTCTTCGTATTGAGGAAGAATTGGCTGAAACTGCTTATTTTCCACAAGAGAAAGCATTTAAAATAAAATAATTAGTTTTTCTTATAGCATAAAAAGACTGTCCAAAAAGACAGTCTTTTTTTACGCCGTTTTGTAAAGATTTATTCAATTGAGTCAGAATTGAAAATACAGGAGTTATAAAACAAAATTTCACCTACACTTTATCTTTTAGGCTCTACAATAAAACATTTTTTTTTCGTAAATTTGTTTCCCCTTAATTACGTATATACAATATATCCCAACAATGTCAAATAAAGCAATCTTAGAAGTCAACGGTCAAAAACATGAATTCCCAACATTTACAGGCTCCGAAAATGAAGTCGCTATAGATATTAGCACTTTACGAGCGGTCACTGGGGGTGTTACAACTATTGATCCCGGTTTTAAAAACACAGGTTCTTGTGCTAGTGAGATTACATTTTTGGATGGCGAAAAAGGAATTCTCAGATATAGAGGTTATTCCATTGAAGAATTGGCTGAAAAAGCGGACTTCCTAGAAGTTGCTTACCTATTGATTTTTGGAGACTTACCAACCAAAGAAGCCTTAGATAAATTTCATGCAGATATCAAATCGGAATCTATTGTAGATGATGATATCAAAAAAATAATAGATGCATTTCCAAGAGCAGCACACCCGATGGGAGTATTATCGTCTTTGACCAGTGCGTTGACTGCATTTAATCCTTCTTCAGTGAATGTAGATTCTGAAGAAGATATGTATAATTCTGTGGTTCGAATTTTAGGTAAATTCCCCGTGTTAGTATCTTGGGCTATGCGTAAAAAACAAGGTCTCCCATTAGATTATGGGGACAATTCTTTAGGGTATTTAGAAAACGTCTTAAAAATGATGTTCAAGCAACCAAATGAAGACTATGTCCAGAACGAAATATTGGTTAATGCCCTGAACAAACTACTCATCCTTCATGCCGATCACGAGCAAAACTGTTCGACCTCTACGGTTCGAATCGTTGGATCTTCGCATGCAGGGTTGTTTGCTTCAATCTCGGCAGGAATTTCGGCACTTTGGGGACCGCTTCATGGCGGTGCAAACCAAGCCGTTTTAGAAATGTTAGAAGCCATTAAAACCGATGGAGGAGATACCAAAAAGTACATGGCAAAAGCCAAAGATAAAAGTGATCCTTTTCGATTAATGGGCTTCGGACATCGAGTCTATAAAAACTTCGATCCTCGAGCCAAAATCATAAAAGTCACTGCCGATGAAGTCTTAAATGATTTAGGAATAGAAGACCCTATTTTGGACATTGCCAAAGGCCTTGAACAAGAAGCACTAACAGACCCTTATTTTGTGGATAGAAAACTCTATCCAAATGTCGATTTTTATTCCGGAATTATCTATCGAGCAATGGGTATTCCTGTAGAAATGTTTACAGTAATGTTTGCTCTAGGACGTCTTCCGGGTTGGATTGGTCAGTGGCGCGAAATGCGTTTACGTAAAGAACCCATCGGCCGACCACGTCAAATATACACCGGAAGTACTTCCCGTTCGTTTAAGTCAGTTGTCAAATAATAAACCTTACTAAAGGATTATGAAAAAATGCTAAAACTTCATGTAAATAACGAGTATGGACGTTTAAAAGCAGTTGTTTTTGGGACTGCACAAAACAATGGTCCAACTCCATCTGAAGAACAGTGTTATGATCCCAATAGTTTGTCTCATGTATTAGCAAATACCTATCCAACAGAATCCGATATGCAAGATGAAATGTCGGCGGTAATGGAAGTGTTTCAACGCTATGGGGTCAATGTCTTTCGACCAAGTACTATTGAAAATTGTAATCAGATATTTGCGCGTGATATTGCCTTTGTGATCGACACGAAGCTTATCAAATCCAACATACTTCCCGATCGTGCCGAAGAGTATCAGGCCTTAGAAACTCTCCTTGAACAAATTAGTCCAGACGAAGTTATCGAGCTTCCAGAAGACTGTCATATCGAAGGAGGGGATGTTATTTTGTGTAATGACTACATATTTATTGGAGTCTATTCAGGATCTGATTATCCAGAATATATTACAGCCCGAACAAACCTAAATGCAGCCGAAGCGATTCAAAGATTATTTCCAAATAAGGTTATTAAAACTTTTGAGCTTCGCAAATCCAACTCAAATCCGCTTGAGAATGCACTGCATTTAGATTGTTGTTTTCAACCCTTAGGAAATGGAAAAGCATTGATTCATGATCAAGGATTTTTAAATCCAACCGACTTCGAATGGCTGCTTGATTTTTTTGGAAAAGACAATGTTTTTATAGCTACTCCAAAAGAAATGTCACAAATGTATTGCAACGTCTTTTCTATTTCAAAAGATGTAGTAATTTCAGAACAAAGTTTTACACGTTTAAATACTTGGCTCACTTCACAAGGATTTACAGTTGAGCAAGTGCCCTATGCCGAAATATCCAAACAAGGGGGGTTGCTTCGATGTTCGACCCTTCCTTTAAACAGAATCTAAAATGTCACATATTACCAATACCGTTTTGATGATTCGCCCTGTTCAATTTCGTATGAACGAACAAACAGCTGTGAATAATTTTTATCAAAAAAATTCAGAAACCACTCATCCTGAAACCGTAAATGCCAAGGCAACACAAGAGTTTGACCTTATGGTTGACAAACTTAGAGAAGCAGGGATTCAAGTGATTGTGGTAAAAGATACTAAAGATTTTGACACACCGGATTCAATTTTTCCAAATAATTGGATTTCATTTCATAGTAACGGTACCATAGGATTGTACCCCATGTTTGCAGAAAACCGCCGCCTCGAACGTAAGGATTCGATCCTAGAAGCCGTAGAAGCTGAAGGTTTTGTAATTGAAACAGTAGTTGATTACACACAAGCCGAAGCCGAAGATCTCTATTTAGAAGGTACGGGTAGTATTTTATTGGATCGCGAAAATCACAAAGCCTATTGTGCGCTTTCGGCAAGAGCAGATGAAGAGTTGTTTATAGAGTTTTGTGAAGATTTTGAATACACTCCAGTGGTGTTTTCAGCCTACCAAACGGTCAATGACAAACGCAAACTTATTTATCACACAAACGTAATGATGTGTTTAGGCACCACTTTTGCAGTGGTTTGTTTAGCGAGTATCGATGATAAAAAAGAACGAAAAAATCTACTTAAACATCTTCATGAAGATGGAAAAAAAGTGATTGAAATATCAGAAGACCAAGTCAATAATTTTGCCGGAAATATGCTACAGCTTAAAGGAGCGGACGGCCTTAGCTACTTGGTAATGAGTCAGTCAGCTTTGGATTCGTTGCGACCGTCGCAAGTTCAGTTATTAGAAGCCCATGCGACAATTATATCCAGTCCATTAGATACAATCGAATCTTGTGGAGGAGGGAGTGCACGTTGCATGATGGCTGAAGTATTTTTGCCCAAAACAGCATCAAATTAGGATTAAAAAAGATGTATCTTTGTGACTGAATCAGATAGACAATGACACTTCAGGAATCCTTATCCCAACACATAAAACAAGCGTTTATTACGCTTTACAATACCCCTTTAGAAACGGTTGAATTTCAAGCTACACGCAAAGATTTTGAGGGCGATATTACAGTGGTTACCTTTTCAATGTTGCGAGCCATTAAGATGAATCCAGTTCAATTGGGTGAAGATTTAGGGGCTTTTTTATCGGAACACCTTGATGAAGTTGTCAGTTATAATGTGGTCAAAGGATTTTTAAATCTAGTCCTTTCAGATGCCTATTATATGTCATTCTTTCAAACCGTGTGTGCAAATCCCACTTTTGGGTTTGTAAAGCCATCAGATGACCAAGCGATTATGGTAGAGTATTCCTCTCCAAACACCAACAAACCCCTTCACTTGGGGCACGTTAGAAACAATCTTTTGGGCTACAGTGTGTCTGAAATTTTAAAAGCATCAGGAAAAAAAGTATATAAAACACAAATCATTAATGACCGTGGTATTCATATTTGTAAAAGTATGTTAGCATGGCAGCGTTATGGCAATAATGAAACTCCAGAATCTACAGGACTAAAAGGGGATAAACTGGTTGGAAATTACTATGTAAAGTTTGATCAAGTCTATAAACAAGAAATTAAAGATTTAGAAGCTCAAGGGCTTTCAACAGAAGAAGCCAAAGCGCAAGCTCCTATTTTATTAGAAGCTCAAGACATGCTCCTTAGATGGGAAGCTGGTGATGCTGCTGTGGTGTCACTTTGGAAACAAATGAATGAATGGGTTTACGCTGGATTTGAGGTTACCTATAACGCTCTGGGAGTAAATTTCGACAGTTATTATTATGAAAGTGAAACCTATTTACTAGGAAAGACATTTATTGAAGAAGGCCTTCAAAAAGGCGTTTTTATTAAAAAAGAAGACGGTTCGGTTTGGTGTGATTTGACATCCGATGGCTTGGACGAAAAAATTGTACTAAGAGCCGACGGAACTGCCGTTTATATGACGCAGGACATTGGAACTGCAATCCAGCGTTTAAAAGATTTTCCCGACGTTGGAGGGATGGTTTATACCGTTGGAAATGAACAAGATTATCATTTTAAAGTGTTGTTTTTAATTCTAAAAAAATTAGGGTTTGAATGGGCTAAAAATTTGACACATCTGAGCTATGGAATGGTTGATTTGCCTAGTGGAAAGATGAAAAGTCGCGAAGGAACAGTGGTAGATGCTGATGATTTAATCGTTGAAATGGCTGCTACTGCCAAAGCTATTTCTCAAGAACTCGGAAAACTTGATGGCTATTCGGAACGTGAAAAAATAGAAACTTACACAACAATTGGATTGGGTGCATTGAAATATTTTATTTTGAAAGTCGATCCCAAAAAACGAATTTTGTTTGATCCTCAAGCCTCTGTTGATTTTCAGGGAAATACAGGGCCGTTTATACAATATACCTATGCACGAATTCAAGCGATTTTAAGAAAATCTCCTGAAACTACTGAGGGCGAAACCTTAGTAGGATATACGTTGCACGACAAGGAAAAATCACTTCTAAAACAATTACAATTATTTCCAGAAGTAGTCCAACAAGCTGCTGCAAATTACAGCCCAGCTTTAGTAGCAAATTATGCGTATGATTTGGTAAAAGAATTCAATTCTTTTTATCAAAATGTATCTATTTTGGGAGCTGATCAAACTTCCAAAGTTACATTTAGAGTGCAGCTTTCACAAGCCGTTGCTACAACCATCAAAAATGCATTTAGTCTCTTGGGAATTCAGGTGCCCGAACGTATGTAATTTCTAGGTTTATGGTCGATTCTTTAAAAGATTTTATTCCAAATGCTGCCCTTGATCAAGTTTCAAAGTTGTTATTGCATGACAATTTAGTGGTTAAGATTAAGAAAGAACGCAAAACACGCCATGGCGATTACCGACGTTTGCCAAATGGAAAACATCAAATTACGATTAACTCTAATTTAAACCCCTATCGGTTTTTAATCACCTTGGTTCATGAAATTGCCCACTTCGAAGCGTACACAACTTATGGTAAGCTCATAAAACCTCACGGACCAGAATGGAAATCAATTTTTCAACAACTCATGCTGCCCTTTATACGGCCCGAAGTATTTCCAAATGATGTATTGCCTCTATTGGCCATGCATTTTAAAAACCCAAAAGCAAGTAGCGATTCAGACCCTGTTTTGTCCTTGAAACTCAAACAATACGACCCCCCTAACGGAAAAACATTTATATTTGAGGTGCCAGAAGGATCTACGTTTCGATTGTATAATGGGAAAGTGTTTCGAAAAGGTCCTAAAAGACGAACGCGTTTTGAATGTACAGAACTAGCTTCAGGTCGACTATATGTTTTTAATCCCAATGCCGAAGTAGAACTTAGTATTGAATAAATGAAGATGAATAAAAATTATTATGCAATTATAATGGCTGGCGGGGTTGGTTCTCGTTTTTGGCCAGTGAGTAAAGAATCGTTTCCAAAGCAATTTCATGATATGCTTGGAACGGGTCAAACCCTCTTGCAAAAGACAACCTCTCGCCTTGAAGGTCTGATCCCAAAAGAAAATATATTCATTTTAACCAATGAGTGTTACTCCGATTTGGTGCTTGAGCAATTGCCTCAAATCACCAAAAATCAAATTATTGCCGAACCTGCAATGCGAAATACTGCCCCATGTATTTTAATGGCAGCTCTAAAAATTCATAAACAAAATCCAGATGCTGTAATGGTTGTCGCGCCAAGTGATCATTGGATTGAGGACGAATTGGCATTCATTTCTAATCTTCAAAGTGCATTCGATTTTTCTGAACATTCAGATGTATTAATGACCTTAGGAATCCAGCCTACCTTTCCCAATACTGGCTATGGGTATATTGAATATGACAAAGCAAGTCAGTCCCCTGAAAAGAAAGTCCTTCAGTTTCGTGAAAAACCAAATTACGAGACCGCCAAAAGTTTTTTAGAACAAGGAAATTTTCTTTGGAATGGAGGGATTTTTATATGGTCCACTGCCAGTGTGTTAAAAGCGTTTAAAACACATCAACCGAAATTATACTCGCTTTTTTCCAAAGGACAAAACGATTATAATACCGATCGAGAAGCAGCATTTGTGTTAGAGAATTATAAGAACGCAGAAAATATTTCTGTGGATTATGCAATTATGGAAACCAGTGTAAATGTTTATGTGATTCCCGCTACTTTTGACTGGAATGATTTAGGAACATGGGGGAGTTTATATGATAAAATTTCTGAGAATTCAACTGAAAACGCAACGGTTAATGCTCGTCTATTAGCTAAAAACTCCGCGGGTAATATAATTAAAACCGACACAAATAAAATCGTAGTTCTTGACAGTTTAGATGATTTTATAGTAGTAGAAGAAAAAGAAATTTTGCTTATCTTCCCAAAGACCAAAGAGCAGGATATTAAGGAATTACGTAAACACGTGAAGCAAAAATTTGGAGATCAACACATTTAATTATGGAAAACAATCTAAATCAAGAGTTAGAAAGCGCTAAGACAGAACAGTCTAAAACAGCAGTTAAAGAGGGTGCAAAAGGGCTTTGGATTTCTTTAAAAACCTTTATAATTGAACTCTTAGATTTTCGACATGATACCGATAGAGAGGTTACAATAGTTGCTATAAAATCGGATATATCTTTTAAGGGTGCTACGGCTTGGATTTTGATTTGTTCCATTTTTGTGGCCTCAGTTGGTTTGAATGCCAATTCGACTGCAGTGGTAATTGGAGCAATGTTAATATCGCCGCTTATGGGTCCAATACTAGGAATCGGATTATCCATTGCAATCAATGATATTGACACGCTTAGAAAGTCATTAATTAATTTGGCGACCATGCTCGTCTTGAGTTTATTAACTGCGTTTTTATTCTTTTACCTGTTTCCATTAAGTCAAGACAATTCGGAATTGTTGGGGCGCGTAAAACCCGATATTCGTGATGTGCTTATTGCATTTTTTGGAGGTCTTGCACTCATTATAGCAAGAACTAAAAAAGGAACTATTGCAAGTGTGATTTTTGGTGTGGCAATTGCCACAGCATTAATGCCTCCTTTGTGTACCGCAGGTTATGGACTGTCTCAAGGAAATTTTGATTACTTTTTTGGTGCCATGTATTTGTTTACAATCAACACTATTTTTATTGCTTTAGCTACATTTTTGGTTTTAAAGATTTTGAGATTTCCAATGTTGAAGTATGCCAATTCGCAGCGTAGAAAAAATATTGCTCGTATTGCAACACTCTTGGCTTTGACGGCAATGCTTCCAGCAGGGTGGACGTTTTATGATGTTTTACAAGAAACACGTTATGAACAAGATTATAAAATATATTTAGAATCAGAAATCAATCAAAACGCTAACCTATGGCTTCAGCGCGAAAAAATTGATTTAGATGAAAAACTGATCACACTAAACTTTAATGGAGAAATTTCTGAGGCTACTAAAACAGATTTAATTAACGAGTTGAAAGGCTATAAGTATCTGCAAGATTTTAGTTTGACCATCAACGGTAATAAAAACCGAAGTGCAGATAAAATCTTGGACCTCTATGATGTGGCGATTGATAAAATTGAAATCAGAGACAGTATTATCACTGCCTTAAAATTGAATATTGATAGCCTTAAATTGGAGCTCAGTTCTACTACTAATGAGTTGGATCCAAAGGAGTTTTTAAATCTTTCGAAAGATGCTAAAATTCAATTTTCTGATTTAGAGTTTTTTGGGTATGCAAAAATGTTGTCATCTTCAAACTTTAGATATGCAGATACCATTACGCTTGTCAAAACAAAGTGGAATTCTATCCTGCCAGATAGTCTTGTCGTACTCAAAAAACAAGCGTTAAAAACGTGGATCGAAAATGAACTCAAAACGGATGATATTGAGGTTATAAGTGATTAAGATCTAGAGGTCTTCCAGATACATCTTACGTACCTTTTTGAATAAGTTTGAAGAATAGACAAAATCTGTAACGGCTTCATTATCCGTTTTAAAAATAGTGTCTTTACTACCCTCCCAAGCTTTTAACCCATCTTTTAGAAAAAGAATATTTTCCCCAATTTCCATTACAGAATTCATGTCATGCGTATTGATTACGGTTACAATATTATTTTCTTGGGTAATTTCTTGAATTAAATTGTCTATAACGATAGCAGTTTTGGGATCTAAACCGGAGTTAGGTTCGTCACAAAATAAGTACTTAGGGTTATTTACAATCGCTCTTGCGATTGCAACTCGTTTTTGCATTCCACCAGAAGCCTCACTAGGCATTTTATCATGAGCATTTTCCAAGTTTACACGCTTCAAAGCAGAATTTACGCGGTCATCCATTTCACCTCGCGATTGTTTTGTAAACATTCGTAAAGGAAACATCACGTTTTCAGCAATTGTTAAGGAGTCAAACAAAGCTCCACCTTGAAAAACCATACCGATTTGTGAGCGCAAAGTTCTTTTTTCATTGTCCGAAAGATTTGAAAATACGTCATTATCATATGCGATGCTGCCTTTTTCGTAGTCAAAAAGCCCGAGTAAACACTTTAATAAAACTGTTTTTCCAGAACCACTTTGCCCAATGATAAGGTTCGTTTTTCCAGTTTCAAATTCCGTGGAAATACCTTTTAAGACCTTAATGCCATCAAATGACTTGTGTAGTGTATCGACTTTAATCATTAGCTAAGTAACATTTGAGTTAAAATATAATTTAAGAGGATTATGGATACACTTGTCCAAACAAAAGCCGTGGTACTTGCTTTACCGACTTCCAATGCACCACCTTTCATGTAGTAGCCGTGAAAAGATGGAATGGTAGCCAATAAAAAAGCAAATACAAAAGTTTTGATAAAGGCATAAGCCATATGAAAAGGAATGAAGTCCATTTGTACTCCAGTGACATAATCTTCAAAACTTGAAAACCCACCATAGACACATGCAGCCATTCCGCCAATAATTCCCAAAAACATAGCAATCGAAATTACAAAAGGATACAAGAAAAGCGCAACAACTTTTGGAAATACTAAGTAGTTTACAGAATTGATCCCCATTACTTCCAGGGCATCAATTTGTTCGGTAACACGCATTGTTCCGATGCTAGATGTTATAAAAGACCCCATTTTTCCTGCCATAATAACAGAAATAAAAGTGGGAGCAAATTCTAAAATAACAGATTGTCGTGTGGCAAAACCTACAAGGTATTTTGGGATTAATGGATTGTCAATGTTAAGGGCTGTTTGTATAGTGACAACTCCACCCACAAAAAATGAGATAAATGCAACAATACCAATAGAGCCGATAATTAAATCTTCAATATCTTTAAGGATCAATTGCTTCATAACGGACCATTTTGTTGGTTTGCGAAGCATTTCGCCAATCATTAAAAAATAAGACCCGATATTGTGGAGGTAGTTCATAAAAATATAATTAATGCTAAAGTAAAAAAAACTCCCCATTAATTTGTGGTTATTAAAATAGAATCATTAAAAAAAGATGTACTTTTGACCTTAAACAAGTCTTATTATGAAGTTTTCGAAAATTTGTTGCCTCTTTTTGTTTTTAAGTGTTTTTTCTTGTAAAAATAACTCTGAATATTTTGTTTCTAACACCTTCAGTAAAACCGCTCCACAACCAAAACTTGTGGTGGGAGTTGTGGTCGATCAAATGCGTTTTGATTATTTGAATCGTTTTAAAACTAAATATACTTCCAATGGGTTTTTAAGGCTGATCAATCAAGGTTACAGTTGTAATAATCATCATTTTAATTATATACCAACTTATACAGCGCCTGGTCATGCTTCAATTTTTACAGGAACCACTCCTAGTGTTCATGGAATTATTGGAAATAGTTGGTATGATAAAGTGTCAAACTCAACTGTGTATTGCACAACAGATAAAGCATACGTTCCTGTAGGTGCAGATGCGAAGTATGGCCGCGTATCTCCTCGTAATATGAAAGTGACTACGCTTGCCGATCAAAATAGATTGTTTACACAAATGAACGGAAAGACAATAGGTGTTTCTATTAAAGACCGTGGAGCTGTGTTTCCTTCTGGACATACAGCTAATGGAGCGTATTGGTTTGAAGGTTTAAATGAAGGGAAATGGATGACAAGTTCCTATTATATGGATACACTTCCAAAATGGGTCGAGGATTTTAATACTCCCTCTAACATAGCCTCCTATTTAAAGCCTTGGGATACACTCTATGATATTAGTCTTTATGAAGAGAGTGGAGCTGATTTATCGGAATATGAACAAGGGTTTAACGGAAAGGCAACGTCTGAGTTTCCTTATGATCTAAGTGCCTTAATGGAGTTCAACCAGGGGTATGATATTATTAAAAGTACACCTTTCGGAAATACGATGATTACAGATTTTGCATTATCTGCTATTGAGTTTGAGCGATTAGGAGTAGATGATTACACAGACTTTCTAACGGTAAGTTACTCGTCTACGGACTATATCGGACATAATTTTGGTCTCAATTCTGTAGAGATGCAAGATGCGTATTTGCGTTTAGATTTAGAAGTAGAACGTTTACTCAATTATCTAGATGCTAAGGTTGGTGCAGAGAATTACACTTTGTTTTTGACTGCTGATCACGGAGCTGTAAATGTTCCATCTTTTTTAACAGATGTGCATATTCCTGGGGGCTATGTGCCAGAAAATAGTTTTGCGTCTTTATACAGTGCACTCCAAAACAAATATGGTGTTTCGGACTTGGTTAAGAAAATAAGTAATGATCAAGTGTTCTTAAATCAGGAACGCATCACTGCATTGAAAGTTAATTTAGAGGATGTGCAGAAATTTGTTGTCAATGAAATTATAACATATCCACATATCAAAAAAGCATATACTGCCACTACAATGCAGACACGTAATTTTAAGCAAGGTGTAGAGAAAATGCTCCAGAACGGGTATAATCAAAAACTGTCAGGAGATGTTTTGTTTACGCTCGAATCGGGTGTAATTTCTTATGGACCAAAGGGCACCACTCACGGTTCTGGATATAATTACGACACACATGTACCTCTATTGTTTTATGGCAATGGAATTCATCCAGGAACAACTTACGAACGTACTAACGCCACAGATATTGCTCCTACAATTTCGGCACTTTTAGGAATTGCTTTTCCAAGCGGAGCTACAGGGACTGTTATTGAAGAGGTAATTTATTAGCTGAGTTAATGAGGTCTTTATTTATGCTGTCTATATAACTTAATAGCGCATCTTTTCCAGTGTAATTTGCAGATGAGGTAACAAAGTAATTAGGGAATTCTTCCCAAGTTTCTAGAAGAATGGTTTTATACTTTTTAATGTGATCTTCAATTGCTTTGGGACGCAATTTATCTGCTTTCGTAAAAATAATTGAGAAAGGAATTTCGTGTTCTCCTAACCATTGCATAAATCCCAAATCAACGGCTTGAGGAGTGTGTCGAATATCAACTAAAACAAATGCTGAAACCAGTTGTTTGCGTTCTTTAAAATATGCGGTAATAAACTTTTGAAACGTTTTTTTAGCAGCTTTCGAAACACGTGCATATCCATAACCAGGTAAATCTACTAAAAACCATTCTTTATTTATTACAAAATGATTTATGAGTTGTGTTTTTCCAGGGCGTCCAGATGTTTTAGCTAAGTTTTTTTGATTAGTAAGCATGTTTATAAGAGAAGACTTACCAACGTTACTGCGTCCAATAAAAGCGTACTCAGGGAGTTTGTTTGTAGGGCATTTTGCAACTTCTTGGTTGCTTATCACAAACTCAGCCGTTTTAATTTGCATAACTATTTAATTAATTTTAAAACCCTCTTTTGGTAAGCCACTCAAACACGATTTCATTAAATCGGTCGGGGTGTTCCATCATAGCTGCATGACCACATTTATCAATCCAAAATAATTCTGAATCTGGGAGTAATCTATCAAACTCTTCTGCAACATTTGGAGGTGTTACAATGTCGTTTTTACCCCAAATAACACATGTTGGTGATGTAATTCCGGGGAGGTCTTTTGCCATGTTATGACGAATGGCGCTTTTGGCGATAGCGAGTATTTTGATCAGTTTGTTACGATCGTTTACAGTCTCATAAACTTCGTCAACGATGGCTTTGGTTGCCACCTCAGGGTCATAAAACACTTCCTGTGCTTTGGCTTTCATGACTTCGTAGTCACTTCGTTTGGTGTAGCCACTTCCCATTGCACTTTCGTAAAGTCCAGAGCTACCTGTAATTATAAGTGCTTTTACTTCTTTAGGGTATAATTTTGTATAATACAATCCTATGTGTCCACCTAATGAATTTCCAATAAGGATGACATCTTTATAGCCTTTAAATTCGATAAAATCGTTAAGGTAGTTTGAAAAGCTTTTTACATTAGTTTTAAGTAAAGACAAGGAGTACACAGGAAGCTCGGGAAGAACAACCATGTATCCGTTTTTACTGAAAAACTTAGTAACACCATCAAAATTACTCAGGCCACCCATCAATCCATGAAGAATTATAATTGGCTGTCCTTCTCCGATTTCAACATAGTTGAATTTCCCCTCTTGCTTTAAACTATAATTCATATTGATACAAAAAATTGGTCTCTGGCAAATCTACATAATTTAATTTAAAATAGTTTGAATATTTAAAGGGATCTATTAACTCGTTTTATCCTTTCTAATAGCACTTTAAAACCAAATATTGACACTGTAAAAGTAATTAACAGCCTTTTGTTAATAGCCTCTACCACTTTGTAAGTTGCTGGTTTTCTATGATATAACGTTAAAACAAGTGCAGTTTGTCGGTATAATTTGCTGTTTATAGAAATTTATTAACAATGTGGTAAAATGTGGTAAAATGTGGTAAATTTTTTTTAGCTTTGAATTCAAGAACTAAATATTTCATAACACTGCAAGTTGAATACATTAATCGGAACATATGAATGTAAGGTAGATGCAAAAGGTAGGCTTATGCTGCCGGTTGCGTTTAAAAAGCAGCTTTCTTCAGTCATGGAGAAAGGATTTGTATTAAAACGTGCTGTTTTTCAGCCTTGTTTGGAATTGTATCCGATGCAAGAGTGGGAGTCAATGATGCAGAACGTCAATAAGCTCAATCGATTTAAAAAGAAAAACAATGATTTTATCAGACGGTTCACAGCAGGTGTCAAGTCTATAGACTTAGATGTTTCGGGGCGTTTGTTGATTCCAAAAGACCTTGTGGGTTTTGCAGGAATCACAAAAGAAATTGTAGTGACTTCAGCAGTAAATATTATTGAAATTTGGGATAAAGAGAATTACGAAAAAGCGATTGATGATGCTGCGAATGATTTTGCAGATTTAGCAGAAGAAGTAATGGGTCAAGATGATGCTGATGGATTATCATAACCCTGTATTGCTCAGCGAAACTGTTGAGGGATTAAATATTAAAGAGGATGGAATTTATGTGGATGTGACATTTGGAGGTGGTGGTCATAGCAGAAAAATACTTGAATCTTTAGGTCCTAAAGGAATGTTAATCGCCTTTGATCAGGACAAAGACGCTCTTTTAAATACAATTGACGACTCTCGATTTATGTTGATAAATGAGAATTTTAGACATATGAAACGCTTTTTGAGATTCCACGGAATTAATTCAGTGGATGGAATTTTAGCCGATTTTGGAGTCTCTTCTCACCAATTTGATGAGGCTGAAAGAGGGTTTTCAATCCGATTTGATGCACAATTGGATATGCGGATGAACCAACAGAATGCACTTTCGGCGTACGCATTGGTAAACACTTACGAGGAGGAAGATCTGAAACGTGTGTTTTGGCAGTATGGCGAATTAAGAACTGCGCCCGCCTTAGCAAAAACCATTATAGCGGCGAGGGCTGACAAAGCTATAGAAACGACTTTTGAGTTAAAGGCTGTTTTAAAAAAACATCTTCCTAAAGGAAGAGAAAATAAAATTTTAGCTCAGATCTATCAAGCGATTCGGATTGAAGTGAATCAAGAAATTGAGGTTCTCAAAGCGTTTTTATTACAAGTCCCAGAACTGTTAAATGAGAGTGGACGATTGAGTGTTATTTCGTATCACTCTTTAGAAGACCGTTTGGTAAAACGATTTATAAGAAATGGGTTGTTTGAAGGAGAGCCAGAAAAAGATGTATTTGGGAATTTTGAAGTCCCTCTAAAGAAAGTTGGCGGTTTGATTGTTCCAGATGCGAAAGAAATAAAACTAAATAACAGAGCTCGAAGTGCTAAATTAAGAATTGCTGAAAAGCCAAACGCAAAATAAGGCTAATGAAAAACAAGATATATAATATTTTAAAAGGAACCTTTCTAGTGAGCGATGGTGCTTTTAAAAATTGGCGTTTGATATTCTTTTTTTTAACGCTTGCACTTGGAATGATTGCAAGTTCTCATAATGCTGATCGTAAAGTCTATAAAATTGCAAGACTCAATGAACAAGTGAAAGCCTATCGTTCTACCTATGTGGAAACCCGTGCGAAATTGATGGAACTCAAAATGGAATCGGTCATTCGAAAGCGCTTGTCAGGGCTAGGAATTAAGCCGTCGTCCAATCCACCTTTTAAAATCATCATTAACTCTAAATCTAATTAATTTAATGCAATCAATTGAAATGTCAATAATGAACAAACTGTACTTCACTAGCGGGACGTTGTTCATTTTTGCGCTCTTGGTGGTATATAAATTAGTTACAATCCAATTTGTTGAAGGTGATCAGTACCGCAGTATTGCTGATAATCGAACGATTAAAGACGATATTATTCCAGCAAATCGTGGAAATGTGTATTCAGTAGGGGGGAGTTTATTGGCAACTTCTGTGCCTAAATATGATATCCGTATTGATCTAGTAGCTCCGAGTCACAAAAATTACGAAACATTTATAGAGCCGCTATGCGATTCGTTGGCAAGTTTTTACAATACATCGTCTGTTGAATATAAGCGCAAGTTGCGTTTAGCTCGAGAAAATAAAAACCGTTATTTTCTGTTGGCTCGTAATTTAGAATATTCTCAATATTTACGATTTAGAGATTTTCCATTATTAAATTTAGGGGCTTTTAAAGGAGGTCTTATCGTAGAACAAACTACAAAACGTGATTATCCACTGGGGCCCATCGCACAAAGATTGATTGGATATGAGCGTTTTGATGAGCAAGGAAATGTAACTCGAGTTGGTATTGATGGCGCTTTTGGTGAAAAATATTTAAGAGGCGAGCATGGTAAGAGGCGTAAACAAAAAATTGGCAAAGGACAGTGGAAACCTATTGAAGATTATAATCAGGTGGAACCCAAAGACGGATATGATATATACACTACCATTGATGTTAATGTTCAGGATATCGCTCACCATGCACTTTTGGAACAATTAGAATATTATAAAGCCGATCACGGTACTGTGGTTGTTATGGAAACCAAAACAGGCGAAATACGTGCTATTTCTAATTTGGGTCGAAATAAAGAAGGGCTGTATTATGAACGTCTTAACTATGCGGTTGGTGAATCGCACGAACCGGGCTCAACTTTTAAACTCATGGCTTTGGCAGTTGCTTTAGAAGACAAAGTTATCGATACGACCACAATGGTGGATACTAAAAAAGGGGTGCTGTCTTATTATGGTAAAAAAGTAAAAGATTCAAAAAGAGGAGGCTATGGGAACATTTCGGTTGCAGAAGCCTTTGAAGTGTCTTCCAATACAGGGATTGTAAAAGTAATTCACAATTCATACAAAAAGAATCCACAAAAATTTGTGGATGGACTATACAGAATGAGCCTCAAAGACTCATTAGGACTTCCACTTGTAGGAGAAGGAAAATCGATTATTCCAGACCCAAGGATTAAAAATGGACGCTGGAGCGGTATTGCGCTACAATGGATGGCGTATGGATATGGCGTTTCTTTTACACCACTTCAAACCTTAACATTTTATAATGCAATTGCAAATGATGGTGTAATGGTGCGTCCAAAGTTTCTACGTGAAATTAAAGCTATTGATACGTCTATAGAAACTTTTAGCACCGAGGTTATCAATCCTCGAATTTGTTCCGAAGAAACAGTTTTAAAATTACAACAACTCCTTAAAAATGTGGTAGAAAAAGAGCATGGAACTGGGCATGGTTTATACTCTGATAAGTTTTCTATGGCGGGGAAAACAGGGACTTGTCAAAAGGACTATGTAAATAAAGATCAGTTGAATTATATATCGTCCTTTTCAGGGTATTTCCCTGCGGATGATCCAAAATATTCTTGCATTGTAGTTATTCATGAACCCGATAAAAGTGTTGGGTATTATGGCGCAGATGTGGCGGGACCTGTGTTCAAAAAAATCGCACAAAAAATATTCACAGATGCCCCTGTAATTGATGAGATAAATAATATTAATGAAAAATCGGAAACAGTTAAAGCCAATTATGATAACTATTATACTCTAGCTCAAAAGTATAAAACAATCATGCCCAATTTAAAAGGGATGTCCGCTATGGATGCGATTTCTATTTTAGAAAATATGGGTCTAAAGGTTCAAACTCAGGGCAATGGAACCGTTTCAAAACAATCGGTTAAAAGTGGTCAAAAAGTAAAACCAAAATCTGTAATAACACTCGTTTTATCATGAAGAATTTAAAACACATATTACAGAAAATTCCCGTTGAGAAAATCATTGGATCAGATGATAGGTCGATTTCTAACATACAGTACGATTCTCGAAGTGTTGAGCAGGACAGTGTTTTTGTAGCGATCAAAGGCGGGGTTTTTGATGGTCATACGTTTATTTCCAAAGCAATTAATCAGGGTGCAGTAGTCATTGTTTGTGAAGAGTTACCCGAACAATTTAATGCTGAGATTACTTATATTCAAGTTAAGAGTGCAGCAAGAGCCTTGGCACTTATGGCTTCTAATTATTATGAAAACCCTTCCGAAAACTTAAAACTGATTGGAATCACAGGTACCAATGGTAAAACTACTGTTGCAACGCTTCTTTATGAATTATTTAAAAAAGCGGGATATAAAGTGGGACTCATATCAACGGTAAAAATCATGGTTGATCATGAAATATTTTCTGCTACACATACCACTCCTGACTCTTTAATAATCAATTCTTATTTGAGTCAAATGAATGCTCAAGGTGTTGAGTTTTGTTTTATGGAAGTCAGTTCGCATGGAATTCATCAATTTAGAACAGAAGGATTGCTTTTTAAAGGCGGTGTGTTCACTAATCTCTCTCACGATCATTTGGATTATCACAATTCATTTGCGGAGTATAGGGATGTAAAAAAATCATTTTTTGATCAATTGCCATCAACTGCATTTGCTCTTGTAAATGCCGATGATAAAAACGGTCCGATAATGGTTCAAAATACTAAAGCCAACACATTTACTTATGCTTTAAAATGTTATGCAGACTTCCGTGTTCAGATTTTGGAAAACCAGTTTAGCGGACTCTTGTTAAAGATAAATGAAAGCGAAGTGTGGGTGAAATTAATTGGGAGCTTTAATGCGTATAACATGACAGCAATTTATGGAACTGCTGAGCTTTTAGGATTAGAATCCAACGAGACCCTACGTATAATGAGTGCTCTTGATAATGTTAATGGAAGGTTTGAATACTTTAAGTCTGACACTAATATCACAGCTATTATTGATTATGCACACACTCCAGATGCACTAAAAAATGTGTTGGAAACAATTAATACAATTAGAACCAAAAATGAAACTCTAATTACTGTGGTTGGTTGTGGTGGCGACCGAGATCGTACCAAACGTCCAAAAATGGCGCATATTGCTTCTGCACTGAGTACTAAAGTCATTTTTACAAGTGACAATCCTAGGTCAGAAGATCCAGATAAAATTATTTCTGAAATGGAAGTTGGTGTCGAAGCACAGTACTCCAGTAAAACCATGTCAATTACCAATCGAAAACAAGCAATTAAAACAGCTTGTCAGTTAACCCAACCTAATGATATCATACTGGTAGCAGGAAAAGGTCATGAAACGTATCAAGAAATCAATGGAGTTAAAAGTGATTTTAATGATTTCAAAATAACAAAAGAATTTTTAATACAATTAAACAAATAATATGCTGTACTATTTATTTAAATATCTTGAAGAAGCGCACCAATTTCCTGGCGCCTCTCTTTTTGGTTTTATAACCTTTAGGGCAGCAGTAGCGATTATTTTATCGTTAATGATTTCCACTATTTTTGGGAAACGCATCATTCATTTTCTTCAAAAACAACAAGTTGGAGAAACCATTCGCGATTTAGGTTTAGAAGGCCAAAAGGAAAAGGCAGGAACGCCAACCATGGGAGGCCTGATCATTATTTTAGCGACTTTAATACCTGTCATATTATTAGCCAAGTTAGATAATATTTATATCATTTTGTTGCTAAAAT
>Ga0228672_1000269_pt1 | contig 30103 bp, 26 predicted proteins | sample 90DmetaG_FD_182788 | JGI IMG/M metagenome (GOLD analysis project Ga0228672, IMG submission 182788) | Seawater microbial communities from Monterey Bay, California, United States - 90D | ecosystem: Environmental > Aquatic > Marine > Coastal | place: USA: California | collected 2016-11-08 | reverse complement strand
TCTACTAACCCAACGGTTCGATCACTTGCTTTAATGGCAGCAATAGAAAAAGGTGAAGGAGCAGATGAAAAAACGGTGCGAGCTTGGTTAAATAAAGCTTTAACAGCATCACGAGGCCCACAATGGGTATGTGAAAAATGCTCTAATATTCATTCATCTTGGCACCCTAGATGTGGAAACTGTGAAACTTTTGATAGCTTATCATGGAAAGAGCCCCTCACAGACGATGCAAAATTAACAAATGAAATGTTAGATTTTACTGCAGGTGTTTTAACAGGTTCAGAGTCTTCACCACCACCTATGTCTAAAATTGATGATGCTGAAGTTGTTGATGATTAAATTTCTTTTTTTGCAGCGCGTACTTCGCGCTCTAGAGAATTTAGAAAATTAGATCTATCTGTTTTTGAAAATGGCTTACCAGAACCTTGTAAAAATGGATCAGCTCCTCGCAAATCAGCCATAAGGTCTCTTGTGGCAAGCTGATTGCCGATATTAGATGGCGTAAACATGTCGCCGTTATGGCGAATAGTTCGCGCACCTGCAGCCACTGTTTTTGCTGCTAAAGGGATATCACCAGTTATAACTAAATCACCTTTAGTGGCGCGATCCGCAATCCACATATCTGCAATATCTGGTCCATCTGGTACAATAATATTTTCAACCAAAGGATGGGGATTTGGTCGTAATCCCCCATTGGATACGATAAAAACTTTTATATTATGTCTTTCAGCAACTCTGATAGTTTCTTCTTTAACTGGACATGCATCTGCATCAATATAAATAGCAGCCATCAATTTATATTATTTAATATGTTTGCATGATGTTCAATGTGATCTCTCATAAAGCTCATTATGAAAAAGTAACTATGATCATAACCATCTGAAAATCTAAACTGTCCTTTTTGTTCACGCACGTTCATTGCATTTTTTAATGCTTCTGGCTGTAATAAATCTAAAAAATTATCTGCACTGCCTTGATCAATAAGAACATTTGAATGAAAGCCTACCTTTTGCATTAAAATTGTAGAATCGTATTTTTCCCAATTTGCCTTATCTGTTCCTAGATATTCTTTGAATTGTTTTTGGCCCCATTCCGACATTGTAGGATTTGCGATAGGTGCAAATGCTGAAACTGATTGATATTGGTTTGGTAAAGACATTGCTATTGTTAATGCGCCGTGCCCGCCCATTGAATGTCCAGTTATGCCTTGTGCATTTTCAAGAAGAGGGAAATTTTTGAATATTAATTTTGGTAGTTCAGCTGTTATATAGTCCCACATTTGAAAATTATCAGACCATTTACCATTTGTAGCATTTACATAGAAGCCTGCACCTTGCCCTAAATCATAATCATCGTGATTTGGTACATTCTCTCCTCGAGGTGATGTATCAGGAAAAATTAAAGCAACTCCATTTTCAGCAGCCCAACCTTGTGCAGCAGATTTGACCATTGCATTTTCGTGAGTGCAGGTAAGTCCTGATAGGTACCATAGAACAGGAACGCTTTTAACTTTTGCTTGAGGGGGAATGTAAACTGCAAAAGTCATATCGCATTTGCAGCATTCTGAGTAATGTTTATAGACACCTTGAGTGCCTTCAAAACAAAAGTTTTCTGATAAAATTTCCATCTGAACTTATTTATCCAATGTAATAATTAAAATTCGACTACAGCACGTATTGATTTACCTTCATGCATTAAATCAAAACCTTTATTAATATCTTCTAACTTCAGCTTATGTGTAATCATAGAATCTATTTCTATTTTGCCATCCATATACCAATCTACAATTTTAGGTACATCCGTTCTACCGCTAGCACCTCCAAAAGCTGTTCCACGCCAAACGCGTCCAGTTACTAATTGAAAAGGTCGTGTGGAAATTTCTGCACCAGCAGCAGCAACGCCAATAATTATGCTTTCACCCCAACCTTTATGTGCAGCTTCTAATGCAGTTCGCATGACGCCAGTATTTCCTGTTGCATCAAATGTATAATCAGCACCACCGCCTGTAAGCTCAACGAGGTGTTCAACAAGGTCACCGCTTACGTCACCTGGATTTACAAAGTGTGTCATTCCAAATTCTTTGGCTAAAGCTTCTTTGCTATTGTTTAGATCAACACCAACAATTTGATCTGCACCAGCTAAACGCAAGCCTTGTACAACGTTGAGTCCAATTCCACCCAATCCAAATACAATTGCAGTTGATCCAATTTCAACTTTGGCAGTATTTATAACTGCACCTATTCCAGTTGTTACACCACATCCAATATAGCATATTTTATCAAATGGAGCATCCTTTCGAACTTTAGCTAACGCAATCTCTGGCATCACTGTATGGTTCGAAAAAGTAGAGCACCCCATATAATGAAGAATTGGAGTGCCATCCATCATGGAAAAACGTGATGTCCCGTCAGGCATTACACCGGAACCTTGTGTGCTTCGAATTTTTTGACATAAATTTGTTTTTGGATTTAAGCAATATTCACATTCGCGGCATTCAGGAGTATATAAAGGTATAACATGATCGCCTACTTCTAGACTTGTGACACCTTCACCAATTTCAATAATAATTCCTGCACCTTCATGGCCTAAAATAGCTGGAAAAGCACCTTCTGGATCATCACCAGATCGGGTAAATTCATCTGTATGACAAATACCTGTTGCTTTTATTTCTATTAAAACTTCACCAAATTTTGGGCCTTCTAAATTTACATCCATGACTTCAAGTGGTTGTCCTGCCGCTAATGCAACTGCTGCACGTGTTATCATGATGATCCCCCTCGTTATAAATTAATTATATTATAGGAGATACTAGTATCAAAAAAAACCATTATAAGCCATATGAAAACTGTATTAATCATTAATATTGTAAAAATGACTAATGATATATTCATATACTTTATAATTAGTATTTTTGAATTTGGTTGGGTGTTATTTCAACACGAGTTTCTCTTCCTAAAATATTCATTAAAACCCAAATTCTATTTTTACTATCGATTCGATCAATTGTTGAAATGAATTTAGAAAAAGCAGAGTTTATGACCATGATGTTATCGCCTTTTTTCATATTTTTTGGGGGTAATAAATTTCCATTTTCATCACAACGATCAATTAATTCATGCATTATCTTTTGTGGAATTATTTGTGGCTTACTGTTTTGAGATAGTAATTTTGAAACCCCAAAAGTAGAATTTATTCCATTCCACTTGTCATGAGTTAAAGAGAATTTAACAAATAAGTATCCTGGGAAAAGTGGAGTTTTGACAGCTGTTTTTTTTCCATATCTAGTAAGAACCTTTTCTTCTAAAGGAAGGAATGTTTTATAGTTTTGGGCTTTTAGATTTTGCTCAGCAATAATATGGTTGTTTGGTTTATATTGCACAAGAAACCAATTTTTTTCACACATATTAATAACCTATTGTAAAAATTGTTCATATTTGAACAATATATCATAAAGATACTTGTTCAAATATGAACAATATATCATAAAGATACTTGTTCAAATATGAACAATATATCATGATGAGCCTAAAAATAATAATAATCTTATATAATAGATAAATAAACAATAATGTAAATAAATATATTGATATTTATTTGTATCATTTTGGTATAGAAATATTGACGTATTTATATTATTAAAGTATCAAAGTGTTCATTGATGATTATAATTTTAAATTGTTAAGTGAAGTAATTTCAAGATTCCAAGTATTTGAGATCTTGTGCGGAAGCTATGACTTTATTGTATCTAAGAATATATAATGGCCAGTACATCAAAAAATACTAAACAATATAATCATTATCGTATTATGTGTCTGATTAATGAAGACCAATTATTAACTTATCGAAAAATATCTAAATCAATTTTAGTATCTACAGGTTCTGCATTTAATTTAATGACTGAGTTGATCAAAAATGGATACGTAAATGTTGAAATTTTGGATCAAAAAAAAATTCGACCAAGATATGTATATAATCTTTCAAGTGTTGGTGTCAGACAAAAGGCTATACTTGCTAGGTTTTTTTTGGATTTAAAACAGGCTGAATTCGAAGCATTACAAAAAGAATTAATCGCATTAAAAGCAGATACTGGGTATGTGTCTGAAGATTAGAGTAATGCGTGCTTAACAAAATATTGTATTTATTTGCGCCTATTTTATTTTCTAGTAATAAACAAACATAACATCTAACCGATCATGTTATTATTGTAAAATAAATGTGATAAAATTAATCGACATACATCCTTTTACTTTGGTTTTTCCACTACAGATATAATGCATATTCTTATTACTGTTAACGCGGCTTGGAATGTAATAAATTTCCGCCGTTCACTTATAGAAGCTTTTATCTCTGATGGGCATACAGTTGCAGTTCTAGCTCCACCTGATGCCAGTGTAAGTGTGATGGAAGACTTAAAACTATTAGGGTGTAGATTTATACCACTTAAAATGGATAGAGAGGGCCTCAACCCAATTAAGAACTTTGCATTAATAAGTCGCATGAAGAAAGCTTTTCATGAAGAGCGACCTGATGTGGTTTTTAGTTACACCATTAAAAATAATATTTTTGGTTCTTTAGCAGCTGCTAAACTTGGGATTCCTTTTGTTCCAAATATTACAGGTTTAGGAACAGCATTTTTATCCGGTCGATTCTTACAGAAAATTTCAGTATATTTATATCGTTATGCATTTCAAAGGAATCGTATTATTTTTTTTCAAAACCATGATGATAAAAATTTTTTCTTAAACCATAAAATAATTACAAACCAACAGGTGCGTTTGGTACCAGGATCTGGCATTGATTTGAATCATTTTAAACCAACTAATTACCCCAGTGATCATGAAGAAACAATTTTTTTGATGATTGCTCGTATAATTCGAGACAAGGGTGTAATAGAATATGTTGAAACAGCGAGAGAAATTAAATCAAAATTTCCTAATGCTCGTTTTCAAGTTCTAGGTTGTATAGATACTGCTAATAGAAGTGCAATTGATGCAAAAATAGTTAAATCGTGGGTTAACGAGGGTATAATTGAATATTTAGGTATATCAGATGATGTACGACCACACATATCAAGGTCACATTGTGTTGTCTTGCCATCATACAGAGAAGGCGCTCCACGTACATTGATTGAAGGGGCGTCCATGGCAAGACCAATTATTGCTAGTGACGTTCCAGGGTGCCGTGAGGTAGTGGAGAACTCAAAAACTGGTTATTTATGCAAAGCTCGAAATAAAAATGATTTGATACGTTGTGTTAAGGATTTTATGTCACTTCAGCATGAAGAAAAAGCACTCATGGGGCGTTTGGGTAGAGAGAAAATGGTGAGAAGTTATGATGATACTATTATTAAACAAGCCTATAGAAATATACTTGAAATTGATCTCGTATCATATTTTAAAAGACCGTTGTTAGAAAAAAAAAACTATTAATCAAACTATAAATTTAATTTTATGAAAATTCTTATTACTGGTACGGCTGGATTTGTTGGTTTCCATCTCGCTAAAGCTCTTCTAAAACAAGGCTTTGTGGTTCATGGTTATGATGGCATGACTGATTACTATGACGTTACCCTGAAGCAAAAACGGCATTCGATGCTTCTACAAAACTCATACTTTACGTGCACCGAAGGTATGCTTGAGGATCAGGTTATCCTTGACCGCGTAATGGACAAATTTGTACCAGACGTAATAGTTCACCTCGCAGGACAAGCAGGTGTGCGTTACAGTCTCGAAAACCCACGTGCCTATATAGATGCTAATGTAATTGGGGCATTTAACGTTATGGAGGCCGCCCGTCGCTTGGGGGTGCAGCACTTGCTTATGGCTTCCACGAGTTCTGTATATGGGGCAAATACGGAAATGCCATTCATTGAAACTGAGAGGGCTGACACCCAGCTTACAGTTTATGCTGCAACCAAGAAGGCAAATGAAAGTATGGCGCACGCATATGCGCATATCCATGACCTACCAACAACAATGTTTCGCTTCTTCACCGTCTACGGTCCATGGGGGAGACCCGACCTAGCGCTCTACAAATTTGTCGATGCAATCCTAAAGGGGCGGCCAATTGACATCTACAATCACGGCGATATGTATCGTGATTTTACTTATGTCGATGATATTGTGCATGCCATACGTTTACTCATTGACGTGGCACCTGTGCGGCCAGCTGATGGCCAGATCGCAAAAGGTGATAGCCTTTCACCTGTAGCTCCGTTTCGTGTGGTTAACATTGGTAATTCGGACAAGGTGCGACTCCTTGACTTTGTGGATGCAATTGAAGATTGCCTAGGCTGTAAGGCGGAGCGCAATTACATGGGCATGCAGACAGGCGACGTGCCTGCAACATGGGCAAATGCGGATCTTTTAAAGACCCTGACAGGATATCGCCCGCAGACAGATTTCCGCGATGGAATTGAGAAATTTGTCACCTGGTTCCGTGACTACTACGGCAAGTAATTTATGAAGACTGATGTAAAAACCATTGCTGTGATCGGGCTTGGCTATGTTGGCCTTCCGCTTGCAGTTGAGTTTGGAAAATCGCGTCCCGTGATCGGGTTCGATATCAATACTGGCCGAATTGATGCACTGCGTTTTGGGTATGACGCAACGCTCGAGGCATCCAAAGACGAATTTGTTGCAGCCGATCAACTCACATTCACTAGCGAACGCGCTGATTTGGTAGCTGCCTCGATATATATAGTGACTGTGCCGACACCAATTGATGCACATAAGCGCCCCGATCTGACCCCTCTACTTAAAGCCTCAGAAATGCTGGGGGGCGTATTGAAGCGTGGTGATATTGTCATTTATGAAAGTACAGTCTACCCAGGCGCCACCGAAGAAGACTGTGTGCCAGTTCTGGAGCGTGTGTCCGGCCTTACCTTCAATGTCGACTTCTACGCCGGGTACTCACCAGAGCGAATCAACCCAGGTGACAAGCAGCACCGCCTGACCAATATCCTTAAAGTAACGTCTGGCTCCACACCCAAGATTGCAGATGAAGTAGATCAGCTCTATGCTAGCATCATCACAGCTGGCACCTACAAGGCGGAAAACATCCGCGTGGCAGAGGCTGCCAAAGTCATCGAGAACACTCAGCGCGACCTGAACATTGCCCTCGTCAACGAGCTGGCAATTATCTTCAACAAAATGGGCATCGATACGGAGGCTGTGCTAAGGGCAGCAGGCACCAAATGGAACTTTCTACCCTTCCGTCCAGGTCTTGTTGGCGGGCACTGCATTGGCGTAGACCCCTACTATTTGACCCATAAAGCCGAGACGATGGGCTACCAACCCCAGGTTATCATTGCAGGGCGCCGGATCAATGACGGGATGGGTGCCTATGTGGCCAGCCAATTAATAAAGGCCATGCTGAAACGCCGCGTCCACGTAAACGGCGCACGCGTGTTAATTTTGGGGTTGACCTTCAAAGAAAACTGCCCCGATTTGCGCAACACACGTGTAGTGGATGTGGTGGCGGAGTTGCAGGACTACGGTGTGCACGTGGATGTTCATGATCCATGGGTTAATGCGGCAGACGTGCAGAAGGAGTACGGGCTGGCATTGATCACGATCCCAGAGCCTGAGGCATATGACGGTGTGATCCTTTCTGTAGCGCACGACAGCTATCGCCAAGCCGGCGCCGCTGCATTGCGCGGCTATGGCCGACCTGGTCACGTATTCTGTGACTTAAAAAGTGTCTTTGCACGCGGTGAAAGCGATTTGCGACTGTGAACATAGAAAAAATTTATGCTTTTCAACCTTTGAATAAGATAATGTCTATTCCCAAAATGTAGTGGGATAACAGTCAGCCTTCGATAACTTGGAAATTAATTATGATTATTAGCGATGAACACGGCTTTGTTTTTGTTCATATCCCAAAATGTGCAGGTACAACGATTCGAAAATTTATCAAAAAATTTAATTGTCAAAAAGACACATTTTATGGCATTGATAATCATCCAGACCTTGGTAGATTAGACTTAGCTCATATTCCTTTATTTACACTTCGTGAGCATTACTTAAGTGATTTTGAAGCAATGCAAATCTATTGGTCATTTGCTGTTGTGCGCAATCCATACTATAGATTTGTGTCGTCATTGTCCGAGAGAATTAAGAATTATAAAGTAAAATTCATTGAACAATGTTCAGAAAAGGAAATTCGATACGCAATTCTTGAGACAATCGAGTACTTGACTAAGAACGAGCATTGTTTGCTCTCGCATGAATTTATATATTTTCAAAAGCAGGTGGATTATATCAAGCTGGACGGAGAACAAATCATTGAGAGCATCTATACCATAGAACAGATTGACGAACTGGTTGCCGATTTCCAAAGCAAAATTGGTAAGAGATTTGCAAAACCCTTCGCCTGCATTAGCAGCAGGAATTCAAACAGATCGTTTGTATTCCGTAATAACTTTATTCGTGGAGTGTACAAAACTTTGCGTCCCAAAGCGAACAGCCTCATCCAGCTACTGCCAAAAAATATCAAGCAGAGGATTTGGGACTGGATCTATGTTCCGACTCATAAACGATTGAGGGGTATTTTCGAAGAAGATCACGTTCAGGCATTCATACGTGATTATTACTCAGATGATATAATCCTTTATCAAAGTGTCCTAGAGGCTCAGCATAGTTAGATATCGTGGCGGCACGGTAGTGATATGATTAAGGTAGGCAATGTAATGTTTCTTAGATTTGATTTACCACTTTACACGAATATATTAGCTTTAAAAAAAATGATTTTTATTAATGAAACCACCAATAATTATCCTCACTCTTAAAGATCGGGTTGCACGGCGTACACGATTACTCAGTGTATTAAAGACTCAGGGCGTGCCGTATGAGCTTTGGTTTGCAGTTGATGGTCGGAATGGTTTGCCGCAAAAGTATGAACACCTGGTTGACCGTCAACAAATTTTCAAAAATCTACACCGAGATTTGGGAGAAGCTGAAATTGCTTGCGCATTATCTCATCAACTCATCTATAAAGAAATCTTAGATCGTAACTTGAAGGCTGCTATCATATTGGAAGATGATGCAATTATAGATGAAACGTTTTTTGATTTTTATAGGGCAGAGCAAAACTTCAATTATGATCTTTTGTTGCTTCATTATAATACGACTATAGTTAGTCGCTTTGACACTTTAAAACAGGGACGAAAAATAATGGGCTACCGCAGTCTAACGTCACCGTTTAGTACTTTGGGCTATGTAATAACTCGCAAAGGTGCGAAAAAAATATCTGATCAAAGTATGCCAGTTTCATATGTTGCTGATTGGCCAATCGATTTATCAAAAATACTGACATATGCAGCAATTCCTAAGATAGTTGAGGCCCCAAGTGGAACAAATATTGATTCAGATATTCAAAAAGGTCGTCTTGAAAATGACCATACTACCAGCCTAAAGAAATTAAATAGGATCAAGCGCTATAAGTTATCGAATATTTTAGATTGGAAGGTGTGGTACCGAAGGCTTCTTGGAAAAAAAGTGAACTAAAAAAGAATCGCCTAACCTTCTTGTAGCTTATAAATCTAGCGATGTGCTCCCACCCTCAGGGGATATTTACAGTGCAACCAATATATAAAGCTCAAAGCCTATCTATGATAAATAAAGAGCTAAAAAGTAGCGATCATCTTCCCTTACTGGAACGCGAAAGCTTATATTGCGCACGCCATTTCAAGATAACTTAAGCAAAGCTATCCAAATCTCAAGATAGGTGTGAGATGAAATCTTATGACGAATTGAAAACTGAAATGGAAACAATTTAGAAGCAGATGGTTGAAGCTAAGAAAATAATGTGCTGACGCACTAAAAGAAGTGAAACGTTTTTGTAAAGACTTTGGCTGTACTGCTGGAATGTTAAAAGGCTCGCATGCTGAAGGAAGTAAGAAGAAATGAAAAAACTCAAAGCGTGGCTAAAGAAGTATCCTTTAATAGTGTCTTATGTAAGAAGTTTGAAAAGGATAAAGGGAAAATTTTTTTACAAAGCCCCAAAGATGCTCGAAGGCGAGATAGCTGTAAACGGTGGCTCAACAGATGGCCCCTAAGGAAATCATTGAGGGATCAGATTTTATGTTTTTAACAATTTAATACGCATGCAACCACTTTATTTTGTTTAGTGCGTCGATACTACATAGAGATCTAAGTTACCTACATTAGTGGGAATCTCAACTACTTAACATACAAGGCATTCACGCAACGGGGTTCGCTATCACATGATCAGTAACTTAAATAATGTTTTTTAGGTATTATGAAAAAAATCTTAAACTATGATTAACACAGACACATTTAAGAAGGCTTGGGCGATACTTGATGCGCAGGAACGGAGAAACGCGTGGTCCGTGCTTGCCGTTATCATAGTGTCTGCGCTGTCGTCGGGGGTGATGATCGGTTCTATCATGCCCTTCCTGGCGGTTTTGTCGGACCCGTCTCGTATCGAGACGACACCGACTTTGGCTTGGGCTTATAATACATTTGGTTTCCTGACGACCTACAGCTTCCTTGTCGGGTTAGGCCTCACTTCCTTCGCCGTAATTGTCCTTTCAAGCGCCATCCAGATTGTGAAAACCTGGGTTGTCGCGCGCTTCACGACGATGCGGATCCACTCGATAAGCTACCGTTTATTTGTGACGTACCTGTCGCAGCCTTACGCCTTTTTTCTGAACCGGCACTCCGGGGATATGGCTCCGCGAGTATTTGCTGAAACGCAACAGGTTGTTGGACAGTTTCTGTCTCCTGCTGCGGAGTTCATTGCGGCATGCATGACCACTCTTACCATTGTTGGGCTCCTCTTGTGGGTCAAGCCGGTGGTCGCCATAATTGCTTTCCTAATACTTGGCGGCATTTATGGCTTAATCTATATCAGCGCACGCCGTACACTACGACAGCTTGGTCAAGTGCGCGTTGCGGCCAATACAGCACGCTTCCGTCTGGCTCATGAGAGCTTCGCGGGGATCAAGGCCATAAAGCTCCTGGGGCGGGAGCTAGCGTATTTAAACCGATTTGAGGTGCCTTCAATCAAAATGGCGCGTGTGACAACCAAGGTGGTCGTCTTTTCGCAAGTACCCCAATTCGCATTGCAGGCTGTTGCTTTGGGAGGTGTCATCCTGCTGTCCCTCGTTCTAATCGATCCGGTAGGGATGTCTTCTGGTACTGCGCTTGGTGGATTGCTCCCCGTTTTGGGCGTTTTCGCCTTTGCAGGTCAGCGTCTAATGCCGGAGTTATCGAAGCTCTATCAATCGCTCGCGCAGCTTCAAGCTTCCTCAGCTGCGGTTGAGGCCATTCATGAAGACTTAGTACTGCGTAAGAGCGCCGCGATGCTCTCTACTGCACCGATAGTTAGCCTTGGATTGAGGCACTCTCTATGTCTTGAGGGAGTTTCGTACAGTTATCCAAATGCGGAAATGGCTGGTGTGCGCAACATATCTTTGACAATTGGTGCAGGCGAAAAAATTGGGATCGTGGGCACTACGGGATCTGGCAAGACGACGCTGGCAGACCTATTACTTGGTCTTTTGCAACCGGATCAAGGGCGTCTCGTCGTAGACGGCAAACACATCAACCAAGACAACCTGAGCGCTTGGATGCAAGGTGTCGGCTATGTGCCTCAGGATATCTTCCTCACAGATGCGTCGGTCGCCGAGAATATCGCCCTTGGAGTACCACCCCATGAGATAGACTCTAAGCATGTCCATAAGGTGGCGCAAATTGCGCAGATTGATCGCTTCGTCGAGGAAGAATTGACAGAAGGATATCAAACTCATGTTGGAGAGCGAGGCGTTCGGCTATCAGGAGGCCAGAGGCAGCGTATCGGTATCGCACGGGCCATGTATCATAACGCCGATCTCATTGTTTTTGATGAGGCGACCAGCGCATTGGACAACATGACCGAAGCCGAGGTAATGCATGCAATCGACTCTTTGCCAGGGGACAAGACTATTATCATGATTGCTCACCGAATAAGCACGGTAAAGCACTGCGACCGCATTATCGTTCTCGACAAAGGTTGCGTTGTGGGTTGCGACACCTTTGAGCGGCTAAAGGAAGAGAACCCGGTCTTCCAGCGCATTGCCGAGCCAAGATAAGAAGACTGATTGCAACGAGCTGTACTGAGAAAGCGTCCGCTGCAGGAAGCGACTACTAGTCATCAGATCACCGTCTCCCGCAAGCTGAACTCAAAAAGCAGATAGAGCCGTCAAACTATTACTTAGTTCATAAGGCTGCGAACCAGTATGCATACACATTTTTTTAATTTTTGAATTCAAATAGGTTGGACCAAATCTCATGATCCCTCTTATTTCCGTACTCACCCCGACTTGGAATCGCGCCTCCTATTTGCAAAAGGTCTGGGAGGGGCTGAACGCGCAAGTTTTCCGGAACTTCGAATGGATTATTGCGAATGATGGATCACATGATGACACTGTGGCAGTTGTGAAGGCGCTCGCGCAGAAATCCGACTTTCCCGTCACGCTGATTTCTGCCTCCCAACGGGTGGGCAAGTCTAGGATCGACAATGAGGCCGTGGCCGTGGCGCGAGGCGAATTTATACTGTGGTGTGACTCAGACGATTATTTGCTGCCCAAAGCTCTTCAGACATTGATCAATACCTGGAATACAATTCCTGATGAGGTCCGCCGTGACTTCTGCGGGGTGTCAGCGCTATGCAACACAAAAGATGGTGTTTTGGGGAACCGATTCTATAGCTCGTCAGAGCCGCTGGATATGAACTGGAACGAGATGTATAATAAATTGCGCTCTGATCATGTGATATTCACCCGCGCCGAACTTCTGAAGGAGAATCCTTTTCTGGAAGTCGATTTCTTGATTTCAGAATCCTCCGTCTGGAGCAAGATTGGTGTGCTCCAGACACGGTTTGTCCCTATCGTGTTAAAGCGTGTGCGATATGGCCAGGAGAACGCCCTCTCATACAGCGGGCACATGTCTTATAATCGTGGCCATGCCTATGCGATTGCAATGACCAAGGACCTCTTTCCCAACCGCCCACAGCAGATCAAGCAAGCCGTTAACTATATGCGTTATTGCAGGCATGGTGAGATTCCCTTGCTCCAAGCCTTAACACTTTGGCGGGCCAGCGGGCGCAACATCTTTTTGCTCTTGGCTGTATGGCCTGCCTCACAGGCGCTGGCCATTAAGGACCAGTTACAAGGCAAAGTGCGCAAGACCCATCGAGACTTTTTGGCAGCTCAGGCCGTCGTGATCATAAAATTGGAAAGGCTTAATTATGATGCATAAACTGCTCTCTATCGCTTATTTGGTCGTCCGCCTATTGCGGTGCATGCGCTCACCTTTAATACTGACTATGCTACGCTTGCGCGGCGTTCAGGTGCATAGCACTGCTCGGATCAACCCGGGCGCGATCTTCGAGCCATCAGGAGGCAAGATCATCATCGGTGCGCTCACATCCATCGATCGTGGCGTGATCCTGCGCGGTTTAGGTGGCACAATTGAGAACGGCGACGATTGCTCGGTTAATGCCTATTCAGTCTTGCAAGGTGGTGGTGGGCTTCAGATTGGCAATAAGACGCGGATCGCGCATCATACAGTGATCACCCCAGCTAATCATATCTTCTCAAATCGCACCAAACAAACAATATCAGAAAGTCATTACTCGATACGATGTGAAGGAACTTTTACAAATATATCAGCGTGAAGGCATGAAATTATTTTATGATATCTCGAATTTATTGTTGTGTGAGTAAATAAAAAATATCGATAATTATGAAAAGGTTTGGGTTATGTTGAGCACACAAAACAGGCGTCGAAAACTGAAAGATTGTTATTTTAGTTAGAAGAGTTTTTCGGGGATAACACTTTAATCAAACAGCTGCACAATTTATAATAAACTGATTAAACAAAATGTGATGCTTTGTTCTAAAGTTTTCAGACACCATTAGATCAGAAGCAAACTTCACAATTAATCATTGAAAGCATGATATGAACCATAAAACAAACAACTCAATTATGATTTTATTGCCTTCTTTCAACGTGGGAGGAGCTGAAAAATCACTTTGTATTTTGGCTAACCTGTTAGTAAGGCGTGGTTGGTATGTATCTATTGGTGTAATGAACGATCAAGGGCGATTGCGTACAATGCTAGACTCTAGGATAATAGTAATTGAACTAGGTTCGGGAAGACTCAGATCGGCGTTATTACCACTAATCAAAACTTTATTTCGCACAAAACCAAAATTTGTACTTTCATCGATTTACGCTACTGCCTTGCTTATGCTAGTTGCAAAGATATTTACGTTTAAAAATTATTATTCTATAGTTGGTATACACAATGATATTGAAGCGAAAATCCAGAGACCAGATAACAAGAAAGATGCGAAATTTTTAGATTTATCTATTAAGATGCTAATACGATTTTCTGATGCATGTATTGGAGTATCAACTGGTGCTACCAAATCATTCCAAGAACGTTACAGTTTATCAAAAAAAGATTGTTTTGTGGCCTATAATCCAATTACCGAGATTTCCGAAAATACGCTTTATAATCTACCACCTTTGCCAAATAAAAAGAAAATTCTGTCTGTTGGCAGATTAGTTCCTCAAAAAAATTTTGAAACCCTCATTGAAGCGTTCACTATAGTTTTAAAAATTCATGCGGATGCTACGCTTACGATCGTGGGCGGTGGACCACTAAGTGAAGAGCTAATTGCCTTAACTACAAAACTTAATGTTAATAATTCGGTCTATTTTGAAGGCTTTTCTGACAATCCAATGCATTACTATCAATCTTCCGACGTTTTCGTAATGTCATCATCCTGGGAAGGCTTTGGTAATACTGTTGTTGAAGCGTTAGCATGTGGCTTACCAGTTATATCGTCAAATTGTCGTTTTGGGCCATCTGAAATTCTGTGTGATGGCCAGTTCGGTGTTCTAGTTGAACCAGACAACAAAGATGCTCTCGCAAGCGCACTAATTGAACACCTAAATGATCCTCAATCAAAGCTTTCTGATAGAGCTGCCCTAATAGATAGGGCAAGAAAATTTTCGTTTAATAGTTCGGTGCAAAGGTATTTAGATATTTTTGATGAAATTCAGGCGCGATAATGAAAGAGGTATGATTTTTTTAAATCATGCTCCATTACCTCGAAACTTGCATGGAATATTATCGCTATACTCGATCTTTATGATGCGATGAAAAAGCAGTAAATGTTTTTTATTCTATAAATAAAGAAATCAAAACATAACTGTTAAAGTAAATTTGAAGAATTTTCAATAATAGTGGTTACTAACAATCCAGACGTAGATGGTGACTTAAGGGGCAGTAATATTTGCGCTGAATTTTCTGGTTGGGCTGAGGGGCTTTCAAATTGCGATTATGAAACATATGATGTGGTGATCCTTGCAAATGATACCATAGCCAGAAAACAATTTGGTTACAAAGAGAAAAGAATTTTTTTGACTAAAGTTTCTCAGGCGCTGGATAAAAAGCGTTTATTTTTAGTTGGTGGGATGCATTGGCACATAAACTATTCGCTGCTTTCCCGTAAAAAGAGGTTCTTGCTGAAGTGGGTGCAAACTAATTTGTTCGCAATTTCGCCTGAGGCATTAACAGAAATTGGGGGGATATCACTCACAGAAAAAGATATTTCTACCATGTTGGGTGTCGACCAGAATGGAAACTTCGTTCTGTACAACAGCTTGCAAGAAGTGGTTAGGTGGAGAGTGCAAGATTGGTTGAACCCTTCATCGCCTGAGTTTGGATGGCATAGTTCCTTTCAGGTATCGAAAAGTGTCAAGAGATTAAAGGCAAAATGTGTATTGCAAGAACTAGACCTCACCAGGCGTTGTTATACAGCGAGGGTTTCCATTTATTCCACGGCTACCGTGAGAAAGCGAGACTATATTTTATCTTTAATTTATTTCTTTCAAGAAAGATTTCCAAATTATCTGAAACTTTATAAGTGAGTGGCCTCCCATATGTTTAAATCTAATATTTACGCTGCAATTAAACGCACACCCGTTGGTGGAATATATATATTTTTAAAGTCAATATTTTCAAATTCCAATTCACAAAGCAATGAATCGGATTTAATTGACAGCCTTGTTACTAATTTAAGTATTCCAAAGACTTTTGTTGAATTTGGCTTTTCGGGCTGGGAGTTTAACTGCGTAGGGCTGGCAAAAAATCAAAAGTGGCGGGGGCTTCTTGTAGACGGAGTTGACTGGAATGTTAAAGTAGCGCAGCAATTATATGGAAAGAACGTCTCTGCAAAGTCAATGTGGATTGACATAGATAATATGCAATTATTAATGGAATATTTTTCGGATGATGGGCTAGGTGTTCTGTCAATAGATGTTGATGGAAATGATTACTGGTTTTTGGAAAGATTTATTTCGGTGCGCCCTGCGATAATATCAATTGAGTTTAATGTTTCTTTTGGTTTGAGGCCGATAACGGTGCCTTATGATCCCGGCTTTGATCGGCAAAAAAAACATATGAGCAAAGAATATTATGGTGCATCTTTAACAGCATTGTCTCACCTTTGCTCAAAAAATGGCTACAGCCTAGTTAAAATAAGCAGTAATGGCGTTAACGCCTTTTTTGTAAGAAATGATTTAATGGGGAACAATATTTCATCCCTTCCTGTGGAAGAGGCCTACGGGCCAAAGTACTTTCCAGATGGCACGGTCGCTCCAACGGACACTTTTTGGAGTGAGATCAAGGGTGAAGAGTACGTAGACGTTACAAGCCAAGATGTGAGCATTAATTCTCGGGGCGCAAGGATTTTTTGAATATTAGATATTTATCGACTCGAGATTTTGTCGACCTTCGGTCCGTATGGCGCAACCGTACTTGTGTAAGGTTCTGTATAGTGTGCAATATACTGATTTGTAATAGTAGGCGAAGAGGAATGCAAAGCATCTGAATGGAACTTTGATGAAGACTGAAGTTAAAAGTACCCGTCATGTGTTGTTCATCTCTCCTGAGCTTAGTGAGCGAGGTGGACGTGAGCAGTTGTCACATTTGCTTACTAAAAATTTGGAACGTGTGTTGGCCGGTAAATTAGAGGTGTTTCGCCTATCTAATTGCCGAGGCACCACAAATGTACTGGAGAGACTATTGGGCCGAATTGATGGCATTACAGTGCAAAGTGAGGCGGAACTTCTTAACCGCGTGTCTCAGAGCTACCCATGCTGCATTTTTATAGAAGGTTCTAACTTGGGGCGCCTTGCTAGATTATTGGGAAAATCTGGCTTTGAAATTCCAATTGTGACTTTTTACCACAATGTTGAGGCTCGTTTCTTTTTTGATGCGATGAGAGCATCTCCATCGATTCATACTTTTGGTGTACTTATTGCTAATTTCATAGCGGAACGTTGGGCCGCAAAATATTCGCAACGCCGCATTTTTTTAAATAATCGGGATGCGCACATGCATGAGATGCTATATCGTCATGCTGGAACTGACTTACTGCCCATGGCGTTACGTGATGAATATAATCCGGCAATTACTTTGGCCAACAGTTCTTGGGATAAGCCATATGCACTTTTTGTCGGTGGTAGTTTTTACGCTAATGTTGAAGGGATCGCTTGGTATGCTGAAAATGTCGCTTCTTGCGCGCCCATAGAAACAATTGTAGTAGGTCGAGGGATGGAGAAGCATCGCACACGTTTGCAGAAATGGGGAGGTTTAAATGTGGTTGGTGAAGTCGATGACCTTGCACCTTGGTATGCCCACGCGCAAATTATTGTAGCACCGATATTGTCTGGTTCAGGTATGAAAACTAAGACAGCTGAGGCATTGATGCACGGTAAACCAATTGCCGGTACACCCGAAGCTTTTGAAGGTTACGATATACTACCGCAAGATGGTGCTATGGTATGTAAGACGCCAGCTGATTTCCTTAGGGTCTTGGCGGAATATGCATCACTTGAAAGTGGCTTTAATTCTGCGTTGCGTAATTTGTATACCCATCATTATTCGGAACACTCGATGCGTGAAAAACTTGGTAAGATTTTGTATAGTATCTAATGGAATGAATGACTTCTGATGGTGAAATACTTATATCGTCGCCTGTGCCCCAAGAAGGTTTTGTGAAAATGAAATTCACTGTAGTAGTAGCGCGATATGCAATAACTGGGGTCCCTTTGGCACAAGCTCGTCTGGCAATTGCACTGGCCTCTCGAGGGCATGACGTTGAGCTTCTAATTGGTTTTGTTGCTGACGGTTTGCCTGTTCCCAAGTTGGATGGTGTCAAAGTTATTCACTTTGGTAAGAAAAAAGTTCGTCATATTATATGGGATATTATGTTTTATATTAAAAATGAGAAACCTGATGCAATATTTTCTGCAGAGGATCACCTTAATGCCATCGTTATACTTTGTGCTTTGTTAACAGGTTCCAGAGCTAAAATAACTGGATCATCCCGGGTCAATCCTTTTGACACCTACAGCAAGAAGTTTTTATCAAAGCGCTGGTTTCTAAAGTATATTATGCAAGCTTTAATGTGGCGGGCTACTGCACTTACGTGTGTTTCTAAGGCAATGGTTGATCAATACAAAACATTGTTTCGTAATGCGCCACACGCCTGTGTCTACAACATCTTAGACACCCCTACAGCACATTCCCAGATTGCAGAGCCGGTAGATCACCCCTGGTTTACGGATCCGAGCATTCCTGTTCTAGTTGCTGCGGGGCAATTGGGGCCTTGGAAAGGCTTTTCTGATCTGATTACCGCAGTTCACCTTGTATCGCAAAAGCAGCCCGTCCGGCTGTCGATATTTGGCGAAGGCGCACAACGAGCGAAGCTGCAAGCGCTCATCGATCGGCTGGGCATGAGTAAGAGCATTACGCTTGAAGGGCACATCACAAATCCGCTCAAATACTTCGCAAATGCCAATGTTTTCGTGCTCTCCTCCCTACTCGAGGGCATGCCAAATGTTCTAATCGAGGCTATGATCGCAGGTTGTACCCCAGTGGCTACAGACTGCCCGACTGGCCCGCGGGAGATCCTCGAGAGCGGGCGATATGGCTATCTGGTGCCCGTTCAGGACCCCCAAGCACTGGCCACTGGAATAGAGAGTGCTCTATCGACACCCGTGCCGTCCGATATTCTGGCAGAGGCGGTCAAGCCTTTCCATGAAGACGCCGTTTTGATGGAGCATTTCCGACTGCTAGGTATATGAAACGTATAGTACAGCTGATCCCTTATGACGCAATCGGAGGGGTTGAAGTGGCTGCTAAATCCGTTTGTGGGGGAGATCATGGTGGGCTACGCTTCGAACGCCAATATCTAGTCAATCGGTCAGGAGCCGTGTGCGGGCCTGCGGACTATCACGGTCCCAATCGCTCCCTCTATAATCCATGTACTTATCTAAACGCCTTTTGCCGACTCTTTCTCAAGCCACCAGATCTGCTGGTCGCCTCCCTATGGCGCTCAGCGTTAGTTCTGATCTTGCTGAAGTTGGCACGGCCCAAACAAAAGACAGTCCTGTTCTTGCACTCAGCCCATGACAAGCACTGGCTTGACCGCATCGCGAACCAGATCGCCATGCGCCTAGCCGACGGTATTTGGGCGGATTCTGCCACAACTCTGAACCAGCGTGTCTCATCTAAAATGCAATATAAGGGCCGGGTAATTTCGTTTCTGCTTGAAAGCCGCTCACTGCCCAAAATATCAGAGCCCACGCGTGAATTTATTTTTTGGGGACGCCTAAGTCCAGAAAAGGGACTGGAGCGCGCACTGAAGATATTTTCAGAGATTTTATCCTATGCCCCAGATGCCCATTTCAAAATAATCGGCCCTGACGGTGGTGTTGAGAATGCTTTGAAGGCACGGGCCAAGCAATTTGGAATTGCGGAAAATGTCAGCTTCATTGGAGCACGATCGCAGTTGGACATCCAGACTACCGCTTCGCGCGCTTCCTTTTATTTGCAAACGAGCATCGATGAAGGCATGGCCATGTCGGTGGTCGAGGCGATGCAGATTGGCCTTGTTCCTGTTGTAACGCCGGTTGGCGAAATTGCGTGCTACTGTGTTGATGGAAAAAACGCTGTGTGGGTTCAAGAAGACGCCACCGCTGTCGATGCAGTGATAGGCTTATTATCGGACGTGGATCGATACAAGCGTATGTCTTATGCGGCGGCCGAGTATTGGCAAGCGAAACTGCTCTATCGAGATGATTTCCTTGCTGCTGCGACAGAGCTTATTGAAGGGTCGGCGGATAATGTATAACCTGGATCAACACGGATAAGGCTGGCTTAGATGTGTGGAATTTGTGGAGTTTTGCGGTCTGGACTAGATGCTTCCCTAGCGGGAACTGCGCGCACTATGGTCGACACTTTACATCACCGTGGTCCAGACGATGTGGGCATCTGGGCAGATCCAGAAGCGGGAATGGCAATGGGCCATAGACGGCTGTCCATTATTGATCTCAGTCCGGCAGGTGCCCAGCCAATGATGTCGTTTTGTGAGCGCTATGTCATCGTTTTCAATGATGAAATTTATAACCATCTCATTCTACGTAAGGATTTAGAAACCATTGGAGCGGCACCTTCATGGAAAGGGACTTCAGACACCGAAACGCTGCTCGCGGCGGCCACACACTGGGGCCTAAGAGAAGCCCTGCAGCGCGCCCATGGTATGTTCGCATTAGCGCTTTGGGACCGACACGCTAAGCAGTTTCATCTTGCGCGTGACCGGATGGGTGAAAAGCCACTCTATCTTGCACGAAGCCCAGAGGGCTGGGCATTTGGCTCTGAATTGAAAGCTTTGCTTGCTGTTCCCGGCTTTGAGGCGCGCCTATGTCGTGACGCCATTGCTAGCTATCTTGCGTACGGCTACGTTCCTGACACGCAGTGCATTTTTCAGAACGTGCGTAAAGTGCCACCTGGGCATGTGATAAGCTTGTCGTTGATTGATGCGATAGACGAAACGCAACCCTTTGAGACATTTAGTGATCTTCTTGACGTGGGCCTTGACACGGATTCGCCGAACAGGCTGCAGGCAGTTGATCGACTTGAAGCGACGCTCGGGCAAGTTGTCGAAGAGCAAATGCTAAGCGATGTTCCATTAGGCTGCTTTTTGTCTGGAGGCGTGGACTCGTCTCTTATTGCTTCCTTGATGCAGAGCCGTAGCGAACAAGCAATACGCACATTTGCCATCGGTTTTAGCGAGGCGCGTTTTAATGAGGCTACGCATGCCGCTGCCGTAGCACTGCATCTGGGGACCGAGCATACAGAATTTATCCTGTCAGAGCAGGACGCGCTTGGAGTGGTCACAAATTTGCCGAAGATCTATGACGAACCTTTTGCGGACTCATCACAGATCCCCACTGTCCTGCTTTGTCATGAAGCCCGCAAAGCCGTTACTGTGGCCTTAACGGGTGACGGGGGCGACGAAATATTTGGTGGCTATAACCGTCACGTCATGGGTTCACAACTTTTGGCTAGATTACTGGGCATGCCACGTGGCTTACGACGCTCAGCAGGGCAGATCGTTTCTGCATGTGCCCCGGCATTTACGCTGGAGGATGGGTGGCTTCGCCGCGTGGCTTCAACGATGCGCCTGCCGCTGACAGCTCTTGATAAGGCTGCAAAACTTGCCCCGTATTTGGGTGAAATAGACGACCTACCAGCACTTTACGAGCATTTTAGCCGCGGGATTAATAATCCCGAATGCTTTCTCGAGGGAGCATCAATTCAAAAGCCCTCAGAGCTGCGTTTCCCTGTCGAAGGAGCGGAATGGATGATGGCCATGTACAGCATGACATACTTGCCCGGTGATATATTGGTTAAGGTAGATCGGGCGGCAATGGCTGCGTCGCTTGAAACGCGGGCACCATACTTAGACGCACGTGTAATAACAGCTGCTTGGGCACTGCCTCTCGAAATGAAGATTGCGGGCGGTACTGGAAAACAAGTTCTGAGGTCTCTGCTCGATAGGTATGTTCCAAGGGATATAATCGAACGACCAAAACAGGGCTTTGCGATTCCTCTTGATCGGTGGCTGCGAGGAGATTTACGTGGTTGGGCCGTGGCTCTACTGTCAGATAATACGCTACTCGATTTGGTAGGCCTTAAAAGTGCCGCGGTGAATGACTTGTGGACGGGTCATCAACTTGGATTGGTAAATAATGGTACAAAACTATGGACTATTCTTATGCTTTTAGACTGGTTGACTCATTATCGTGATAATCTTGTCGGGCCAGTATATGACAAAACATATTCATGAGTTTTTAAAAAAGCAAACTATAATACAAACATAGACATTGTCACTCTGCTATGAAGCTAGACTGGCAATTGGTGTTGAGTTTGTGCAGGACAATCAGTCACTTTCACATGCTGTTGGGACATTGCGAGGACTGCACTGCCCCAACAGGCGTATTATTATGACCCCATGGACACTCTTATCTTCATAATCTCAAAAGTCGTTGGCTTCCTCATAAGGCCCGACGCGTGGATTGCAGTCCTCGCTGTCACGGCGCTGGTGGCCCATTTTCGGAGCCTTGACAGGCTGGCACGGGCGAGCCTGTGGAGCGTTTGTGCGCTTACCCTCACAGTTGGCATACTCCCTGTCGGGCAGATACTTTTGTCAGCCTTAGAGGGGCAGCACGCACCCTTCAACGCTCCGGCTTCCGTCGCGGGTGTAGTCGTCTTGGGAGGCGGCGAGGATGTCTCCGCGTCACGCGCTTGGGGCGAACCGTCCCTCGGCGCGGGAGCTGAGCGCCTCACCGCCGCCGTGGCGCTTTCACGCAAATTTCCCCAGGCGCAGATCATCTACGCGGGGGGATCCGGTCGGCTGCAAGACGTCCTTGGAGCTGAAGCTACTGAGGCGGATGTGGCGCGACAGTTTTTTAAGGACCAGGGGCTGAGCGATTTGCGTCTGAACTTTGATGAGACCTCTCGCAACACGGGCGAGAATGCGCGCATGGCGCGTCGACTTGCATCCATGTTGCCACCATTGGAGGGGCAGTGGCTACTAATCACAAGCGCATTCCACATGCCGCGCGCGCTTCGCAGTTTCCATGCTGTCGGTTGGGGTGACGTCATTCCCTACCCAGTAGACTACCGCACAGGGTCATTTGGCGACGGTATGGGATGGAATTTATCTCATAACTTAGATGAGTTAAATACAGCCATTCGGGAGATCGTTGGATCTGCCGCCTACTGGGCCTTGGGTCGCTGACAGCTACTTATCCCCAAGTCTTTGATAAAATAAAACATAAACATAAAGCGCCATATGACCCCCAAGATACCTGTATATTTTTATAGCCGAAACAACGTGCGTAAGCTGCCATGATCCCCTACTGGTATATGTTTCTAATTCCAGCCATGATCGCGTTAGCAGAGCGGTCAGTTGTCACGCGCAACGTGGATGGCACGGTCCGCGGCAGTATTGACGTCTCTTGGGTCGGTTTGGGCGTAGTCATTACGCTTCTCATCGGATTTAGATTTGAGGTTGGTGGAGATTGGGGTAGTTACTTGCGCCAATTTAATTTCATGAAGGGGCAAAGCTACACATACGCCCTATCAAATTCTGAATTTTCCCACTGGAGCATCAACAAATTAATGTTCAACCTAGACCTCGGGCTGACGGGCGTCAACTTAGCCTATGGATTCATATTTTCCTGTGGCTTAATAGCCTTCGCCCGCGTGCAGCCGCGACCTTGGCTGGTTATCGCCTGCGCCGTGCCCTACTTGATTATCGTAGTTGCAATGGGCTACTCCCGCCAGTCGGTGGCTCTTGGCTTTGCTCTTATTGGCATTGTCGCCCTGCGTCGGGGTAGATTTGTGCGCTTTTCGTTCTGGGTGCTGGTTGGGGCGACATTTCATAATTCTGCCGCCCTTCTGGTGCCTCTGGCGGGGCTCGCTGTCTACAACAATCGTCTTCAGGCAATTGCAGCCATAGGGCTTCTGTCAATTGTGGGATATGAATTGCTTCTCGCTGACAAGATCATCCATTTTATAGATGTTTACGTCGAGAGGCAGTCCACCATATCTCAGGGGGCATTAATACGCCTATCCATGAATGGCATAGCCGCAATCACCTTCCTCTATTACCGTCGCATGTTAACGTTAACATCTACTGAGTTGCGCCTTTGGACCTTCACCAGCTTTATGGCCATAGCAATGCTCATAGCATATTTTCTTACGGAGCTATCAACCGCGCTTGACCGTATGGCCCTCTACTTAATTCCTTTGCAATTTGTAATTGCGGCGCATTTGCCTGATGTTTTAGGATATACTGGGCGTAAAAATTCTATCGGCGTCTTTGTTGTGCTCGCCGTCTTTTTTATGGTTCAGTTTGTATGGCTTAATTTTGCAACCCACTCGAATTACTGGCTTCCATACAAGATGGGTATTGCCCAGTAAGTCATTATGGAAATATTAAAGGTCGATCATCCATTAAAGATTTTATAATACACAATATTGTTGTATTTGCGTTATGTTTTGAGAATTTAAGATATACAAAATTGTAAAAGCGTCTCTTTTAAGTAAACATTTTCGTATAGTTATACATTTCAATATGATATAATTATTATGGACATAAAGTATGTATTATTGTAAAATTTTCATTACTTAAAAAAAAGAAAGATCAATATGATACAATGTTCAAAATTGAACATTTAATTTTATTATTTTAAAAATTAGTTTAAGAAATATTTCATAAAGAGAAATTATCATGAAGTTTTATCAATTTATATTTTATTTTTTTGGATTATTCATAAGTGGATGCACTGTCATCGATGGTATGCACTTTCCAGTAAGTCAAGAGTTGCAAAAAGCATCAAAAGTTGATGATCAAGTAAACATAATTAGGGTAAATGTTCACAATATAAAAAAAATATCGAAAGCAACTTCAATACTGCCACCAAAGCCTAAATCTATTTTACCACTTGATGGGCATTATGTATATAAAATTGGTCGTGGTGATGTGCTAAAGATTAACCTTTGGCAATCTCCTGATGGGTCCAATAACGAAACTGCGGCATTCATTGTGGTTACTGAAAAAGGAAAAATTTACTATCCATATGTGGGTGAAGTGCAAGTTGTTGGACTTACAACTAATGAGATACGTAGGCTATTAACAAAAAAATTAAGCGCATTTATTAAAATGCCGCAAATTGATGTGTCTGTTGAACAATTTAATTCACATCGTGCAACACTTATTGGTTCGGTTGGGTCGCCTGGTCAGATTCCGATTAGTAATGTTCCAATAACACTTTTAGATAGTCTTAATATATCAGGGATAGGAGAACATGCTGATTTATCAGCAGTTATTTTGAGGCGTGATAAAAAAGAATACAAAATAAATATTAATAGATTTATATCAAACGGTAATAAGAGGGAAAACCCTCAGATTATCCCAAATGATATAATTATTGTAAATGAATTAAAGAAAAAACAAATTTATACATTTGGTGAGATTGGTGTTGGGGAAATTATATTTACTAAAGATGACCCATCACTTACATCTTTGTTAGCCCGAAAAACTTTAAAAAATGTGCGAGCAGACATTAGAGGTGTTTTTGTTTTTCGAGAAGCTTATGAGAATACTTTTATTGACGTATATCAGTTTGACTTCAATCAACCAGCAATGTTGGTAATGGCGCAGGCATTTGAAATGCGAGATAATGATGTTTTATTTGTGACAACAGATCCAATAACCAGATGGAATGACACATTAGCAAAAATACTGTCACCAGTAATAAGTACTATAAAGGCTCAAGCGGTCGTTGAAGCGGTGAATTAAAATTGGTGTATCGTATTTTAACAGTGTGCACGGGTAACATATGTCGTTCACCCATAGCTGAGTTTGCGCTTCGTAGCAGGCTTCCAATGTGTATCATTAGTTCGGCAGGGCTAGGGGCTGTTGAAGGCAGCATTGTCAACCAAGATAGTGCAATGGCAGCGGGTCATCTTGGTCTAGAGGTACAGGAGCATTCTGCTAGACAATTCACTCATAGAATTGGTGCTGAAGCTGATCTTATATTAGTAATGGATCAAGGTCATCTTGAAGAAATTCGCCATAGTTTCCCAAACTTTTCTGCTAAATGCTTTTTATTCAAGCATCACTCTGGTGGTGGTAATATCCCAGATCCATATAAACTAGGTCTAGCAAATCATTATCGTGCTGTTGAACTTATCCTTGATGCATCAAATCATTGGGCTAAAGAAATTTTAAACGAGGAATAACTATTGGAAAATTCCATGCAATCTATACCTGAAATAAATACGAAGGATTTCTTCATTCAACTACTTGCAAGAAAATTCTTTATATTCGTTTACTTAGTATTTGGCCTTTTATCAGGGATTTTGATTTCTATTATTCCAGCTAATATTTATCAATCATCTTTAGTTTTACATATTGAAAAACGAAATAATGGTGTTCAATTACCATCTGAATTAATTGGTAGTATTCTATCAGGAGGGGAAGCAACCACCTCAAATTTTGTTACTGAAATGCATATTATTAAATCTCGGTTAATTCTTGAATCTGTGGCTCAAGAGTTAGGGTTATTTGTTGAGATATCTCCAAAATTGTTACCGATATGGGGTAATTACCTTCTGAACAGTGGCTATATTAACTATTTTAAAATAATTGATGAGCTTATTCCACCTGAGTATTCTCGAGGAGGAGAAATTTTAAATATTAGAAATTTTTCTGTTTCAGAGAAATTAATATCTAAATCAATTAAATTTATGTCTCTTGGTGAAAATAAATTTAAGATATATCTGGGAAATAAAATTTATGAAGGCCAAGTGGGTAAGCAATTAAATTTTATTGGTGGAGGTCAAATATATGTTTCAGATCTCAATGCAAAGTCAGGTCGTGTTTTTTACATAAAACGCCTTTCTACCCGCACTATTGTTGCACAATTGGCTTCAGGTATGTCTATATCTGAACGAAGAGGTGGTCGCGATGGAAGTGGTATAATTGATTTTGTACAAAGGGGCAAAGATCCAAAGATATTAGTGCCAGTTTTAAATTCTGTTATAAAAACATATCAATCCAATACTCTTCAGCGACGATCAGCAGAAATTGACCAATCAATTGATTTTATCCTTGGAGAACTTCCCAAAGCACGTCTCAAACTAGAGAATGCCAAGAATGCAGTCGCTAAGTTTCGTGAAGATCAAAATATTTCTGGAGAATTGAGTATTTCAACTCAAGAGCTTCTAGCGCGTATTGTTAGTCTGGAAACAGAAGAGGAACGTTTAACATATGAAATTGAAGAAATTTCAAAACGTGTCACACTAAATCATCCTGATTACATATCACTTAATGAAGAAAAAAATAGAACTAAATCAAAACTTGAATCAGCTAGGCAAGAAATTTACTTAATCCCTAAAGCTGAGCAATCCTTAGCATTACTTTCTAGTGACTTTGCGAGTGCGCAGGGCCTCGAGGCACAGTTAGTTGAGCGAGTTGAACAATTGCGAATCTTAAAGGCAAGCACTGTAGGTAACGTTCGAGTACTTGAGCCATCTGAAGTTTATAAAAAAATTGGCCCAGATAAATTAAAACCAATACTTTTGAGTATACTTTTTGCGCTGACATTTGCTGTGTTATGGATTCTTGTACGTAACTATTTTAAAGTTGTTATAGAAGATACCAAAGATATCGAAGCGCTTGGTATTTCTCTCTTTGGTACAGTTATATCTCAAAAAAATATTTCAAAAGGTTCTCAAAGTTCTGATTATTTAATAAGTTTTCGAGAACCTGATGCACCAATAGTTGAAGCTTTCCGCGGACTTCGCACTGCTTTGAAATTTTCTTTATCAACCACTGATAAAAAAACTATTCTGATTACATCAGCTGCTCCTGGTGATGGTAAATCTTTCATTGCATCAAATCTTGCAGCAATTATTGCTTCTACAGGTCAAAATGTTTTACTTGTTGATACAGATATGCGTCGTGGCAAATTAAGAAACGCATTTAAGATTTCAAGGAATTCTAAAGGCTTATCTGATATACTCTCAAATAAAGAAAAAATAGATACAGTTTGTTATGATACAGAAATAGATAATTTAAAGTTTGTTCCTTCTGGTAAATATCCACCAAATCCTGCAGAGATACTTGAAAGTTCAAGAATGGATGACTTTTACGCATGGGCAAACAATAATTTTGATATAATAATTTTTGATGCACCTCCAGTTCTAGCCGTGGCAGATCCAATTATTATTGATAAATATTCTGGTGTAAATTTAATGGTTGTAAGGCATAAAGTTTCAAATTCTGATCAATTAATACAAGCAACTCGTATTTTGAGAAATTCTGGCGTAATTATTAATGGAGCTATTTTAAACGATTTTGATCATAAATATAATAAATATGGAAACTACAATTATAGTTATAGCTATAGTTATAAGTCTGAAAGAAATAAATAATACTATGTATTATTAAGTAAATATAGAAATGCCAATTATTAGATCATGAAATACTTTTATATATTTTTAATATTATAATTACACATTAGTAAAAACTATTCAAAGCCCCAAAACTTGGGGCTTTTTTGTTTCAATGTGTTAAGAAAAACTGTCAATATATATTTTTATTTACTTTTAATTACATGAATCCAATTTTTTTTCTTATTTCCATATCACGTAATGAAACAGTCCGCCCCAACCAATCATCTGCCTCTGAAGTCGTCATCCAAGCCAAAGCCATTGCTGGCCAAAGTGGATCAATGTGTTCTTCCCAAGGAATTTCACTCACACGATTAATACCTGACTTGGCTATACTTTTTTGCATATCAGTAGCTACTGTACCTGGTGATAAGGTCAGAGCTCTAATGCCGTTTTTGAATTCTTCAATATGAAGGCAAGCAGTTAAATGATGAACAGCAGCCTTTGAAGAGCAATAATGAGCCCAACCGTTTAAGGCGGTTGTTGCCGCTCCTGAACCTACATTTAATATGGTACCACCATGATTAACTTTCATAAATGGCAAAGCATATCTAATTCCATAGTAAAGACCTTTTAAATTTATATCTATCAGTTGCCCCCAAGCAACCGGGTCAGAATGTTCAATACGTTGTATTGGATCAATGATGCCTGCATTATTTATTAAGACATCTATCGTTCCAAAAGCTTTTGATGATTCCATCATTAGATCATTAACTTGCGATGGGTCAGCTACATCACATTTAATAGCAAGTGCATTTTTTCCAAGTTTATTTGCTATTTCTTCTATTTTATTTTTTGAGCGTGCAGCTAAAACAACATTTGCATTTAAGCTTGAAAAATAGCGTGCAGATGCTTCACCAATACCACGTGAAGCACCTGTAATTATAATTGTTTTATTTGTGAAGTCTAACATTTTTAAATATTAATTCTTTCAAGATAAATCACATTTTAGGAAAATAATCTTCGCATTTGCCTTCACGATAAACATCTGCAGTACAGCAATGAAGGCCACCTCCAAATGCATAGGCATCTCTTAATTCCACCTCAACAACCTCCATGCCAAGTTTATCCATTTGCTCTGCTTGATAAACTTCTGACTTTTCAACACATACAGTTTTTGGATCTAAAACCAAAACATTCATTGATAGCCAAGTTGAAGAATAACACAATGGCGGTGGAGCATTGTGTGCTGGTTGGGCTGAGTCTATTATGTCCCAACCATTGTCATTAAACATTCTTCGCTGCTCTTTAGGAAGCCGGCGCTGTGGATTGTTTAATATTAATCCTGGGCGTAGGGGCGTAAAAGTTGCATCAATATGAATTGGATAAGGATCCCCTGGGAAATTAACTGAGTGTACACGATGCTCAGGAAAATGACGCCGTAGCCATTCGATACCTTTTTCATTGGTCGTAAATCCATGTTGTACTACCAAATCTCTACCAAATCTTAAAACATCAGCCGCATCAAAAAGTGGTTCTTCTTCTGTTGTAACAAAAAACTTTTCTTCAGCCCATTTTAAGCGTTGTTCGTTTCCAATCTTATCCGATAAGTAATCTGGATGATAATCAGCATCAGTCAATCGTGGTTTAGGAGCTGATTCATGACGAAATTTTGGATCTTCATTAAAATAGTCTTGCATTAAGGGACGGTAGTTTAAATATTCAAACCAACGACATCTATATGACATTGTTGCTTCTAATATTTCAG
>Ga0228672_1000265_pt1 | contig 30248 bp, 57 predicted proteins | sample 90DmetaG_FD_182788 | JGI IMG/M metagenome (GOLD analysis project Ga0228672, IMG submission 182788) | Seawater microbial communities from Monterey Bay, California, United States - 90D | ecosystem: Environmental > Aquatic > Marine > Coastal | place: USA: California | collected 2016-11-08 | reverse complement strand
CAGTCTTCCACGGCATTAGGAAACGAAACAACGGCAAGCGGAGAAGCTTCCACAGCAACAGGAGGTGGAGCAGAAGCAAGTGGTGATTATTCCACAGCAATGGGCGGATCTACAGAAGCAATTGGAAATTATTCTACAGCAATAGGGAGATTATCATCAGCGGTTGGTAATTATTCTACAGCGTTAGGTTATTCGACACAAACATCCACTCTAGCTCAGTACTCTCTGGTAAGTGGATATGATGCTACGGCAAACGCTGAAAACTGTTTATCATCAGGGTTTAATACAATAGTTAATGGTTTTGGCGGTATGGCTATAGGTAATTATAACGAAGATACTTCAACATCTTATAATAACTTTTCTACGAGTAATAACGCTTTTATGATTGGATCTGGTGATCCAGAGGAGCGCGCGAATTGCTTTGAAGTTAAATTCAGTGGTGCCACTGTTATAAGTAGCACTGTTACAGCAACTAATTTTATATTGTCTTCAGATAAAAAACTGAAAAATAATATAGAAAAAATAAAAACTAATCATATAGATGTTAATTGGAAAAACTTTGAATTAAAATCTGAACCCGGAGTTAAAAGAGCAGGTGTTATAGCTCAAGAGTTAGAAGAAGTCCACCCTGAATTTGTAAGGACTGATAATAAAGGAATAAAGTCAGTTGCTTACATAGATTTACTAATAGCTAAAATAGCTGAGTTAGAAGCTAGATTAGAAAAACTAGAAAAATAATGGCAGTACCGAACACGCAGACTTTTACATTACAAGACGTTGTTAACGAAGTAAATCCTACAACAGATGATTTAGTTGATTGTTTTTCAGACGCGGTAGCCGGCCAGTTTGACTCTACTTATAGTGGATTGAAAAATGAATTATTAAACTTCAGAAACTACAATGCAGTTGCAGCAAATGTTTTAACTTTAAGTAAAGTCGCAGGTACTACTTCTACCGGTGCTTATGCTTTAGTTGGTAACTATTCAACTACTAATCAGACGGTTTCATATACTTACGAATATCTTAGTTGGTATAATACTACAACAGAACCTATTGTTTATCTTAATGGGGTTGAGGTGACAACAGGTGTTGTATATACAAATAGTAATGCTTCTATAGCAGCGGACGGCGGGAAATTTTTTATACCGTTTACTTTTGGATCAGGAACAGCCTCTGGTACAAAATTACGTTTCAAGTTCACATTGTATTCAGCATCGGTAGACACAGTGCCTGTCGTCAATGAAGTAACAGTTATAAGAACCATACAATAAATAAAAAATGATAAAAAAAATAATAAAAAATATAGCTAAAGATAAAAAGGATCACGTTTTACTTGGTATGTTTATAGGCTATCCGTTAATGATACTAGGATACCTTATAGATATACTGGCTGGTTTAAACTTTGCAATAATACTAGGTGGTGTTTTAGGTGTTGTTCTAGTTGGTCTTAAAGAAATAGTTTACGATTGGTTAATGGATTTGGGAACACCTGAATGGTGGGATTTTATAGCTTCCGCAATACCTATTATATTCCCTATGATAACTTATTTATTAAACAGATAATAATAAATTAAATATATCCTTAAAATAAGTGATAATACAAATATACCTAAATTACGGTATAAACCAAATGTCAAACTAAAAACCAAAACCAATGACACTATTTTACCAGGCCCAAACGTGGTCTAACCGAGAAGAACAGAGTAAAGAACGTATTGAACTGTGGAAACATGTAGCCAACAAAGAAAATTGGCGTATTGTACAGTTAAGTAACGGATTTTACCAGACAGAGTATATCTGCAAATATAATGAAGATTTGTGGAGAGATGTAACAAGACGAGAAACTGTTGAAGAAGCTGAAGAAGCTATAGACCAAACAGTAGCTTATTACAAAAATAAACTAGAATTTATAGATGGACCTAAAGTAGTGAAATCATTCAAGCAATAAATATACTCAATTAAATCAAATTAAATTAAATGGAATACAACAACCCAAGTGAGATTGTAAAAACACTCACATTCGGAAAAGAAGCAAACAGCCAAATAATAACAGGTGTTGAAAAATTAGCAAACGCAGTGAAGTCTACATTAGGAGCTTCGGGTAAATGCGTAATTTATGAAGACGCCTTAGGCCGACCGGTAATAACAAAAGACGGAGTAACCGTTGCAGAAAGCGTAGTCTTATTACACCCGGTCGAAAATATAGGAGCAACCTTAATAAAGCAAGCAGCGAGTAATACAGTTAGAGAAGCAGGAGACGGAACTACAACATCGACGGTTCTTGCTCATTCTCTATTAAAAGTTACAAACAAGCATTTAGATGAAGAAAAAATTAGAGATCTTAAATCAGGCATTATTAGCGGTGCTGACAAAGTTAAAGTATATCTTGATAAAACCAGTACTCCTGTTAAAGGCGAAATGTTACGAAACGTTGCTATTATTAGCTGCAACAACGACAAAGAGCTTGGAACCAAAATTGGTGAAGCTTATGAACAAGTTGGAAAAAATGGAGTTGTATTAATGGAGCAATCTGAAACAAATGAAACTTATGTAGATTTTGTTGAAGGAGTGCAATTTGATAGTGGTTTAAAATCACCACACTTAATAACAGACAAAGAGAAGCATACAGCCGTTTTAAACGATCCTTACGTACTTATTGTCTCTTCGCCTATAGTTAGCATTAGAAAGATTCAAAACGTCTTAGAACACGTTGTAAAGGCTAAAAGCAGTTTACTGATCGTAGCGGAAGTAGAGCAGCAACCATATGCTACTTTGTTATCGAATAAAGTTAAAGGTAATATAAAAGTAAATATTGTTGATGTACCTGGTTTTGGTTTAACAAAACAAGACACAATGGAAGACTTGGCTTTGTTAACTGGAGCTACTATAATTAATGAAGAACTGGGGGATGATTTAGATTTAATAGATCCACAAGTTCTCGGTAGAATTAAGAAATCAGTTACAGATGAAAAATCAACAGTGTTACAAATTGGAGAAGACGTTGATGTGGCTACTAGAGTAGAAGAAGTTTCAAAAAGCATAGAAGAAGAAACAAATCCATTCTTTAAAAAGAAATTAGAGCAACGCTTATCAATGCTTACCGGTAAAGTTGGTATCATATACGTAGGAGCAGATTCAGAAGTGGAGCTCAAGGAGAAGAAAGATAGAGTAGAAGATGCAATACACGCTACGAAAGCAGCTTACAAAGAAGGTATTGTAGCAGGTGGTGGAATTGCGTTACTAAATGCAGCGAACAATTTAAAACCTGCTAATAAGGGTGAAGAGATATTGTTTGAAGCGATTAAAGCACCGTATTATACAATACTAGACAATGCTGACATTGTTGAAATAAAGAAACCATCAATAAAGAACAGAGGTATTGATGTAAGAACTGGGAAAGAAGTTAATATGATCAAATCTGGTATTATAGATCCGGTATTGGTTACTAAATCAGCTCTTAAGAATGCAGTAAGTGTTGTAACAACTATTGTTTCTGCAGATTGTGTAATTAGTAATAAAAGATTAGCATAATGAAAGCAATTAATTATTATATAATTATAAAGAAGATTAAGGAAGCTCCGAAGAAAGTAGGTGGTATAGAATTAACAGAGAAACAAAATAGTGACGTTAGGTACTTAAAGGGAGACGTTATCAGTGTTGGCAATAAAGTGGAAGGTATATCCGAAGGAGATACAATACGATACGATAAACATGCAGGACACGGAATAGAATGGGATGACTCTTTATATTATGTAATTACAGTTAACGATGTAGTTATTGTAGAATGAGATTATCTGCATCAGACTTAAAAGAAATAAATTTATTAAAGTATTACAGGCTCGTTAGAAGATGGGCCTGTAAAACTTATGATCTTAAAGATGCAGACTTAGAATTGCTAATTTATCTAGATTGTAAAGAGTTGTTTACACGTAATGATTTTATTAATGGAGTATACACCTACAGTTGGGATAAAGACCGGTGGGAGCGCTTAAGAAGAAATGGCTGGATTGATGTTTTTAAAGAACGTAATAGAACCAGTTCTAAATACGCTGTATACAAAGTAGCAAACAAAGGAAAGCTTTTAATAAAAAGAATATATAGGATATTACTAGCGGAAGAAGATTTACCTACTTCATCTAGAAGTGTATTTTACAATAATAAAACATATACAGATAGAGTTTACAATAAAGCTATTGATGATATGATAAAAGATAAAGATAGATAAGATATGGGGAGTATACCAATTACTGCAAAGATTAAACAAATAACAAAGCTTCAAAGTAAAGACTGCGGGTGTGGGAAAAAATCATCTCCTAATAAAATAGCCCCTGCTATTGTAGCCGCGGTGGGCCCTGCGCTTGTGAAAGGATTAATGGGAAGTGACCGGGATAAAGAAAAAAGCTCAGGAGAGACTAAAATAATTGTACAATCTCCAAAAAATGAAAATACTAAAGGTCAAAAAAAGTTTAGTCAATCGTCTGAAGCCGTGGACCCTAAATAAAGAATATGGCATTTAATTTAAAACAATTCGCAGATCTTGTCGGTATAGACAAAGAAACTTCAACTTATAATACACCTGTTTTTAAGAAAACATTAGAAGGAGGGATTTTAGGTGAAGCTAATAATGATGGTACTATATTTATAGATAAGTCTTTAAAAGGCAAAGCTAAAGAAAAAGCGGTTAGTCATGAAAAAGTGCATTTAGAGCAAATGGCTCAAGGTAGATTGCATTACGACGATAATACAGTAACTTGGAAAAAAGATACTAAATCACCAGCTAGGGTTTACGAAAGACAAGGCGGTATGTTAATAGACAAGAAAACAGGTAAAAGCGCTCAAGAAGGTGGTGACTTTGAATGGGAAAGAGAAGCATATAAAAAACAATAAAATGGATTATAAAACGAAATCAATCACAAGTAAAGCATCTAGTGCATGCAAGATTAACATGGGACTAGTATCTGGAGAAGCGGACGTTAGTAAAACTAAATCAGCTATAGATTATAGTAGTCTTTTAGAAAAGAAAAAAGAAGCTGGTGGTGGAGGATTAGTTTCGGATGCTGCTAAGTTAGAAGAAAAAACGCCTCTTAAAAAAACAGGTGCTTGGACAAGAAAAGAAGGGCAGTCTGAAACAGGTGGTTTAAATCAAAGAGGAGTTGATGATTATAAAAGAAAAAACCCAGGATCTAAGCTACAAACAGCCGTTACTACAAAACCTTCTAAGTTAAAGAAAGGCAGTAAAGATGCAGCTCGTAGAAAATCTTTCTGTGCTAGAATGAGTGGGGTAAAAGGGCCTATGAAAGATGAAAAAGGTAGACCTACAAGAAAAGCTCTAGCTTTGAGAAAATGGAATTGTTAAAATAAATAAATAAATAAATAAAACAATGGGAAAACCAGGACCAAAACAAGTACCCGTGACAGCGAGGATACAAAAAAGTACTAAAGGAGGAATTGTACAGCCTTCAATATCAGGAATGGGCTCGATAGCTAAAATGAAGAAAGCTCCAATGAAAAAATCATTAGTAAGTAATCAAGATCAATTACCCGCAAATCTTCAAGCAAGCATAAAAGCTGCTCCAGGAAAAACCTATGGTTCACCTGCGAAAGTAGTAAGCAGATCTAGAAGCGGCTATAAAGGGATAACTAAGAAAGAGAGTCAAGGTAGTGAAGCTTTAAAAAACCAAAAAAAATATTCTAGAATACAGCAGGAGGTTGCTCATATGGAATCCGCAATATCTAATTACCAAAAGAAAGGTGGAAAAGCTAATGCTAGTGATTTGTCTTATTTGAAAAAAGCAAAAGCTAAACTTGCAGGAGCCGCTGGAGTAGGGGCTAAACTTGCGACAGGTAACTCTGGGTCTAGTAAAAAATTAACAAGCAATACTAATGCTGGTAATGCAAAATCTGTTAGAGGTGGTTTTTTTGGTACTGATGATTACAAGAAATCTGTATCTGCAGGTAATAAAGAAGCTAATAGTGATAATGCTAGAAGAGACTTTACTGCCAACTTAAAAAATCAATCAAAACCAAAAGCAAAAGCTATAAAAGCTATTAAAGCTAAAAGTGTTAAAAGTGTTGCAAAACCTAAAGCAAAAATAGAAACGAAGCTAGCTGCAGCTCCTGCTAAGCCAACAGCAAAACCTACTAAAAAACAAGTTAGAAAAGCTAAAAGCGTAGAAAGAAAAACTGAGAGAGCAGCTAAAGCAAGAAGAAAAAGTGTACAGGCTTTAGAATCTGGAAACCTTGCAAAATCAAGAAGACTAAAACGTAGAGAAACAAGGATTAACAAAAGGATTGAGAAAAAGAAATCTGGACAAGCTTCTAAAGCTATAGAGCCTAAATAATGAAAAAGTTATTTCAATGGCTTACAGGTGGCGTTATCAAGGAAGTTGGTAACGTCATCGATAAGCTTACTACAACTAAAGAAGAAAAACTAGAGGCGCAAAGACTAATACAAGAGATATTAGAAAAAGCTGATAGTGAAGCTCAAGAGCAAGTTACTGAAAGGTGGAAAGCTGATATGGCTTCTGATAGCTGGCTAGCTAAAAACATTAGACCTTTAGTTTTAGTATTTTTAACTTTTATATTTAGTATATTAGCATTCGCTGATGGTAATATAGGTGAGTTTAAAATAACAAAAGAGTACATACCAATATTTCAATCTTTACTTATAACTGTGTATGGAGCTTACTTCGTAGGTAGAACTTGGGAGAAAGCAAAAAAATAATAAATAAATAAATAAATAAAAAAAAATGGGACAATATTTTAATCAACCTGATTTTGCAACATCTGCAGAAACTGTTGTGGTAGGAACAACTGATGTAAAAAACAGTGCTTTATACATAGGATCCGGTGGAGACATTGAGGTTATTGTAGTAGGAGATTCTGCTCCAGTAGTATTTAAAAATATACCTGACGGTTCTTTTTTACCTGTTATAATTAGTTCTATTGTAGCAGGAGCAAACACGACTGTTTCAGACTTAGTAGCTATAAAGTAATATGTGGAGTTTAGGAATAGGTGTTTGGTGGTCCACGGCGGCATCACTCATATCTTCTTTGCTTAGTAAGCTTAAAGCTAGGTCTACTTATTTTGAAAATCAAGCCTGTACTAAAGATACTTTAAAAGAATTTGAAGCAATACCTTCTGCAATAATACGTCCTTTTATTACCACTTGGAGAACAACAACAGTCAATGAAACCATAACTGTTCCAACGAGTACTAATGAAACTTATAGCTATGATTTATATACAAGTGATGGACAAATATTTACAGGTTTAACTGGGGATGCTACAGTAACTTTTCCAGTAGCTGGAGATTACGACGTTTCTATAAAAGGTGTTTTTCCTAGAATTACTTTTAACAACACAGGGGATAAAGCAAAGATAATAGATATCAAACAATGGGGTACCATAGCTTGGCGTAGTTTTCAAAATGCTTTTAATGGTTGTCTTAATTTAGTTGGTACGTATACAGATGCACCTGATTTAACTAATGTACAAACTTTAAGCAATATGTTTAAGACCTGTAGGGTATTTACAGGTGAAGCTTCAAATTGGGATGTGAGTAATGTTACCTCTCTAACAAGTACTTTTAGAAACTGTGATGTATTTAACTCAGATTTATCAGGGTGGGATGTTTCTAACAATACAAGGCTTAACAGTACTTTTCAAGGGGCTAAGATTTTTAATCAAGATATTGGTAATTGGGATGTGAGTAATGTTACCACTGCTCAGTTATGTTTTGCTACTAACCCTGTATTTGACCAAGATTTAAGCTCTTGGAATATAATAAACATTGAGAGTTTTAGTTCTTTTAGAAACGGTACTCAAAAGTTTTCAACCGCAAATTATGACGCTATATTAATTGGGTGGAATAATACTTTAGTAAACTTTGTAAACGGAGGAGGAACTTATACTTTAACTCCTACTGCAGATTTTGCAGCATCACAATATACAGGAGGTGGAGCAGCAGAAGCTGCTAGGACTTCTTTAGAATCAGTATTCGGTTGGACTATAACAGACGGAGGATCAGTTTAAAATATATAAAATGGTAAAAACATCAAAATTAAATTACCCCGCAGTAGATACTTGGTTTATAGGTTGGGATAATAATAGAACTGAAATAAAGGCTTACTCTATGGTCGCAACAACTCAATGTATGATTTCGCCATGGAATGAAATGGATTACTACACTAACGAAGCTGAATGGTTAGAAGTGCTTTTAGAAAATGGTATTAACCCAAATGAACAAGATTAACTATGAGTAATTTATTAGAAAAAGCGAGTATAATAACGACACCAACTGCATATAGTGATGGGGTTTTACATAGTGTTAAGCCAAGCGAAAGTCCTTATGGTGATTTCACATTTACAAGAAACGATGCAGGAACAAGAGTAAATGCAAGTGGTAATATAGAAAGCGTAGGAGTTGATTTACCAAGAATAGATTATTTAGGTGGATGTGGTAGTTTATTATTAGAACCAGAAGCTATAAATACCGCAACTGATTCAAATAATTTTACAACTGGTGATTTATTTGTTTTAAGTTCACTTCCAGGTGTTGATAATGGCATTTTAACATCTGCACAAGCTACTTCTCCTGATGGCACTAATAACGCTTGGGAATTAGCAGATAATAATGATGGAAATACAGGTGTAGTTTCTTTGCGTTATTTTAGTACAAAAGTAATTTCTGAAAACTATAATACAGTTTCTTTATTTGTTAAAAAACAAGGTGATAATGATTGGTTTTATATAAGTTTAGCAGGTTATGATTTTACAGCACAAAGTACATATTTTAATATTTCAAATGGAACTTTAGGAAATGTTGGTGCAGATGTTACTGCAAGTATTGATGATTATGGAAATGGTTGGTATAGGATATCAGTTACATTCCAAACAACAACGGATGTACAAGGAGCAATTCAATTTAGATTAGCTACAATTAATGATGTGGGTGCTATTACAAGAGATGGAACAAATGGAGTATACATATACGGACTTCAAGCAGAATCACACGCTACAAGACAATACGCAACTTCATACATTCCTACAAGTGGTGACATACAAACAAGAGCAGCAGATATAGCAACAGATGCAGGTAGTAGTGATTTAATAAGCTCAACAGAAGGGGTATTATATGCAGAGATAGCGGCTTTAACTAATGAAGATAGTACTTATAGAGTAATTGCTTTAAGTAATGGTAATTCTGGAGAGTTTGTTTTTGTAGGGTTTACTAATATAAATAATATTTATGCTTATGTAGGTTCGCAGTCTATTGCATATTTTACGCCAACAGATGCAACAGATTTTCATAAAGTAGCGATAAAGTATGAAGATAATAACTGTAAACTGTTTATAAATGGTGTTCAAGTAGGAACAATAAATACAACTGCAACTGTACCAAGTGGTTTAAATAGATTATCATTTGATGATGGTTTAGCTAACAATTTTTATGGAAAAGTAAAATGCGTAGCAGTATTTCAAGAAGCATTAACAGATGCAGAACTAACTTGTTTAACAACACCAAATATATCAAGAATATTTAATGATAGAGTTTTATGGGATGGAGGAATAATAGAAAGTTTAGAATGTGTAACGCTTTAATAAAATAATAAATAATATAATAAATAAAATATGGCAACACCAAGTATAACAATGATACCAAGTGGTTATAAGGCTCAAAAGGTTTATTCTGTACTTCCTACAAATGGAGATGGAGATTTTACCTTTGATAGAAATAATATAGGTACAAGGGTAAATAAAAACGGTTTAATAGAACAATTAGCAACAGATATACCGAGATTGGATTATTCTGATGGGAGTTGTCCAAGTCTATTATTAGAACCTGCAAGTACTAATCTATTTAACTATAGTCAAGATTTTAGTGAATCTGATTGGGTTAAGTCAAATTCAGTAGCAACTGGAGGCATATTAAGTCCAGATGGAACAAATAGTGGTTATAAATTAGTTGTTGATAACGGTGTAAACGCTTCAGCAGTTGGTGCAGGGTTAAGAAGGGAAGTAAATCTAACAGCAGGGATATTTTACACTTATTCTGTATTTGTAAAAAAAGCAGAACTTTATAATACTACCGTGTTAATTGACGGTGTAAATAACAATGAAGTAAGTTACAGTTTTGATTTGAATAATGGCTCTATGATAAGAGAGTCTATTAAGGGAAACTATACAGATACAAGTTATTCTATAAAAGAGTATGAATCAGGTTGGTGGAGAGTTTCTATTTCATTTAAACCCACAGCAACAGCAACAGTAAAATCTTATGTATGGCATTTTAAAAACAATGATTATACAGATGATATTGGAGATGGTGTAAATGGTATTTATGTTTGGGGAGCACAATTCGAAGCTTTACCATACGCAACTTCATATATTCCAACAACAATTCAACCAGCATCAAGAGGTGTAGATTCAGCTTTTAAAGATGGTTTAAGTTCTTATATAAGTTCAACATCAGGAGTATTGTATGCTGAATTTGCTGCTTTGAGTAATGAAGATAATACTTTTAGAGTTTTTTCTTTAAGTGATGGAGGTTCTGTAAATAGAATTTTTATAGGTTTTGATTCAAGTAATGATGTTTATGCAAGTATTGGTGGAGAGTTTATTCAAGATTTTACACCAACAGATGCAACTGATTTTATAAAAGCAGCAATTAAATACGAAGATAATAACTCTAAACTATTTGTAAACGGAAATCAAATTTCAACAACAAACACAACTGCAACTGTGCCAAGTGGATTAAATAGGTTAGGTTTTGATAGCGGTGCAGGAAGTAGTAGATTTCACGTAAAAACAAAAGATTTAAGAGTTTATAATACTGCATTAACAGATGCTGAACTAATAACATTAACAACAATATAAATTATGGGATTAAATATAGGTAAATACAGATTCAATTCAAAAGAACAAGCAGAATCTAAAATAGAAGGTTTAGGGATAGAACAAGATGAAAATGGTAACAACTATCCAACACACAAACATACTATCACAAAACTTGGTTATGAGGTTTTAGAAAAAGCAGTATATGATGAAGAAGAAGTAATATCTGAAACAGTATTCGGAGAAGGTTATTTAGTAGATGTTCTTTGGAGAGATTTAGAAGCTGATGAGAATGAAGAAATAGACCATCCTTATGGTTGGAAGTCTTATGAGGTGGATATTGAAAACGAAGGAATACACGGATTTTTAGGTCTTAAATACCAAGACTTGAAATTTTAACAATCTGCTGCTATGGATATGAATGATTTGAAAATGGGATTTATAAACTTTGCTGCGTTTTCAGTAAGTTTTACAGATGTTGAGATGTGGTTAAAATTAACATTACTAACAGTTACTATTGTTTATACTGTTTTAAAGATTTTTAAACTATCAAAAAAGAATGAGTAAGTACTTTAAGAATATAGAGGAGAATATGAATGTTGATTTTCTTGCTAAATTAGATGAGGCAAGAGAATATGCTAATATACCTTTTATTATTAATTCTGCTTACAGAAGTCCAGAACACCCTTTATCAATTAAAAACCCTTCATCAAGTCATATTAAAGGTTTAGCAGTAGATATAAGTGCAAAGGATAGTAGAACACGCTTTTTAATATTAGATGCTTTATTAGCAGTTGGATTTAATCGTATAGGAATAGCAGATACATTTATTCACGTAGATTCAGATTTAGATAAATCACAGAATGTAATTTGGACATATTAAGAGGATTATTTCATTCAGTTATGTTTATTATGGGAGCAATCATAAGAACAGATTGTGTGAAATATCCAAAGATATTAGTATTATGTACTTGGTTTGTTCATTTAGTTTATATCATTACGGGTATATTTTTTAGGTAATTAAGTAATATTATATCATATCGGGTATAATTCAATTTTAAACAATAGTAAATTATGGAAATAAACTTAATTTTATTAGTGCCAGATGCTATGATTATTGGTTGGCAATATTATAAACCTGATGAACAGTTCCAATACTCAGAAGTTAATTTATTTTTGTTCTTTGGACAATTACAAATAAGATGGGAATAATATGAATATATTTAAGATAATAGGAGACCTTTTAGGTATAGGTAAAGATGCTTTAAAGAATAGAGCTGAATTAAAGCGTTTAAAGGCACAACAAGAACATTCTATACTAGAGGCTCAAACAAAGGCTCAAGTAGACAGAATACTATCTAATACTGATTCAGATAATCAGATTGATTTAATCACTGCACAAGATAAACGATACACTTTAAAAGATGAGATTGTTACTTACTTATTTCTTATTCCTGTTGTTATAGCTACAGTATCTCCTTTTATAATAGCTTACAAAGAATCTAACTTTACTAACTTAGCACAAGATATAAGAGTTTCTTATGAGAACTTAGATTGTTTACCTAATTGGTATAAATATGTTTTAGGTGCTATAATCATTGATGTACTTGGGTTTAGAAGCTTTGCAAGGAAACTAATTGAGAAATATATTAAATAGATTATACATCAAATTATACATAAAGTAAATAAATGTATAAAATAATTTACAAATAGTTTTTTTATTTAAGAATAAATATATAACTTCGCAATTTATTAATACTTCACTATTATAAAAATAGTTATAAAAAAATAATAATTAATATTATATTATATTAAAAAATAATAGTAAAATATTATTAAGAATAAATATAAGACATCTGACCCCTATTCAATAAAAAAAATACATACTTATTAACAAAAAGTCTTTTATAAGAGATATTTTAATTATCTTTACGTATGCCTTTGAGGAAGATACATAAACGTAAGAAGGATAGTTTTTCTTTGCATAAAGTAGAATATACAGATACTTATACAGAGGAAATGGATTGTGAAGGTTTATCAGTGCTTAAATGGAGTATGTTTGATAGTCCTGATAAGTTAGGTAGTGGTAAGTATTTTATGGAGAGTGAACCTGTATTTATATTAGATGAGATATTTAGGAAAGAAAGATTATCTGGTTTTATATTGCAGGGATATGTAAGTAAAACTTATGGAGATAGGATTGCAATACCATATAATAGTGGTCATAGAGTTGGCAAGTCTATAAAGTTTAAGTGTATAAATAAGATTAAGAGATTAAAGTTTATAAGAGGTTTAATACAGTATGGTATAGAGAGAATCCAAGTTACTAATGAGTGGATATATTTCGATACAGATAACTACTTAAAAGACCCTGAATTCATTTGCGTTTGATTTTGTTTTTTTTTGTTTTATGTTTTTTTTGTTTTTAGATTAGAGAGGTGTAAAAGCCTCTCTTTTTTATTTTAACATTTCTTTAACATTTACTTTAAATAATTATTTGTAGATTTGCATAGAACATTAAAACAGTATTATGAATATAACAGAATATTTACTATCTACACAAGCAAATGAAGATAGATTAGAACAATCAATAAAACAATTAGGTATGCACAACGAACCATTAAAGATTACATTAGAATTTTACAACAAGAAAATATCAACTGAAGTAGACAGTTCAGATTTAACAATAGATGAACTTCACGATTTATGGATTGATATTGTCAGAGCTATGGGATATGCAGAAAAAACAATAGAAGAATTTTATGAGTAGATATACCAGCACTAAAGATAAAAACAATAGATAACGATAGTAAAAACAAACACAATGATAAGTACAGAAGCTTGGAATAAGTTAAAAAAGCAAATAGAGTACCATTTAAAGCAAGATAATAACTTAACTGATATAACAATCAATTATCAAGTAAAGATACCAGAAAGAGGTACAAGAAACTATTTAGGGTTAAGTGTAAAGATAGATGAATAATTATGAGTTTAGAAGCAAAAGAGTTTTTAGATAATAAACAAGAAGAGCATTTTAAACAATTTGGTGTTTACGCAGATGTAAATAGTAAGTTGGCTGAATGGATGCAAGAATATAAAGACAAAAAATTATGAAAGCAAAAGAAGAAGCAATAGAGTTAGTTGATAAGTACAAGTACAGAATTGTTAGAGGAGTAGAAATAGAGCAGATGAGTATTAGTCTAGCTAAACAATGCGCATTAATCTGTGTAGATGAGATAATAAAATCTTTATGGCATCTAAAACATTCATTTACTTTTAATGAAATAAAATATTATGAAAAAGTTAAACGAGAAATAAATAAATTATAATATAGCAAAAGAAAGAATAAATAACAAACAATTATGAACGTAGAAATAATAACAGTAGATTACCAAATTTATTTATTACCTTACTTAAAAATAACTACAAATAAGTTTTTGAATGGAAGGTATGAATTAATAATAGGATGGTTAAATAAAGAAATAATTATATCAATATGAACGTAGAAATATTTATAGTATCAATAGGATTAGGAGTGTTAGGTTTTGCATTAGGATATGCAAAAGGTAGCGAAGTAATGACAAGACATATCAGAGAATCATTTAGAGATGAGGGATATGATTATAACAAGTTTCACGATGTAATTAATAAATAAAATTTGTGTATTAAATAAATTAGTATTAGATTTGCATCAGTAATAATTAAAACCAAAACAAAATGAAAGATTTATTAGATTTTAAAAATGCTCAGATTACGGCATTACAAAAGAAAGTATTTGAATTAGAGACTAAGGTGTCTACGTATGAAACGTACATCTTTGAACTAACAGACGAAGACTGCCCAACACAGTACAAGGATATAGTTAAAAATGAATTATTAAAAACAGATTAAATTATGACAATTTTAGAAAAATTACAGAAGATTCAAGTAGAATTAAAGGTTACAAAGAACCAAACAAATGCTTTCGGTAAGTACAAGTATCGTTCAGCAGAAGATATCTTAGAAGCAGTTAAACCTTTTGAAGAAAAGTACAAAGTAGTATTTAAGATTAATGACGAATTAGCTGGTTATGGAGAACACGTTTACATAGCTTCTGAAGCTAAGATTATAGATGTGGAATCTACAGACAGAGAGAGTTCTATATCTTCACAAGCACAAGCTATTATAGACTTTAGTGCTAAAGGTATGCAAATGCCACAAAGAACAGGTGCTGCAAGTAGTTATGCTAAGAAATATGCTTTAGGTAACTTATTATTAATAGATGATAATAAAGATAGTGATGCTACTAATACACACTCTAAGAACGCTAAAACTACATTAACTCAAACAAGTACTGAGTTCGATAAAGTAAAGAAGTATTTAAAGGATGGTGGTTCTATGGAAGCAGTAGAAGCAAGATACACTATGTCAAAAGAAGTTAAACAAATCTTAATTAAATAATATGAATAATATAGAGTTAAAACCAACAGGTAACGAAGACCATTACAGATTACTATTTAATGGAGTAGATGTAACTGGAGAACAAGAGAGAAGTGTGTTTAGACACATTGTAGAGACTATAGATAACGGAATAGGAGTAGGAATATAAATATTAACAATTAAATTAAAATTAGAATTATGAGTAATCAATTAACAGGAACAATTAAATTAATCGGAGAGAAACAAGTATTTGACTCTGGATTTCAGAAAGTAGAATTTGTTATCACAACAAATGATGAGAAGTACCCTCAAGATGTTAAGTTTGAAATCGTACAAGATAAGGTAGATGACTTTATCAAGTACAACAAAGTAGGAGCATCTGTAGACGTTAGTTTCAACGTTAGAGGTAATGAGTACAATGGTAAATACTATGTGAGTCTTTCGGCTTGGAAAGTATTTAAAGCAGGAGCTAATGCACCAGCAACAGATATTGGTGTGCCAACAGAGGAGTTAGCAACTAACGATTTACCTTTCTAAATTAGATAAGGGGAGGTTTAAAAGCCTCCCTTTTTTTATTAATAAACAAAACAAAAAATATGACAGAACAAGAATTACAAGAACATAACGACCACATAATGTATATGCAATCTATAGAAGAAGAATGTGCTATAGATATAAATAAAAAGATTGAACATCCACCTGTAGCGATTAGCTTTAAGAACAAAGAGGTAGTTACTAAAGATGGTAGTGTTAAAGAGTTTCCTATTCCTATTGGAACTTATGGTAACTTTAGCTTTATACAAGCACCTCCAAAGTCAATGAAAACATTTTTTGTTAGTTTATTAGGTTCAGCCTTCTGTAATCCTGCTGGAGAGTTTACTAAAGGTATGGGTTCTTTTAGAGGTAAAAAACACTTCATACACTTTGATACAGAGCAAGGAGATTGGCATTCACAAAGAGTGTTTAAGAGAGTTGAATGGATGAATAAAGGATTAAACTTAGATTTCTATCATACATTTGCTTTAAGAAAGATAGGTTATAAGGATAGGATAGATTTTATACAATACTACTTAGATTGTATGAAAGAAGAAGATAAGGAAATAGGTTTAATAGTTATTGATGGTATTGCAGATTTAGTTAGTGATGCTAACAATTTAGAAGAGTCTAATCTAATTGTACAAAAGATAATGGCTTGGTCTACTGTTTATGATTGCCATATCGTAACTGTAATCCACAGTAACTTTGGTTCAGATAAACCAACAGGACATTTAGGTAGTTTCTTAGAGAAGAAAGCAGAGACTCAGATACAATTAGAGAGAGATGAGAATAAGTTTGGTTGTATAACAGTATCTTGTAAAAGAAGTAGGAATACACCATTTGAGTCTTTTGACTTTATATTAAATGAAAACGGTTTACCTAAGATAATTACTCCTGATGAGTTACTTAGTTTTTAATCTGTTGATAAGTTATTAAATAATATTAAACAATAAACATTATATTTATAAAATAAGATATGAAAACAGTAAACAGTTTAAGTGGAGGTAAAACCTCAAGTTATATAGCAGCTAATTATCCAGCTGACTACAATGTTTTTTCTTTAGTTAGAACAGATGATAAGAATTGTATGTTTCCAGATAAGAAGATAAGACAAATAGTTTCTGATAGATTAGGAGTTGAGTTCATAGGAACTCTTGAAGAAGATATGATTATCTATACTATGCTTGATTTAGAGCAGTTTATAGGTTCTAAAATTGATTGGGTAAGTGGTAAAACATTTGACAATACAATAATAAAAACAAAAAAAGGAACTAAATATCTTCCCAATAAAATGGCTCGGTATTGTACTACTGAATTAAAAACAATACCTATATTACATTGGATGTATGAAGAAGTAAAAGAACCAGTAATAATGCGTTTTGGTTATCGTGCAAACGAAACAAAAAGAGCAATTAAAATGATGGATAAAACAGATGATGATGGGTTTACAAGTGTTAAAACAACTTTCACAAAGTTAAAAGATGGTCGTAATTCTTGGGGAGTTTATAAATACTGTAAACCAGAATTTCCATTAATTAATGATAATATCTATAAAGATACAATAGAAGAGTTTTGGAAAGATAAAGATGTACGATTTGCTTATATGAATAATTGTGTTGGATGTTGGTGGAGAAGTCCTCTACTTTTAAAAAAGATGAGTGATAAACATCCTAAAAAAATGAAATGGTTTGCAGACCAAGAAACAAACAAAAGTAAATGGAGAAGCGATATAATGTATAAAGATATTATCAAATGGAAAACACAAACAGAACTATTCGATGATGACTTTAACGAATGTGATAGTGGGCATTGTGGACTTTAACAAATATTACAAATAATAATTATGAAAGATTTTAGACCAAGATTAAAAGGTAAGATATTAAAAGCTTATAAGAACCTAACTAAAGTAGAGAACAGAGTTCTTGTTATAGGTGATTTACACGAACCATTTTGTTTAGATGGTTATTTAGATTTCTGTAAAGAACAGTATGCTATACATAACTGTAACAAGGTTGTTTTTATTGGAGATGTTATTGACAATCATTATTCAAGTTATCACGAATCATCAGCAGATGGTTTAGGAGGTAAGTTTGAGTTAGAACAAGCAGTAGCTAAATTAGCTAAATGGTATAAAGCATTTCCTAATGCAGATGTTACTTTAGGTAATCACGATAGAATAATAATCCGTAAAGCACAATCATCTGATATTCCAAGTAAATGGATTAAGGAGTTTTCTGAGGTATTAGAGACACCTAATTGGAATTTTGTAACAGAAGTTTATTACGATGGTGTTAGATATGTTCACGGAGATAAAAGTGGTAAAGCAAGAATGGCTGCTAAAAGAGATATGGTATCTACTGTATCTGGTCATTATCATACAGACTTTTATTGTGAATGGATGTTTGGAAAGACAAGAGCTATCTTTGGTATGGCAGTAGGTTGTGGTATAGACAGTAAGTCTTATGCAATGGGATATATGCAAGGAGGTAAAAAGGAAGCTATTGGCTTAGGTATTGTACTAGGTGGTCATACTGCTTTTAATGTAAAGATGGAGTTGTAATGACAGAGAAATCTACTGTAGATTTATTAAATAATATTAAAGGGATTAACCTATCATTAGCATCGGACACTTATAGTTGTTACGATGCTTTTGACGTTAATTACATAGTCGAAATAAAGAATAGAAGAAAGTATTATTCTGATAAAATTATTGAAGCTATGAAAATGTATAGAAATTATCAAGAAGCACAAATAAAGGGAAAGACGTTTTTATACGTTGTAACAGATGAAAAAGGAGTGTGGGTATTCAATATATCAAAGAACATATCATCTATCGTTAAAACACCTGTAAAAGCCTTTAAATGCCCTAAGACTACAGACTTTAATGACAACAGTAAAATAGATAAGTATTCTTATATACTACCTGAATCAATGGCTAAATATATAAAATATGACTCATAAGATTATATCTCCTCTATTTGTAACATTACCGAGAAAGACTGTAAAAGATAAGAGGATTGCTTTAAATATGAATACCTATAGGAACTTACATCATAGAATAAGCAATGACGCTAAGAAAGCCTATTCAGAAGCTCTTAGAGAGCAGTTAAAGGACTTATCTATACAAACACCTGTCGAGGTAACTTATAAGGTCTATAAAGCCTCTAAAAGACGCTTAGACAAGATGAATGTGATTAGTGTAGTGAGTAAGTTTTTATTAGACTCGATTACAGATTATGGTTGTTGGGAAGATGACAATGATGATTATGTAAAGACAGAGACTATATTACCTACAGAATTAGATAGAGAAAACCCAAGAGTAGAAATAATTATAAAAGAGATTTAATGTTAGAAAAATTAGCAGTTCATCAAGAGTTATGGATTAAGATGTTAGTGAATTTAGGATGTAAGATTGATGTAGCTGAAGACTTGGTTCAGGATATGTATCTTAGGATGCATAGGCTTGTTAAGGATGAGAGCAGGATTATGTATAAAGATGATATTAATAGGTACTTTGTATGGGTTACATTAAGGAATTTGTATTACTCTTACTTAAAAGATAAACGTAATAGTATTTTCTATGAGATATTAGAGAATGATGAGGTTGTTGAGAAGCAGTATGATGTGGAGGAAGATGATGCTTTTGAGAAGATAATGAGTCAAGTAGAAAGTATAACATCTGGTTGGACTGTTTACGATAAGAGGTTATTTGAATTGTATTTTATACAAGGCTTATCTTTACGAGCTATATCAAAAGGAGCTAAGATAGGATTGACTTCTATACATAACTCTATACTAAACCAAAAAGCTATATTAAGAGAAAGTTTATCAGAAGATTTAATAGATTATTTTAACCAAGATTTTGACAAGATATGAAACCAGACAATTATTATTTAGAATTAGAAAAGAAAGGATACTATGAAACTATAGACAAAAGGTCTAAGGATTACAGAGAGTATAAGGAATGGAACAAGACTAAGGTGTCTAAGGATTATGAAGCACTTAAAGATAATGTTGCTAAGCAATCTGAAGGTGTTGGAGATACAGTAGCTAAGATTACTAAAGCTACAGGAGTAGATAAGTTAGTTAAGTTTATAGCAGGAGAGGATTGTGGTTGTGATGATAGGCAAGAGAAACTTAATAAGCTATTTACTTATAAGAAGGTTAATTGTATATCAGAAGAAGATTACGTTTACTTGAGTGATTTTATAAATAGCAATCCAAGAAAGGTAACTCATAATCAGAAAGTAAGATTGATTAAAATACATAATAACGTATTCAATATGAATCAGAGAGTTACAAGTTGCGAACCTTGTATCATAGGAATTGTAAATAAATTAAAAAAGTATTTGGAAGTATATAAATAGTTTTGTAGTTTTGCTTTAAATTAAACAGATATATTATGAAGCAAACTAAAGAAGAGAAATTAACCAAGTTCTGGAATCACAGAATCAATCCTGTTACAGGTTGGTTTGATGACAAGAGAATGCATAAGAAGAAAAAACCTAACAATAAACTACTGATTTATGAAAGTAATATTTGATGCAGATAGTTTAATCTATGCTTCTTGTTTTAAGAAGAAAGATGATAGAGAGTTTCCTGAAGACTTATTTGAGACAGATGTTAATGTTGCTTTCAATAAGTTTCAAGTTAGCTTTGAAAGGTTACTTGATTTCTTAGAAGAACAAGTGAATGTTGATGAGGTAGTATTTTGTAATGGTTCTAAGAATAACTTTAGGAAAGATATATCAGCTACCTATAAGTTAAATAGAACGCAAAAGAGACCAGAGATATTACCTCTACTTCACGATATGGTTAAGCTTGAATACAATTCTATTTATGGAGATGGTGTAGAGACAGATGATGTTGTAGCTACTCTATGGGCAGAAGAGGTAGAAAAGAATGGTATTGACTCTGTTGTTATAATGTCTTTAGATAAGGATTATAAGCAATTCCCTTGTTGGTTTTATGACTACAACTACAAGAAAAGAGAGTTAGTTAAAATATCAGAGCAAGAAGCTAATGAGAACTTCTATTCTCAGATGATTGTAGGGGATTCTGCAGACAATATAAAAGTTTGTAAGGGTTATGGTAAGGTGTATGCTCAAAAGTTGTTTAAAGACGCTAAAAACAAGTATTCATTAATGAATAGAACTTATAGACTTTATAAGCAGGTTTATGGAGATGATGCAAAAGCTATGTTTAATCAAGCTAAATCATTACTAACACTAAAAACAGATTGTTATGAGAACATTAAGCGATGAAGATAGGGATACTGTAGAATTGTACTTCTCGAATGCAATACTTGAGATGCAGGAAGGGTTACCTAAATACATTTTAGAGGACATTTTAGAATATTACGAAGAACAAGAGTTATACTTGGCTTGTGCTGGTATAAAAAAGGCTTTAGATTGGTATCAAACCAATACCTTTACTAAAGTATTACTTAAAATAGAAGAAATAAAAGAAAACAATAAATTAAACTAAAACAAAAAAGATGATAGATTACAACAAAAAAACAGCAGATGAATTAGCAAGAGATTTTGAATTATTAACAGGTATTGACTTGAATACTAACTCAAGGAAGACTGAAATAATGATTACAAGAACATTATTCTATAAAGTACTAAGAGATGTTAATTATATGAACGATAGAATGATTGCAGAATGGTTTAAAGAACGAGGATTAAAAAGAGATAGGTCTTCTATACTTCAAGCACTACAAAAAATAGGTATTTACTATAAAACATACCCATCATTCAGAGATTTTTATAATGTTTACTTTAATGATAAGGCTGAAGAGTTTTTTACAATAGAACAGACTCAAAAGAGAGTTTTAAAGGAGTCTAAACGTAATTTACATATAAACTCATTAAAAATAGGTAAAGATAGCTTAGAATTGCTTATAGACACCATTCCAGAGGACAGAAGAAATGAAATACGTGAACTTATTACTATGAGAGTTAAATCTTGGTCTTGGAAGAGTAAAGATGAATGTCAAATAATAGAAGGAGAATCTATATTAGAATTACATTAACTTATTAATAAATAAATTATGAGAGGTACACAAACACATTACGAAAATGGCAAAGATTATGACATTATAGATGTTATTAGAGATTATGACTTGAATTTCTGTAGAGGTAATATAATTAAGTATATTGCAAGAGCAGGAAAGAAGCAAGATGAACTACTTGACTTAATTAAGGCACAAGATTATCTAAATAGAGAGATAGAACTATTAAGGGAGGCTAATTAGCTTCCTTTTTTAGTTTAAATGTTAAAGAAATGTTAAAATTTGTTAAAAAGTATTTATAATCCAAAAAACTATTGTAGATTTGTGTCATAATCAGGCAGATTGCCATAAAATAAATAATTATGTTACATTACAAAATTTACGACAACCAAAAAAGAACTGCAGAAAAAGTGTTTAATTCAATTAGTCTTGGTAATAGACGAATACACTTAGTAGCACCTACACAATCAGGTAAAACAGGAACTATTATCCATTTAGCTAATATGCTTCCTAAAGACAACTTCATTTTGACATCAGGAATGATGGACAATCATTTATTTAATCAGAATAGTTATATTGCAGAAGTAGCTGCTAACAACATTAGAGCTATAAAGATACATAACTTACTTAAAGAACCTAATCCTAAGAAGATAGTTAAAGACCTTAACATAAAGTATATTGTTATTGATGAGAATCACTTTGGTATAGGTGAGGAGTCAAGGTTAGATTTATTTATAAGAGACTTGCGTAACAACTGTCCTAATGTTGTTATTATATGGGTTGGAGCTACAGGTTACCAATTAATAAATAGTGATATTATTGATGATACTATACAGATGGATGTTCCAAGTAATTACTACGGTGTAGCTGATATAATAAAATCAGGTAAGATTATAGACTCTAAAGATTTTAAGTATTTATCTGAGTTAGACTCTAAGATTAGAAAGAAGAATAAAGTAGATTATGGAGTAGTAGTTAATGATGATATGATAAAATTACTTGACCACTTAAAGTCTTTTAAAAATGGTTTAGGTATTGTTAGAGTTCGTTCAAAAGCATCTGCAGAAGTTTTAAGACTTAGTTTAGTTAATAGATTTCCTTATGCAAAGGTTTTTGTTGCAGTATCTGGTAACGGAAGTTCATCTATTGCTGAATCAATAAAAGATGCTAAGATACTATGTAAGAATAAAAGAGTTATACTAATAGTATGTCAATCGTTAAAAGCTGGTATTGACTTAGGAGATGCAAAAGAATGTATTAGATTTATTGTAGAGACTTATAAGACCTGTTCATCTGTATCTCAAGGATTGGTAGGTAGAATATGTGGTTACCACAATAATACATCTTGTTTATTTGTAGCAGACCCAGAAGCTATAGCTTTACAAGCTGCCTATGAGAATAACTATAGAGTTGTTAATGAAGAATTTTTATCTAATTGTTTCTCTGAAAACTCAAAAAGATTAGGTACTAACTTTTCATTTAAGAGTAAGTTTAATACCAAGAGTGAATATTATTATGGAGGTAGTGCTTATAAAGTTAGTTCAATATCAGAACTTAAAAGCGAATGGTTTGCTGGTTATAATGACAGATACCTTGACAAATTAGCTAAACTTATGACTAAGATTAAAGATAGTAATGGTCAATATATTTTAAAGTCATCAGACTATCCTGAGAATACAGATAGAATAAACACTATACAAAGTGAGAAATTTAAGCATAGAAAACAATTTGATTTTTATGTAGGTAAAATGAGAGATAGAATTAACTTTACATCTATATTCCATAGGTTTGCTAATACCTCAGAAGGTAGAAGAAGAGGTGGTTTAAAGGGTGGTGAGTCTAATAAAGATTATGCTAAAGCAATAAAAGTTGGTGTTTTGTATGATAATAACGACAAAATGTTTTATATTGCAGTCAGAGATTTACAAATGACAAAGAGACAACTTAACTTAAATATTACTAATAAAACTATTTTTAACCCATTAAATGTATAATTATGAGATTTAAAGAGATTACAGTAGAACTAATAGAGCAGTACTTAGATGGAGTACTGCACGGAGATGAGGAGCATAGAGAGTGGCTTACAGAAGCTACCTACGCATTCTTTGCAGAAGACAAGCCAATACCATCTCCTAGAGGCTCAGGAACTAAAGATAGGCTCTATAAAGAGATAGAAACACTTAGATTAAGAATAAAAGAATTAGAGAAATGAAAGAACTAATAGAAATACTACAAAAGATTGATACAGATTTTTATAACGGAGGTATTACCTTTGGTCAAAAGTATGACCTTATAAATGCTATTGAAGAGGTATTAAGAAACCAAGAATTTATTAAATAGAAGTTATGACAGAAGAACTAAAGAATAGGATATTATCAATAAGACCAGAATACTCAAGTAACAGTAATTCTATGCACCCACTTCCTGATGAGATTTTATTATACTATCAAGAGGATGATTACTTAATAGATTTAAGTTTAGATATAAACGATGTATTAAATACAGAGGTTATGAAAGATGAGGAGGATTATGAGTTATCAGATGCAGATGTTACTTTTATCTGTGATTACCTATCTGGATTATTGCATTACGAAATAGAGCTTACTAAGAACTATTATGAGGCAGAACGTAACGAGCAAGGTAATTACTATTATTATACATAAAAAACAAAGAAAATAAATATTAATTTGAAAACAGATTTTTACGTTTTAAAAATAGATAGTTACCAAACTTATGATTGGTTAAAACATAAACACTATGCAAAGAGAATACCAAGCATTTCTTTTGCTTTTGGCTTATATGACCACAAAGACATATTGCAAGGTGTATGTACTGTAGGAAAACCAGCGTCTCCAAGTTTATGTGATGGGGTTTGTGGTAAAGAAAATAGTCGGTATGTTTTTGAATTAAATAGATTATGTGTTAATGATGGATTACCTAAAAACACACTATCTTTTTTTGTTGGTCAAATTCTAAAAAAATTACCACCACTAATAATTGTATCTTATGCTGATAAGGGTCAGAACCATAATGGTTATATTTACCAAGCAACTAATTGGATTTATACTGGTTCAAGTAAAGAGAGAACTGATATAGGTAGTGAAGATGGCTCACATAGTAGACATTATAATAAAAACATAGATTACAAAAAAAACAGAAAGTTTAGAAGTAGTAAACATCGTTATATAATTTTTACTGGCAGTAAGGGTAAAAAGAAATATTGGAATAAATGTCTAAATTACAAAATATTTAGTTATCCAAAAGGAGAAAATCAAAGGTATGATGCAACATATAAACCAAACACGCAAGGACTTTTATTTAAGTAAAAAAAACAAAACAACTGCACTTTAGTTATCATAATATGAGTAATTCACAAGAGATTAAACCAACAGATGGTAGAAAAGGGAATAGTAGAAAGAAATCTATTCCCAAGCTACCTGTACCAGAAAAAGAGAGGTCTAATAAACCTGCAATGAATACTGCAAAGAAGAATCGTAAGAAACAGTATGCTAAAAAGGCTATTAAGAACGTATTTGGGAGCGAAGTAAACGCTTTTGAGAGTTTAGCTAAGAAAGCAGAAGAAGGTAGCTATAATCATATGAAATTGCTTATGGATTTTGCTTATGGAGATGATAAAGAAGAGGTTTCTAATAAAGTTCAAGCACCTACTATTAATTTCTTTGGAGATAGCGTTGAGGGTAAGAAAATTAAAGATAAGATTATAGACGTAACACCAAAAGATGAATAATATAAATATACACGAGAAATATATACCTATTTTCAAGAACGAAGGTAGGTATTTTGTTGTTACAGGAGGTAGGGGTAGTGGTAAATCATTTGGTATAAATGTATTCTTACTTAACTTAACCTATGAATCAGGACATAAGATACTGTTCTCACGTTACACGATGATTTCAGCACATACATCTATTATTCCTGAATTTATTGAGAAGATTAACTTAATGGGAGTTCACGATGACTTTAGGATAACTAAAGATGAGATTATGAACCTAAAGACAGGTAGCTCTATTATATTTAAGGGTATTAGAACATCATCAGGTAATCAGACTGCAGCACTTAAATCCTTGAATGGTATAACTACATTTGTAGTTGATGAAGCAGAAGAACTTGTAGATGAAAGTGTTTTTGATAAGATTGACTTCTCTATACGTTCACAAACTAAACAGAATAGAGTTATTCTTATACTGAATCCAACAACTAAAGAGCATTGGATATATCAAAGATTCTTTCAGAACGAAAACGTATTGGCAGCATCTAATATGGTTAAAGGAGATGTTACTTATGTTCATACAACTTACAAAGACAATAAGACAAACTTATCTGAATCGTTCTTAGGTAGGATATATGAAATGAAACGTAAGAGACCAGATAAGTATCAACACCAAATATTAGGAGGTTGGCTTGAGAAAGCTGAAGGTACTATTATAAGAAAATGGAGAGTAGGAGACTTTATTCCTACAGAACTTACTTGCTATGGTCAAGATTTTGGATTTTCAGCCGATTTAACGACACTTGTGAAGATTTCGGTAGATAAGAACGCAAGAAAGGTTTGGGTTAAGGAAATCTACGGAAAACCTAATCTAAACACATCTGAGATAGCAGGTATGAATAAACGAGAGTGTGGTATGGATTTAATTATCTGTGATAATAGTGAACCACGTTTAATATCAGAGATGAAAACATTGGGTCTTAACATAAAACCTACGATAAAAAAGAAAGGTAGTATATTATCAGGTATTGCTCTTATGCAAGATTATGAGATAGTAGTAGATAGAGGTTCTCACGGCATAATAAGAGAGCTAAACAACTATGTATGGAAAGATAAGGGTGAAGCTCCAATAGATAAGTTTAATCACTTTATAGATGCTATTAGGTATGGTATGATGTATTTAATACAGGGAGTAAACTCTGGAGTTTATGTGATAAGGTAATAATAAAATGTTTAATATGAAGGGGGATAATTAATTTTGTCTCCCTTTTTTTGTTTAATATGATGGGGTATGTTTAATATAATGGGGTGCGTTTAATATGGAGGGGTGTTTAATATGATACCCTATGTTTAATATGAGGGGGTATGTTTAATATGAGGGGGGTAATTTTGTTATTTAGAATGATTCTTAATAGCTTATTCTTATTTAGATTGATTAAAAATAGCTTATCTAGAATGAATATAAACAACGATATTGTTTTTTTATATGGTTTATTTTTTGTATGGGTATCCAAGTGTTAAATTGTTACAATTATATCACAAATTTAAAATATAGTAGTAATAGTGTAAAACACTGAAAAACTATTTTTGTTGCATTTTTTTGATTTTTTGTACTAATTACAGTATTCTTAAAAAATTAACAAATTAACCTATTTAAGCCAATTTGTCACAAAAAACTGACAGTTTTACAGTATTTTTGTTGCATTTTTATTAAAAAAGTGTATTTTTTTAGCTATAAAATTGACTAAAATTTACTAAAATTACACTATTCGTAAAATTTTAACTAAAAACACCTATCAAATTACAATATTCGCAATGAATTATTCTCAGTTTATTTAATGTTTTATTAAATTATAATTATATAAAATATAGTTTTATTATAAATATCATAAAAATTCGCATTTTAACACTTTTTTTGATGCAAAAAACCTTATAATTTGATATTTTTTTATAGGTTTGAATATTATTAATCATTAAAACATAAAACAATGGAAATTAAAATAGAAAACGACTACATTGGCTGGCTAGAAACAAATACAATTTTGTTTAGTTATACGGATGCTATGAACTTTTTGTTTAAACAATTAAAATCTAATAATAAATGGGGTTGGATAAAAAATGAATATCCAAAATCTGAATTTAATTTATATATAAAAACAGGTATTGATGAATACGATAATAATATATACGTTAAAATAGAAAGTTTTAAAATGTCTAAATTAAGAAAATTAGCAAAATTAAATATAACCTTTTAAAAACAATAAAAATAAATAATACTAATTTAAAACTAAAATAAAATGAATTTAAGTGAAAAAAATAAAATTGATATAAAAAATACATTAATTAAATTTTATATAGATAAAGGTAACTATTTTGACTATTGCAAAGAATTCGAATTCTATTACAATGATGTTTATAGCTGTTGGTCAATATGCTTAACAATAAAAAACGAGCTTTTTAGGGATGTTAATATATATTGTAACTTAAGCTTCAATACTAAAAAAGTACTTAAAAAATCTATTGAAATATGTAATAGATAAATTTACAAATGTAAATTTTCACAGCTTTGAAAATAACAATAATTTAAAACACAAAACAATGAAACAAATTAAAAAAGTAATTAAGGAACTAAAAAAAATCGCTAAAGCAATTCACACTATAAAACGATAATTATGTTAGAAACAATTCAACAAATTAGAGACCTTGCAACGGCAAGTGAAAATACCTATTTATTGCATAAAATTAGTATTTTAGAAATAGAAATTCAAACAGAAATAGCAAACCAAAAAATAAAACTACTTAAAAAATATATATAATATGGAAAATTTAAAACATTATAAACCAGTAAAAAATCTACTTTCAAAAGGTAGCACCAACGCGAAAACCTCAAAAAATGATATCAAGACTTTTATACTTTATTTGGCTCCTCATAATTTAAATTACAAAGGTATTACATTATGTAATAATGCTTCAAACGGGTGCATTGATAGTTGTTTAAATACTGCAGGACGTGGTGCATTTTCAAATGTACAAAACGCTCGTATTAATAAAGCAAATTTTTATGTTTCGGATAAAAAAGTATTTTTAGCTCAGTTACTTAAAGAGATTAAAAAAGAGATTAAAAAAGCAAGTGATAAAAATGAAAAAATTGCATTTAGATTGAACGGTACTAGTGACATTGACTTTTTATACTTATTAGATAAGCATTTCAATTTCAATGTAGACTTATTGCAATATGATAAAGTTTATTTTTACGATTACACAAAAAGTTTACCACGCGCAAAAAGATACCAAAATTATAGAAATTATACACTAACTTTTAGTAAAAGTGAAAGCAATGAAAAAGAAACTATAGAAGCAATGAATTTAGGTATCAATGTAGCCACCGTTTTTAGCAATGATTTGCCGAAAACATACAAAGGTGTTAAAGTGGTTGACGGTGACAAAAGTGACTTAGAAATGATTAAACACAAAAAAGTTATCTTAGGATTAAAAGCTAAAGGCAAAGCAAGAAAGGATACTTCAGGTTTCGTAATTACTAACTATTAAAAATAAAACAAATGTATAAACTAAAAATAAACTTTAAATTAAGATTAAAACTAATTAACACTAACAAAGACTTTATTTGCTATTCATTAAGCAAAGATAAAACGGAAATAAGTAGCTATATATTAACTAACGACCTCTATAGGCATCGTAACAAGTATACTAATTTTAAAGCTCTCAGTTGTATCAAAAAACAATTTAATAGCATAACCTTTTAAAATAATATCATTATGAAATTTCAATTTTATTATATCAACCCTAACAACGATAAAAAGTGTATAATTGGCTATCAGGACTGTAAACAACCACAAAGGACAAAATTGTACAAAAGTTTAGAAACCGATTTCAATTGCGGTTTTATTGACAGATATGGTTGTGAGCCATACGAAAAAATGTAATATTAAATTTTAACCTATTAATTTAGCCTATTGTAATTAATTTTATAATAGGTTTTTTTTATGCAGTTATTTTTGTAATTACTTGGTATTGTTTAGGGATATAATACAATAATTTAAACCGATATTCAAAACTCAATATAAGACGTTTTAAGCCACTCAAATATCAAATCTATAGTAGTATACCACCTGAAGGGAGATAATGTCGTAGAATGAAGATTTAAATTGTGTAGTATGTCACTTCAATGAATTCAACGAATAGTCAAATATCTTTTCGTTTAAAACTGACATATCAATTTTGAAAATATAATAATTAGTCCAATACTGATTATAGTCAAATATCTTTTTGTTATAAATAGGTAATCTAATTTTGAAAATATAATTATATGCTTGATGGTTATATATGCACCCTCCTATAATCTTAATGTATGTTAGTAGTTAGCTAACTGATATAACTGGTTATGCTCGTTAGTTTGAATATCTATTGGGTGCTACGAAGATTATAAAGGTTATAGATGCAATTACTAAGGAGACTTAATGTATCTGAACCAATAGCCTTACGATTGTGACTAAAGTTTGGTAGGTTAGAGAGAACTACAACTCTGTATATTAAGATAACTAAATAATTTATTTTTGTTTGTGTATAATGTTGTATTATAAATAAATAGTATAGTATAGTTGTTTACTATAGATTTTTCTTATACTTATCAAATATCATTATATCGTGGTATTGGCTTTTGTTTAGTTTAAGACTTAGTAGGTCTTGTTT